>Ga0208045_1000274_pt1 | contig 24295 bp, 17 predicted proteins | sample PL_2010_200m_FD_184160 | JGI IMG/M metagenome (GOLD analysis project Ga0208045, IMG submission 184160) | Freshwater microbial communities from Powell Lake, British Columbia, Canada to study Microbial Dark Matter (Phase II) - PL_2010_200m... | ecosystem: Environmental > Aquatic > Freshwater >...
CTATTTTCGGGTAAAGGTAAAAAAAACTATTTTTGCAGCTACCATATCGTATTATATCTCCATGGAAAATCCTATTTTATCACTTGCTCCCGAAAGGCTCTGGTATTACTTTGATGAGATCTGCAAAGTCCCCAGACCCTCTAAACACGAAGAAAAGATTGCCCGGTTCCTGCTGGGTTTTGCCAGCCGCCATGGCCTGGAAGGGGTTCTGGATGAGACCGGAAACGTGCTGATCCGGAAACCTGCTTCCGCGGGTTACGACAACCGCAAAACGGTAATCCTGCAAAGTCACATGGATATGGTCGGCGAGAAGAATTCCGACAAGGCCCACGACTTCACCAGGGACCCGATTACCCCCTGGATCGACGGTAACTGGGTGAAGGCGAGAGGGACCACGCTGGGTGCCGACTGCGGAATCGGAATTGCCACCACCCTTGCCATCCTGGAATCGGATGAGATTGACCATCCGCCGCTGGAAGCGCTCTTCACCATGGATGAGGAGACCGGACTGACCGGGGCGTTTGGGTTGAAGTCCGATCTGTTACAGGGGCGTATTCTGATCAACCTCGATTCGGAAGATGAGGGACAGATCTTTATTGGCTGTGCAGGAGGAATAGATACAATAGCGAGCTTTCTCATGGAGACCGAAGATCCGCCGGTAGGTCAGGTGGCTTATGAAATCAGCATCACCGGCCTGGTGGGAGGCCATTCTGGTGACGACATCAACAAAGGAAGGGGCAACGCGGTAAAAATCCTGGATCGCTTCCTTTGGAATGCAGCAGCGCAGTTTGATGCCCGGATTGCTGCCATCAACGCCGGGAATCTGCGTAATGCCCTGGCCCGCGAAGGCTTCTCCTGGATTGTAATCCCTTCCGGATCGACGCATGTGTTTGAATCCTATATAGGTACCTTCAGGGAAGAACTTCATGATGAACTGCATGTCACTGAGCCGGAACTGAAATTTGCTGCAATCCTGGCCGAGATGCCCTCTGCGGTATTGGCCATGAGACTGCAGGAGCGGCTGCTGAATGCACTCTATGCCTGTCCCCACGGGGTTATTGCCATGTCGAGGGAGATCGAACACTTCGTGGAAACCTCCACCAACCTGGCTTCCGTGAAGATGCAGGGAGATCAGCTGGTGGTCACCACCAGTCAGCGCAGTTCGGTTGAATCATCCAAAAAGGATGCAGGTGATATGGTGGCCAGCCTTTTTCACCTCGCCGAAGCGAAAGTGGAACAAACTGCCGGCTATCCCGGCTGGAAACCCAATCCCGATTCGGAGATCCTCCGCCTGACAATCACTTCATACAAACGGCTCTTTAACCAGGAACCGGAGGTATTGGCTATTCATGCCGGGCTTGAGTGCGGATTGATCGGTGCGATCTACCCGGGGATGGATATGGTCTCCTTTGGGCCAACGATCAAGGGTGCCCACTCTCCGGATGAACGGCTGGACATCCCTACGACAGTCAAATTCTGGGATTTGCTCCTCGACGTGCTGAAGCATATCCCCAAAAGATAGCGCCTATGCGCTTCCCCTTTACCCGTCTGCTGCCCGGGCTGTGCTTTCTGTTTGCAGGCTATACCGGACCTCTTCAGGGTCAGGAATTCTCATTCTCATTCTCTGACTCAGCCATTCTCCAGCGGCTTCGTAGAGATATCTTCATCCTGGCGTCCGATTCTTTTAAAGGACGTGAAGCCGGAACGAAAGGGGACAGCCTCGCCGCTGGCTACATCATCAACCGGTTCCGTGCGATTGGACTGACGCCAAAAGGCAACGATAGCGGCAGTTATCTCCAGCCTCTTCCCTATGAACATTCCTACCACTCCTGGGTCGAAAACTTCCTGGCCACCGATTACGATGCGCACCGGTACCGCAGGGACTTCGGCATGACCTCCTTCTCAGCCAACGACAAAATGGAAGGGGACCTTCTGGTAGCCGGTCACGGGATTGTTGACTCCACCCTTCAGTGGGATGACTATACAGGGAAACAAGACCCGGCCGATTGTGTGCTGCTGATGGAATTTCCGCTTCCCAGGGAACTTCAGAACGATTCGGTCGCCTGTCGCCGGTTATCTATCGAAAACAGGCTGGCCGAAGCCTTTCGCCGGGGCGCTGCAGCGGTCCTGCTGTGGAATACAGATTCGCCGGATTATCCCGATCTGTTTGATTTTGATCATGCCGAACCGATGCCAGGGCCTGTGCTTTTTGTTACGGAAGGTATCGCCAGGCAGCTGAAACGGCTGGAAGGTCAGCCGGCCCGGTTGGGAGCCGGCTTTACGCGGATCCGGACTACTTTCCATAATATTATAGGGTTCCTTGACAACGGGGCACCGCAGACGGTCGTCCTGGGTGCCCATTACGACCACGAGGGGTTAAACCGGGCCGGAGTGGCCAGGTGCGGCGCTGATGACAATGCCAGCGGAGTGGCGCTGATGCTGGAGCTGGCGCGTTATCTGAAGGCAGAAGGCAGCAGGCGATTCAACTACATGTTTATCGCGTTTGGCGCAGAGGAGCTGGGTATGATCGGGTCTGGTTATTTTTGTGCAAATCCCGTTATTCCCATTGAAACAGTTGTTTATATGTGCAATTTCGATATGGTGGGACGGCTTGGTGCCGAAGGGAACCGGATTACCGCCCTGGGCACCTCTACATCACCCCAGTGGAAAGAGGTATATAAAGAGATGCCGGCATTCCCTTTTCGTGTAAAGAAATACAAAGGGGCTTCCAGCTTTTCCGACCAGGAATGTTTTTATAAAGGAGAGGTTCCAATCTTCTATCTGACCACCGGGATGCATCCGGATTATCATACCCACCGCGATCGACCGGAACGGATCAACTATACAGGTATGGTCGACATCAGCCGGTACGCTGAAGCATTTCTCACCCATACTGCAGCAGTTGAATCCATTGAATTCAGGAATGTTTCAGGATGGGCAACCCTTTTCTCCGATCTGAATTACTTTATCAAGCAACTGGGGCACCTGTTGGATATGCCGAAAGAGGATTGGCCTTGATACGAGGGACGAGGGATAAGGGATGAGGTATGAAGGTATTTGGGTGTCTGGCATCTGGTATCTGGCATCAAGTATCCAGCATCATTGTCATTGCGAGGAGCGCAGCGACGAAGCAGCAGCATCCAGCATCTAGAAGTCCGGCAGCGGCTCCTCCACCAGGATCTCCTTCATGATCCGTTCCATCTCCGCTCCTGCCTGGCCCATCACCTGGCCGATCGTACCTCCCATGAAGAGGGAGAGCATGGGGGCATTAATACGGGAGATATAGGTCTTACCATTGGTTTTCCGGTAGACGGAGATGCGGCAGGGCATCAGGGCCGAGACAAATTTGGTGGGATCCTCTTTCATCAGGGTTCCTGAGTACTGAGGCTTGCAGAGTTCGATCACCTTTACTTCCAGCACATCTATATCATTTTTCCGGAGGGTTTCCTGCAGGTCGTGAACCGTGGGGATCTTCCAGCCGGTGCTATCGGCCTTTTGGTTGATCCTGGCAACAGTTTCTTCAAAACCGAACCGGCTTTCAGATTCAAGGATTACGTTATTTACCTCCATAGTAGGTCAGTTGAAATTAGGAAATTCGAAATTAGGAAATTCGTCCTTCGTCACAATCCCACCCCTACTCCCAGCCTGAACACCGGATTGGTATACGGCGAATAGGGGCTGTCGTTCAGATTGATCAGGATCAGGAAATCTAAAAAGACCCGGTTGCTGATCGGCTGGCTGTAGCCCCCTCCCACAAAGATGCTTTGTATGTCCCGAACTTCCCTTCCTCGGGAGTAAAAATCGTTGGGATAATACACTGCCTGGTACTTTCCATTTGGATCCAGTTCAAAGGGGATTATATAGTGAAGGTACTCGTATTCAACATGCGCATAAAAGTTTCCGGCCCAGTTGTCGAACAGGCTTCGCAGGTAGTAGCGTGCGTAAATTCGTCCACCGAAGGTATTGGATGTATAGCTGATATAATCCTTTTCGGTCAGGTCGTAAAAATAATCCTTGAAGCGGAAATACTGGTAGATAAAGCCAACGCCCACATAGAGGTAATCGATTGTTCGGATCCGTGCTTCCGGTGCTATGTTGAAACCGGTAACAGTTCCAAACTGAAAACCAATATTCCCTCCGAGGGCAATCCGGCGCCAGAAGTTATCCGGCCGGGCAGTTCTGCCAGTTCTGGCCTTTTGCTGTCCGGGTTGAACCGTATCAGTTTTTACCGTAACCATAGGAATGACGGTAATGGAGTCGGGATTCTGACTGTATCCTGTCCAGCCCAAGGGGATAATGAGAAGCAGGAGAAAGTATCGTATCAGTTTGCTCATGAACCGTTTTTGATTCAATCTATATGCAAATGTAACCAGAATCCAGATTTCACGTACACGGAACCGGAAATTTTTTATATTTTTGCACTCCGATTGACACACCTGGAGGTTTGTTCTTTAAGAAACTGCAGAAGAATCAAGTGATTAAGAGGATTTCGTACGGATTCACCAGGTCAGCAGAGAAAATTTCCTAGAGAAACAGGAAAAATATTTTGCGGTGTGAAAAAATGGTTGTACTTTTGCAGTCCTAATTTAGGAATTCACTTCCGGCAGGGTTGCCGGAAACGATAACGTTCTTTGAAAGTCTGAAGTAAAGAAGAGTAGCAAATATCCCAGAAATTTTCGTAATTTCTTTGGAATAATTAACCTGACAAGATCAATTTTCCTTTTACTATGGAGAGTTTGATCCTGGCTCAGGATTAACGCTAGCGGCAGGCCTAATACATGCAAGTCGAACGGCAGCACGGGTAGCAATACCTGGTGGCGAGTGGCGCACGGGTGCGTAACGCGTATGCAACCTACCTTTAACTGGAGAATAGCCCCGAGAAATCGGGATTAATACTTCATAATATTATGATATGGCATCATATTATAATTAAAGCTCCGGCGGTTTTAGATGGGCATGCGTGACATTAGTTTGTTGGTGAGGTAACGGCTCACCAAGACTACGATGTCTAGGGGTTCTGAGAGGATTTTCCCCCACACTGGTACTGAGACACGGACCAGACTCCTACGGGAGGCAGCAGTAAGGAATATTGGGCAATGGACGCAAGTCTGACCCAGCCATGCCGCGTGCAGGATGACAGCCCTACGGGTTGTAAACTGCTTTTGTACGGGAAAAATTCCCTGGTCGTGTACCGGGGTTGATGGTACCGTAAGAATAAGCATCGGCTAACTCCGTGCCAGCAGCCGCGGTAATACGGAGGATGCAAGCGTTATCCGGATTCATTGGGTTTAAAGGGTGCGCAGGCGGAATGATAAGTCAGTGGTGAAATCCTACGGCTCAACTGTAGAACTGCCATTGATACTGTTGTTCTTGAGTACATTTGTAGTGGGCGGAATGTGTCATGTAGCGGTGAAATGCTTAGAGATGACACAGAACACCGATCGCGAAGGCAGCTCACTAAACTGTAACTGACGCTCAGGCACGAAAGCGTGGGGATCAAACAGGATTAGATACCCTGGTAGTCCACGCTGTAAACGATGATCACTCGATGTTGGCGATACACTGTCAGCGTCTAAGGGAAACCATTAAGTGATCCACCTGGGGAGTACGGCCGCAAGGTTGAAACTCAAAGGAATTGACGGGGGCCCGCACAAGCGGAGGAGCATGTGGTTTAATTCGATGATACGCGAGGAACCTTACCTGGGCTAGAACGCAAGACGACCACCCGAGAAATCGGGTTTCCCTCACGGGCGGCTTGCGAGGTGCTGCATGGTTGTCGTCAGCTCGTGCCGTGAGGTGTCGGGTTAAGTCCCATAACGAGCGCAACCCCTATCATTAGTTGCCATCAGGTCATGCTGGGGACTCTAGTGAAACTGCCTACGCAAGTAGAGAGGAAGGTGGGGATGACGTCAAATCAGCACGGCCCTTACGTCCAGGGCTACACACGTGCTACAATGGTCGGTACAGTGGGTTGCTACCTGGTGACAGGATGCTAATCTCTAAAACCGATCTCAGTTCGGATCGAAGTCTGCAACTCGACTTCGTGAAGTTGGATTCGCTAGTAATCGTACATCAGCAATGGTACGGTGAATACGTTCCCGGGCCTTGTACACACCGCCCGTCAAGCCATGGAAGCTGGGGGTACCTGAAGTTCGTGACCGCAAGGAGCGACCTAGGGTAAAACTAGTGACTGGGGCTAAGTCGTAACAAGGTAGCCGTACCGGAAGGTGTGGCTGGAATACCTCCTTTCTAGAGTTGGTTGATTATTAGCCCCGAGCAATCGGGGTTGATATTTGTTACTCTCTCTTTCTTCTTTTTTCCCAAGCGAGCTCAGGGTAGTGTTTTTTAGTCCCGTAGCTCAGTTGGTTAGAGCACTACACTGATAATGTAGGGGTCCGCAGTTCAAATCTGCGCGGGACTACAGAATTTCAATTGGGGAATTAGCTCAGCTGGCCAGAGCACTAGCTTTGCAAGCTAGGGGTCAAGGGTTCGACTCCCTTATTCTCCACAAAGTGGGGTGAAAGGCAGAGCAGCCGTGTATGTTTTCTTCATCCGTCTGCCGCCGTTCCCGGTAAAACCACAAAAGTTCTTTGACATATTGAAAGAAAATACAACTGTTAATCAACAAAATTAACACTGTATCCTAATATCTGTAGAGGCGCGATTAATCGCGTCTGTACAGTCACAAGAGCAAGTAATGAAAGTAAGTAAGAGCGTATGGCGGATGCCTTGGCTCTCAGAGGCGATGAAGGACGTGATAAGCTGCGATAAGCTTCGGGGAGGTGCAAATAACCTTCGATCCGGAGATTTCCGAATGGGGCAACCCTCCCGGTTGAAGACCGGGAACTCCCGAGCGATCGGGCAGAGCAAACCTGGTGAACTGAAACATCTTAGTAGCCAGAGGAATAGAAAACAATAGTGATTCCCTAAGTAGTGGCGAGCGAACAGGGAACAGCCCAAACCACGATTGTTACGGCAAACGTGGGGTTGTAGGACTGCAATGTGGACTGTAAATTTGTAGTGGAATACTTCTGGAAAGTTGAACCAAAGAAGGTGATAGTCCTGTACATGAAACAAATTTACTACCTAGCAGTATCCTGAGTACCGCGGGACCGGAGAAATCCTGCGGGAATCTGCCAGCACCATCTGGTAAGGCTAAATATTTCTGAGAGACCGATAGCGAACAAGTACCGTGAGGGAAAGGTGAAAAGTACTTCGAACAGAAGAGTGAAATAGATCCTGAAACCGTGCGCTTACAATCGGTCGGAGTCCCGAGTAATCGGGGTGACGGCGTGCCTTTTGCATAATGAGCCTACGAGTTACTCCTCACTGGCAAGGTTAAGCCCGTTTACGGGTGAAGCCGAAGCGAAAGCAAGTCTGAATAGGGCGATTCAGTCAGTGGGGGTAGACGCGAAACTTTGTGATCTACCCATGGTCAGGTTGAAGCGACGGTAAAACGTCGTGGAGGACCGAACTAGTAAACGTTGAAAAGTTTTTAGATGAACTGTGGGTAGGGGTGAAAGGCTAATCAAACTGAGAGATAGCTCGTACTCCCCGAAATGCCTTTAGGGGCAGCCTCGGAGTAAAGTGTCATAGAGGTAGAGCTACTGATAGGACTAGGGGGCTTCACCGCCTACCAAATCCTGACAAACTCCGAATACTATGACATATATCCGGGAGTGAGGCGTTGGGTGCTAAGGTCCAGCGCCGAGAGGGAAAGAACCCAGACCATCAGCTAAGGTCCCCAAATATATGCTAAGTTGATCTAACGAAGTCTGATTGCTTTGACAGCTAGGATGTTGGCTTGGAAGCAGCCATTCATTTAAAGAGTGCGTAACAGCTCACTAGTCGAGCGATCGGGCATGGATGATAATCGGGCATTAAGCATATTACCGAAGCTATGGATCCAGAAATGGGTCGTAGGGGAGCATTCCAGTTGCTGCGAAGGTGTACCGTAAGGTATGCTGGAGCGTCTGGAAAAGAAAATGTAGGCATAAGTAACGATAATGCCGGTGAGAAACCGGCACACCGAAAGACCAAGGTTTCCTGATCAACGCTAATCGGATCAGGGTTAGTCGGGCCCTAAGGTTAATCCGAAAGGAGATACCGATGGAAGATAGGTTAATATTCCTATACTGGCATTTACTGCGATGGGGTGACGAAGGAGTGACAGGTCTGCGTACTGACGGAATAGTACGTTGAAGGGTGTAGGTATACGTCTGACAGGCAAATCCGTCGGATGTGCTGAAACCCGATAGTACCGTGAGTCTTCGGACAAGCGGATAATGACCGTAATCAGACTTCCAAGAAAAACCTCTAAGCTTCAGGTAATTGCTATCCGTACCGGAAACCGACACAGGTGGTCGAGGAGAGTATCCAAAGGTGCTCGAGTGAATCATGGCTAAGGAACTAGGCAAATTAGTCCTGTAACTTCGGAATAAAGGACCCCCCCGAGGAATCGGGGGGCGCAGAGAAATGGCCCAGGCGACTGTTTATCAAAAACACATGGCTTTGCTAAATTTAATGATGACGTATAAGGCCTGACACCTGCCCGGTGCTGGAAGGTTAAGAGGAGGGCTCAGTATTACCATCACGGTGGTACGAAGGTCTGAATTGAAGCCCCAGTAAACGGCGGCCGTAACTATAACGGTCCTAAGGTAGCGAAATTCCTTGTCGGGTAAGTTCCGACCTGCACGAATGGTGTAACGATCTGGGCACTGTCTCAGCCATGAGCTCGGTGAAATTGTAGTTCCGGTGAAGATGCCGGATACCCGCAACGGGACGGAAAGACCCCGTGAACCTTCACTATAACTTTACATTGACTCTGGGTAAACGATGTGTAGGATAGGTGGGAGACTGTGAAGCGGGGGCGCCAGCCTTCGTGGAGTCAACCTTGAAATACCACCCTTCGTTTATCTGGAGCCTAACCCCCTAACCCGGGGAACAGTGTATGGTGGGTAGTTTGACTGGGGTGGTCGCCTCCAAAAGCGTAACGGAGGCTTTCAAAGGTACCCTCAGCATGCTTGGTAACCATGCGTAGAGTGCAATAGCATAAGGGTGCTTGACTGTGAGACTTACAAGTCGACCAGGTAGGAAACTAGGATATAGTGATCCGGTGGTTCCGTATGGAAGGGCCATCGCTCAAAGGATAAAAGGTACTCCGGGGATAACAGGCTGATCACCGCCAAGAGCTCATATCGACGCGGTGGTTTGGCACCTCGATGTCGGCTCGTCACATCCTGGGGCTGAAGAAGGTCCCAAGGGTTCGGCTGTTCGCCGATTAAAGTGGCACGTGAGCTGGGTTCAGAACGTCGCGAGACAGTTCGGTCCCTATCTGTTGTGGGCGTTGGAAGTTTGAGGTCACCTGACTCTAGTACGAGAGGACCGAGTTGGACATACCTCTGGTGTATCTGTTGTGGTGCCAACTGCATCGCAGAGTAGCTATGTATGGATGAGATAAGCGCTGAAAGCATCTAAGTGCGAAACTCAGACCAAGATGAGACTTCCTTTAAGGGTCGTTCAAGACTAGGACGTTGATAGGCTGCAGGTCTAAAGGCAGTAATGTCAAAGCCGAGCAGTACTAATTACCCGTATGCTTTCTTGCTGCGCGGCCGCCATGAATGGCGGCTCTACGGTGTTGATTTGTTTGTTAACGTTGTGTTTTCTTTCAACTATTGTCATTACGGTCTTACGGTGACTATTGCGGTGGTGTTCACCTCTTCCCATTCCGAACAGAGTCGTTAAGCCCACTTGCGCAGATGGTACTGCTACACCAAGCGGAAGAGTATGTCGTCGCCGACCTTTCCTAAAGCCCCGGATCTTTTCGGGGCTTTTTTTTTCTAATCCCTTCCAGGCTGACACCTCCCAACCCGATGAAACAATATATTACCGGGTTATTCGTATTTTTACAAGCGATATCGGGATTCTTATGCACCTACGGCAGCTGTTTTTACTTCCACTCCTGACCTTTTTACCCCTGGTTCTTCCCTTTCTGAGCCTGTCGCAGGTCACCTCCCCCGATTCGGCTAAACCAGTCATAGATTCCATCCGGGTGACCTACTTCCTGAATAATGTGGACCGGGAAGGACCCCTGAAGGTATACCCGCTCGACACAGCCATCACCGGCTTCCAGAATTATGACCTGCTAACCCAGAACAGCCGTTTGTACGCCACACTCGGGAACATCGGATCGGCATACAGGAACCTCTTCCCTCCTCTCGCCGTTGGAGGCGGCGGATTTGATTTCGGCACACACACCTTCGACCAGTACCTCTATCTCAACGACAGTGTCCGATATTACCGGGTGGTAAAGACCTATACCGAACTGGAATATGTGCAGGGAGCTAAAAAAGAGCTGAACTTCATTGCGCGCTTCAGCCGGAATATCTACCGCGGGTTGAACCTGGGATTTGATTTCCATACATCGGTTTCCCCCGGGGCTTATCAGAGACAGAAAACAAACCTGATCAACTTTGCGCTGACTGCTGAATTTTTCTCCAAAACAAAACGGTACGGAGTCATCGCCTGTTTCGTGGCAAACCGGATCAAGAACCAGGAAAACGGTGGGATTAAATACGACAGTGTCTTTACCGAAAACCTGGAAAGTAACCGGGAGGTAATTCAGGTTAACCTGACTGATGCCCAGAATCGCATCCGGGAGACAGGCTTTTACATGAAACATGTTTTCAATCTGACCCGGCACACCCCTTTGCAATCCGATTCAGCTGAACATGAAACGAAACGGTTCGAATTGGGAAGAATTACCTACTCGTTCCACTACAAACGACAGGTTTTCAATTACACCGACGGAAACCTGGCGGATGACTTTTACACTAACTTTTATTACGACACCATTCAAACTGCCGACTCAATTACCATCCAGCGAATTGAAAACACGTTTTCATGGACCAATCCCAGTTTTGATCCTAACCGGAAATTTCGCCGTATCCAACTGGAATTCAAGATAACACATCAATACATAGAAGTCACCTATCCAGCCATCAGGTCGTATACCCTCTATTTCGATCCTGCCTGGGCAAACGTTGAGCTAGTCTACCCGCATCAGCTGTACTTCTTTAACCAGTTCATCCCTTCAGCCTGGATTGCTTTCCGGCCTTTCAACACCTTCAGACTGGAAGCACGAGCTGATTACACACTTGGGAATTACAATGAAGGGGATATGAGTCTCGCTGTGCAGGTTTCTCAAATCCTGGGGTCCGTTAAACGAAATCTGGGTCAGATCACCCTGAGCGGACAATACCGCTACTGCAAACCGGATTGGTTCTTTGAACACTACCGGAGCAACCATTTTCAATGGAGCAACAACTGGCAAAAGGAGGGGATGATCTCCCTGGGAGCTACGTATACCACCCGCTATTTTTCCATGGGAGCCAGTATGAACCGCCTTGCCAATTACGTCTATCTGGATACGGCGGCAATTCCGCAACAGGAGAGCAAGGATATAGGCTATATCCGGGCCTGGCTCAATACCGATCTGGACCTCTGGCGCTTCAAATTTCTCGGACAATTTGCCTATCAGACTATCCAGGGATCAACTGTGATCCGGTTTCCAGCTTTCATCGGGAACCTGACAATCTATTTCACCCAGCCGCTCTTCAAGGGAGCTGCAATACTCCAGCCCGGATTGAACTTTTTTTACAATACTGCCTACTATGCCGATGCCTATATGCCAGCCACCCGCATGTTTTACCTGCAGGATAAGAACGAAATTGGCAATTACATCTATATGGATGTATTCATCAATGTGAAGATCCAGCGAGCCCGCTTTTTTGTCACATACACCCACTTTAATTCCAGCTTCATGGGCAGGAACTACTTCACTGTTCCCCACTACCCCATGCAGGATGCCGCATTCAAATTTGGAGTAAGCTGGCGGTTTCACGATTGAACAGAGCTAAAAATAATTTCTTTTTACCCAGCTACCTTATAAATTCATTTATATTTGTGAAGAAATTATCAAAACCCTCCCATGATGGATCCCACATCAACTTCCGAAAAAACCGATTTCACCGTTCTTGTGGTTGATGATAACGAAGCCAATCTCGCTACCCTGAAAGGACTGTTGAGTTATGAAGGGTATACCATCCTCACCGCTACCAGCGGAACGACCTCCCTGGAGATTGCGGAATCTGCCCAGCCGGATCTGATTCTGCTGGATATTAAGATGCCGGTGATGGATGGATTCGAGGTTTGCCGCCGGTTGAAATCCAGTAAAGAAACTTATCAGATTCCGATTATTTTTCTCACTGTCCTGAGTCAGACCAGCGATATTGTGAAAGGGCTTGAACTGGGTGCTGAAGATTATGTTTCCAAACCCTTTAAACCTGCTGAACTGCTGGCGAGGGTCCGGGTCCATCTGCAACTCAAGATGGCCAAAGACCAGCTAAAAAAGAACAACCTGAGGCTGGCCGAACAAAATGATGAGCTCTCCCTGCTGAATGCCACGAAAGATAAGCTCCTCTCTATCATCAGTCATGACCTCAGGGCCCCTATGGGCACACTGAAAGAGATCCTTGACTTCATCATGTCCAATTACGACGACCTGGACCATCAGAAGCTGCATGAATCGCTGGAGAGCATCCGCGACAGCATCGAATCGTCTTACACCCTGGTTGAAAACCTGTTGTTTTGGGCACGCAACCAGCGCGGGGATATTCTGTATGAACCGAAAATGCACGATATCAGAAAAGTCGTGGAGGAATCCATCAAGCTGATGACCGCCAGTGCCGCCGCCAAAAAGATCAGCCTGACCAGCAAAATCCTGAAAGACGGACAGGCCTACTTCGATCTGAACATGATCAGCGTGGTAATGAGAAATCTGACCAACAATGCGATAAAATTCACCAAGGAAGGCGGGCATGTCACCATCCGGGTGGATTCGTTCAAAGAGGATCCGGAAAATGCGATCCTGGTCGAAGTCAGAGACGATGGAGTCGGAATGAATCCCGATCACTTCAAAATGCTCTTCAAGAATGGTGCCTCCTTTACCCCGGCAGGATCAGGTATGGGGCAAGGCAGCGGACTGGGGCTGAAATTGTGCCGGGAATTCATTGAGAAGAACAGTGGCCGTATCTGGGCTGAAAGCCACTCCGGAAAAGGAAGCACGTTTTTCTTCACGCTGCCCAGAGAAAAACCGCAGGTTGCCTGAGCGGTCAACGAATCCTGAACGTCCATGCATGATCGCACGGCGGGTGTTTACGCCAGGCGGAGTGGACCTTCTGGCAGGCTGAAATCCATCTATATAAACTGAGACCGGCATAGTCGTCTCCTTTTCCCCTGCCAGAAAGATCACATAGATAGTGCCATCCGGATTGGATGTCGTTTTCAACGTTTCATACGCGCGACAGTAGTCCATATAATTTTTCATCTTGCGCTTACACCAGGGTTCATCTTCGGAGCAGAGCGACCACGATTCTACGACCCCCCACTGGCTGTATGGTCCCCAGTGCATCAGGAGGCCGAACTTCAGGTCTTTCCATTGCTCCAGCTTTTCCAAAACCAACGAATCAGTCTCCGGGATATAGGGATGTGATTCCTGGAAAAAGACAGAAAGTGAGATGAAAAAGGAAAAAAGAAAAAGCAGGCTTCTCATGATGGTTGATTTTTTTTCAAAACTACTAAAAATAGAACGCGGATTACACGGATGCCTTCAGCAACACGGATGAACGCGGATGAAAGTAATTTAACTAAATTCGTAAATCGTAAAATCGTAAATCGAAATGTGGGAATGTCCCGACTGTCACCGGAAGTTCAAGAATAAGAACCAGGAGCATAGCTGCCAATGAGACGGTGACATGGTGACATGGTGATTAAACAAACTAGTTGAGCTTACATCATGACTCGAATTAATTTTTCGTTCATCATTGTGCCGGTAATCGGCTTGATCTTACCAGCTGTTTCTCAAAACGGGCAATCAAACGCAAAAATACAAATGGAAAGAATGAAAATCACCAGTACGGCATTTATCGGCCAGGCCATGATCCCGTCAGCTTATACGTGCGACGGCGTCAATCAATCCCCTGCCCTCACATGGACGGGAGATCCAAAAGAGACGAAAAGCTTTGTCCTGATCAACGATGATCCCGATGCACCGAGGGGTGAATGGGTGCACTGGATCCTGTTCAATATTCCTCCCGGGGTTCATGCCCTGAAGGAGGCATTTTTGTATCGCAACAAACCTTACCCGGAAATGTTAGCCGGCCGGAATGATTTCGGTAATCTGGAGTATGGAGGGCCTTGTCCGCCTTCGGGAACACACCGTTATTTTTTCAAGATCTATGCCCTGGATTCAATGCTTGCGCTGCCTGAAGGTGTGACAAAAAACCAACTGCTTCAGGCCATGGAAGGGCATATCCTGGGGAAAGGGGAACTGGTGGGACTCTACCGGAGACAGTAGGGATGCAGGATGCAGGATCATCCTCCCAGCTTTCTTTTCCACTTTTCGGGTAAATCCACCTCTTTCTGGTAGCATCGCATTTTATCTGAGTACATCACGGCGATGCAATAGTTGGAGTGTTTGCAGGCGGATCGTGTGATCTCCCCGGATCTCAGTTTGTTGATGAAGGCCGGATCGTTAATCAGGGCCCGTGCGATCTGGACAAATTCAAATCCCTTCCCGAGTACTTCTTCGATCTTTTCGAGAGAGACTAATCCGCCGACATAGATCAGATGGAGTTTCACTACTTCCCTTACCTTCAGGGCATCCTCCAGAAAGTACCCTTCCGAAAAGGGCTCCGGTTTCATTAACAGATTGCCAAAATACTTCAGTGCAGGCTTCATCCAGGCATCTTTCTTCATGGTTATTGGCCAGGTAGGGCCGTACAGATTAAACCTGCCGGAAGGGGCAAAACATTGTCCACCGGATACAGACTTTTTGGCCATCAGGCCACAGTGCCCGATCTGGATGGCAGCGGCAGCTCCTTCGGAGTGAACGGCGTTGGTGAGTCTACGAAGACCAGGCACTGCTTCCCTGCGCAGCCATAACTGATGGTCGAACGATAACCCGCTTTGCGAAACGGCAGCATACGCCACGGTGGTCATGCCAACGCCTCCTTCCGAGACAGCCCGGTGGTATTCGATCAAGTCATCGGAAACAAGGTGACCGGGTGCCATTCCTTCAAACGCTGCGGAACGAATAGACCGGTTCCGGAGCGTAAGCGGCCCCAGCCGGAAGGGTGTAAACAGAGATGAAACCATGAGATTGCGATACCTATCGATATCGCTGAACAGCTGACTTTACAATCGGTTAAAAAATATAAATGCATTCACGAAATACCTCGCTGACGTTTGATCTCTTCATAAGCCGCACTGATCTTTTGAAATTTCTCAGTGGCGCCCTTTTTGATATCGTCACCCAGGTGAACAACTTTATCCGGGTGGTGCTTCTTCGCCATTTCGCGGTAGGCTTTTTTTACCTCCGCATCCGTTGCATTTTTGGTGATCTCCAGCACATCGTAAGCCCAGTGGGGGTCTTTCACGAACATGGCGTGGATCGACAGATAATCGGCCTGTGAAATACCCATGTATCCGCTGATCTTTTCAATCAGAGCCACCTCTTCCGGATGATACAGGTTATCGGCTGCCGCGATTCCAAAAAGGAAATGGAGGAGCTGGAGCTTGGAAGAGTAATCCATGAACTGTCCTACCTGAACACTGACTTCTGAAACATCGATGTTTTGCTTCAAAATTTCCTGTAACATCCGGATCAACCGGGCACCTTCCGTATCACCGAATTGACGAATGAAGAAGGACTTCACAAAATCCAGTTCCGACCGCATCACCTTCTGGTCGGCCTTCATAACGGCTGCCGAGAGCACCAGCAGACTCATGGCAAAATCTCCGCGGGACGTGCCGCGGTAAGCATACTGACCAGTGTTCATTCCTTCGAACATCGATCCCAAGGCGAATCCCAGGATGGCTCCGATCGGACCACCAAAAGCCCATCCCAGACCGCCACCGATCCATTTTCCATATCCCCTCCCCTTCCTGGTAAACGGCTGTGAGGTCCCGGAAGGAGGGGGTTCCGTCCGGGTTGATTGCGGGTCTTCCGGTCGTTCGGGTCCTTTCCGGCGCATGCTCAGGATGGCGTAAACAAAAATGCCGAGTACAATAACGACGATGATGGTTACGATATCCATACGGTAAAGTTACTGAATATTTTCAGTGAGGGGGAGGCCGTATTCCTCTACCATCGAAATCCCCATGTTTTCGAGCCGGTTCAGCACAGGGTTGTATATTTCGGGAATGACAGGGATATGCACGCCTGTTGCGGTAATCTCCCCGTTGAGGATCATCTCGGCACTGATAGCTGCAGGAAGGGAGACGGTACGGGCAATGGCCGTTTCTTCTCCCGGGATTCCGAAATCCAGCATCCGGGAGCGTATCACCTCCTTATGGCCGTCCGAATAACCCGCCAGAAAGGTATGCTGCATCAGGATCATATCCCGCTCATTTTCTTTCAGCCCCATCTTCCCGATCATCAGGTCGGAAACCACATCAAACGGGGATGCCATCTCCCGGTTCATCGGGGCATTATCGTACAACCCAAGCCAATGTAATGCCTTCCCGGGATTTGATCCGGAATCCGGGATCCGGGATCCGGGATCCGATGCTACCAACTGCCCTTGCTTCGCTACGCTCGCAATGACATTACTGCCAACTGCCAACTGGTGTTCCATGAACTGCCGATACGTCTTGCCGGTCAGATCAACGGGATCATAGGAGAACAGGTTCAGCTGCTTCATGTAGTCCAGGATCTCGCACCAGCCCTGGTACCGAAAGGTTCCTCGAAAGAGTGTCCGGGCTTCCGGGATCCCGTACAGATCCTGGTAAGCCAGTGAATCCCGGTTGGGGTATACTTCCAGATCGCCAACCTGCGGGCAGTTCACCAGCAGGGGATGTTTAAATAAGGATTGCGTAGGTATTGTCACCACATTCCCCTGCCGGAGGTACACGCCATCGTTGTTCCCGGCCATAAGCACCCCCTGTGGACTCCAGGAGAACTTATATTTGAACGGGTTGTCAGCCGCTTCCGGGGCCGGAAGGGCTCCGCAGAATGAATAAAACTCCAGTACAGCCCCCTCCTGGTTGTGAATGTGGTCTATGATCCGCATGGCCGACATGTGATCGATCCCCGGATCCAGTCCGATTTCGTTCAGGAAGAGCACTCCCGCTGCCCGGGCAGCCCGGTTGAGCTGCTTCATTTCCGGCTTCACGTAGGAGGTGGTCACCATGTTTTTGCGATGCTTCAGGCAAAGCTTGGCCACGTTCAGGTGGAACGTCCACGGCAGCAGGCTTACTGTCAGGTGGTGTTCAGCGATCAGCGAATTCAGTGTGATTTCATCCCCGGCATCCCAGTCGACAGAGAACCCGTTTTGATGTCCCCCGATCATTTCAACGGCACGATCGGGTGTATTGGAGGCAATGGTGACCCGTATGCCTTTGCCGAGCAGGTAGCGGATGATAGGGCTGGCCACGAGGCCGGAACCGAGAATGAGGACTTTTTTCATAGGTATTTCTCCAGATAAGTGTACTCGGGCGTGAGTTCCCCGTTGTGCAGGATCAGTCCTTTCTTGATGGCACGGGGCAGGTCGAGGTCTTCGTACAGCTCGTCAAAGTCGGCATCGGCAATGGGTTTTATGAAATTTATCAGGATGTCGCCGAAACTTTCCGAGGCGTCGCGAGGTAATTCGGCCGGGAGGATATCCACAGCCATCACCAGCATCCCCTCCTGAAGGTGACCATCGGTGACGGTCTCCGAGACGGGATCATACACATAGATCGGTTTGTTGATGGGAGCCGGTTTTAGTGTACATTCTACGGATCCCTCCACATCACAGCTGATGTCTCCGATAACGGTCAGTTTGGGACGGCCCCTGGCAAATAGCTTTTTCAATGCCTGCTTCGTCACCAGCCTCGGATACCTGGCATCCCAGTAAACACAGTTGATCAGCATGGAGATATATGGAAGGTACTGTTCGAATTTACTGCGGTAGTTCTCCGGATGGGTGTAGTAATCCTGCAGATCAAAGGGGCTGTCATCGATCCGTTCCACCAGGTCCTCTTCGTGAAAAACCACCTTGTAGACCAGGTTATCGGGCAACTTTTTCCGGAGGTGAAGAGTGAGGAGCTTTTCCGGGGTAATCTCCTTCACCGGCAGCAACCCCAGGATCTCCTGGGCTCCCTGGGAGACGTTTCCGTAGCCGGTAATGGCAACCACATAAGGACGTAATTCGTGGGGTATCCCCTCTTCGGCGACCTGCTGGCCCACCAGTGAGATCGCTTCCCTAGCCTCTTTCAGGGAGTGGTACTCCCCGGCCTGTTTCAGCTTTGCCAGTTTGCTTCCGAAACCGAAATCCTTCAAACGGAGGCCCAGGGCCCAGAGCGAGTTGATCATTCCGGCCAGTCCGGCATAATGGCCGAAAAAGATCAGCCGTTTCCCCTGTTCATCCACCACCCGCTCATACTCAATCAGGTTACATTTCAGCTCCATCATGCGTTTCAGCATGGGCATATTGTAGGGTTGTCCCTTGATGACATGAGAGAAAAAGACATAGGTCTTATGCGGTTCGAATACGTGCAGGGGGATCTCCTTGACTCCAAAGATCACGGAGCACTTCTTCAGATCTTTGGAAACCTTAGCTCCTGCATGGATGTATTCCTCATCGGAAAAGATCCGCTTGGGGGATGACTGGACAACAATATCCAGTTTTTTATTTTTTACCAGCTTTTCGACGTGCCGTGGAGTTAACGGAGCTCTGCGTTCCATTTCGTACTTGTCTTCGTAACGGATCCCGATGAAGTTGCTCATAGTTCAGGTAGTTAAAAATTTCACAGCAAAGGTAGAAAAAAGATGGCGGAAGCCGGGGAGAAGATACCCGGCCGTATTAATGCAAGACGACTTTCCCGGAGAGCAGATGCGTCCCTTCGTGAATCCTGACCAGGTACACCCCTGAAGGAAGACGGTCCCCATTCAGATCCCTGCCATCCCATTCGAACTGCTGTGATCCCGGTTGAAAAGCATCTTCTGTCCGGGACAGGACCTCCTGCCCGCTGCAGGAATAAACCTGGACCCGGTAAGGACCACACGTCAACGCGTTGAATCCGATCATTGTTTTCACCGAAAATGGATTCGGACAGGCGGTAACCTGTTTGGATGAACCGGTTCCAGCATCATCCGGAATACCAACCGGGATGTCCTGCCAGGTTATCCAGATCTGCCAGTGTCCGTTCCGGAATGACTCCCAGGTTAGATAGACCCGGATGTCATACCCGTAGGTTGCGAACAGACGGGGGTTCCGGTCCTCTTCCGAAAATCCCGAAATATTGAAATAGACCGGATCCCACATGGTCTCATTCACAAAGATCTCCCTGTTTCCCGTACTATCAGAGACCCAGGTAAGAAACGAGGCCGGAAAGGGATAGCTGTTCCACACCGGCAGTATGACATTCAGAAACCATGGCTCGGTATTGTTAAATCCCGGAAAATCGGGCATGGTGTAAGGGGTCATGTAATCAAGTTCCATTCCTCTCAGGTTCCAGAGTGTGCCCTCCTTGTGCTGCCATACCAGGACGTCGGGATAGAAGCTATCGCCGGTATACGGCCGGGCGTTATCGCCGGTGGAATCGACCGGTTCCGGTGACATCCACACCCAATTTCCCGACACATAGTCGATGCCCGAATACCAAATCGCCCGATTGGTGCCGGCTCCTTTCTCCCAGGCGCAGAAATATCCGGAAAAGGAGGGATTCTGACAGTTCCCCGAGTCCAGTACCACCGGTTGAGAGCCGGGCGGAAATCCGCTCCAGATGTTGTACTCCTGGTTGACAATGGCATCATTGCGCTGCCAGACGATTCCCCAATCAGCGTACTGGAGGTTCCTCTCATCGGCCGGCGTAGCACACACCTGGACCGGATCGGAGAGGGTCCCGTCAGTCCGGTAGCGAACAAGATAGATGTCCCGGTTTCCGTTGATATCCGTTTCGTAAAAAAGGGAGAACTGAACGAACTGATCCCACACAGGCACTCTTTTCGGGTTGCGGTAGTGGACCCCTTGCTGGGAGAGCAGGGGGAACGGGTCGTTCATCGAATTCAGATTCCTGGCATAAATGGCCGTGGAAAGGGTGTCGTCCGATTGCTCCCAGACGACAAAAGTCGAGTCGGTTCCGGTCATGGGATCACCCACGAAGATGTTGCAGTTGGTATGATCGCTCAGGGAGTCGGTCAGCGGGACGGGCTGGGTCCACGTGTAATACTGTGTCCTCGCGGCAATGATCACCAGGCAGAGGCTGAAGAGTAACGTGATCCGTTTCATATCTATTAACTTTTAAGTTTATCCCTGTTGGTTACCTGGCTACTATGACCCGGCCATGGGTCATACGATCCCCCGAATGAAGGGACACCAGGTACATGCCGGCCGGACAGGGCGTGCCCTGTTGATCCCTGCCGTCCCACACTATCTCCAGGGGTCCGGCCGGTGCCGCCGTGCCTGAAAAGGACCTGACGATCCGGCCAACGGAAGAGCTTATGATAACCTGGTAGGCAGCCGGCGAACTCATGGTTAACGTTAGCGTCGTCGAGACCGAAAACGGGTTCGGAACCGCCACGACCTTTCCATCATCTGCCTGCGCTTGATCTTCAGGCACTGCCAGATAGATATCCATGTTGCACATCCAGATCTGCCAGTGGCCGTTCCGGTTGGATTCCCAGGTGAGAATCAGGTTCCCGTGTTCAGGTTCGTAATTCCAAACCACAAAAAGCTGCGGATGAAGGTCATCCTGAGCGTATTCCGATAAATTGACATAATCCGTACTCCAGAATTCATCATAGGCATAGATTTCAAAATTTCCGGAAATGTCCGAAGCAAACGTCAGCATGGAGGGGTAGAAGGGATAATCGGTCCTAACGCCGACAACCATGTAAGAATAAACAGGCTGTATGTTGTTTGCTCCTTCAAAATCAATTACCGACTCGGGCATCATCTGGGGGAGATAGGTGCAGAAGAGCCTCCACAGGCCGGCCGACTTAGCCTGCCATACCAACTCCTGACCGGAGAATCCCATCCCCAGGTTTTTATTCTGATTTGAACCTGTATCAATAACCGTTTCAGGAGGATCATAGGAATGCTGTGCGTAATTAAAAGCAGAGGTCCATAACCCGATATCCCCTCCCACGGGTTTTTCAAAAGCAATATAATATCCGCTGAAAACCGGATTCCGGCAATTTTCCTGGGCAATGACCTGATCCTGCGTACCGGGAACAAAACCTCCCGGGATCGTGTATTGCCTGAACAGGATGGCCTCTCCCTCCTGCCAGACCGCACCGTAGAAGTCCATGCAGGAGAAGTCCGTTTCGTCAGCCGGTGAGGCTCGCACCGGCACAGGTACCGAAACCGCACCGTTCCCCAGATACCCGATATACATAATGTCCCAGTTACCAGCCTCATTCGTCTCATAGTAAAGATAAAAGAGGGTGTCGCCGGAGGGGTTCTGGAAGATCCTTGAATTCCTGTATTGGATACCCGGGGATCCGAGAAGTTGGAAGGGAGTGCCGGAGCCGTTGATATTCCGGCACCAGATTTCCGTCGAAAGGGTATCGTCGGCAACCTCCCAGGCGACATAGAGAGAATCACTGTTTAGAGTCCAACCGGGAGGGAACGTAACGTTCCGGTTGTTGTGAAGGGAGTCGGTAATGGCCATGGGATCTGACCATCCATTTAACTGAGCCAGGGAAGTCAGTCCGCAGAGGAAAAGAGCGAAGAATATTGACATTCGTTTCATGGTGATATTTTCTTTAAATGTACGTAAAATAAATGTATCTGGCGTCCATTCATAAAAATTATTTTTAAACCGTGAACCGTGATCAGTATCTTTGGAATCCTGGATCCTGGCTGAGGAATGAAGATTACAATCCCAAGAGGCTATTCTTCCGACATTCGCTTGAAACCAATCTGCTTTCGGGGCACTTGAAGCGGATTCAATAGTTGTTTCAGAGCCTTGAATATCAACTGGATTTCTTCACTATTCTTTATTACCTGCTTTTCAAACTGTTCCAATTTTATTAAGATATCCTTGTGAGTCAGCAATATTTCACGCATCTTCGTAAATACCCTGATTATACGGATATTTGTGGCAATTGCTCTTGGACTGTTCAAAACGCAGGAAAGCATTGTGACACCTTGCTCCGTAAAACAAAAAGGTGGATGACGTAAACCAATAATGGCCCAAAGGAAGCGGATTAAAGTTCATCCCTTAATCCGGTTTATGATACAAAGGTAATACAGTTTTGGTGAAAAGTTTCCAACAAGTTGAGTTTTTAAGGAAGATGCCGGATGCCCGAGAAATGAGGAATTGATCATCTTAAAGCCGCAGGAATTCATAAAAATTGTACCGGTCAACAAGAAGAAATTCCGCATCCGGATAATGTTCCCTGAATGCTTTTGGAGCTTTTTGCACCTTTGGCGTTTTCGCTGGTTTGCCTCCCCATTTGAATTCAAATGCGCTGAGTCGCTCATCGGTCACTTCCACCAGATCGATCTCCTGCTGATCGTAGGTACGCCAGAAGTGAAAGGTGGAAAATGTATCAAGATATGATTGTTTCTTCATTCTTTCTGAAATACAATAATTTTCCCAGAGTTTACCGGCATCATCCCGCACCTCGATCGAGTTGAAATTCGATATGATGGCATTCCTGATACCATTATCCCAAAAAAAGAACCGGGGTGTTTTGGTGATCTCTTTCCGCAGGTTACGACTGAAACCATAGAATCGAAAGATAATAAATGCCTTCTCAAGAAGTTCCAGATATCGCTGGACTGTTTTTACGGTCGTTGTAAGATTGCTGGCCAATTCATTATATGAAACATCGTTTCCGGTTTGAAAAGCAATCAGTCGCAACAGGTTCATCACGAACAGGCTGTCCTTGATGTTATCCAGTTGCAGTATATCCTTCAGTAGATAGCCATTACGAATATTCTCGAGGATATGCCGTTTTTCCTTTACGTTGGACTCCAACACCACCTGAGGATAGGAACCATAAACCAGCAGGGTAGGAATTAGTTGAACTGCCTCCATATATCCAACGTTCATTTCTCCCAGCGCCAGGGAGTAAAGCATGAAAAATCGGGAGCGTCCTGTGAGGGGTTCCCCAATCTGGTCTTTCAGGTCAAAAGAGGCTGAACCGGTGGCAAACACGGCAACCTGCGGTTGTGTATCCACAAGCAACTTCAGATTTCGGCCGATATTTGGAATGTTCTGGGCTTCGTCAATAAAAATATAGTCATACCCGGCAACCAGGCTACCGAGCGTTTCCTGTCGTTGGGAGGATAAAACCTGTGCTACATCAAAATCCTCTCCGTTTAGGACAAGTACCTCTTTCCCTGGCAAGGATTGGCTGATCTGTTGCATCAGGGTTGTCTTTCCGGTTCGACGCGCACCAAATAGTGCCGTAACATGCCCCTTCTTCAAATCCTGCGTAAGGGATTCAGTAAGAAATCTTTTTATCATATTTTTTATACATATGTCAACAAATTTACGTAAATTTATTGACTATGGTACAAATAATTTACTTTTGACTTCATGTCCACATGAATGGCTGGATAATTGAGGACTGCCAACTGCGGACTGCCAATTGCAGACTTCTTACAAAAGTCCCGCGTTTTTCAGAATTTCGGAAAGCTTCGGCTGGGTTTTGGAATAATCCACCAATACTGAAAGAATTTTCTGATCCTGTTTCTTCAAAGGTGCCAGGGAAAGCTTACGGTCCCAGAAGGCAAAGCCGAATACGCTGATCATCATGGTGGTGAAGATGCCAATGATGGCCCAGAGGAAGTTGAAAAGCTGGTCGAAGCGTTTGTCCATAGCCTCAAACCGATTATCTATCGCTTCGAACTTGGTATTCATTTCATTCTGCAATGCTTCAACCTTTTGCTCTGTCCTGATGATCCGGTCACGGTCGTCAAGTGTAAATGCTATCTCTTTCACTTCTGCCTTTACAATAATGGGGAGCAGAAACAGGAGGATCCCAATTAATTTTTGAAGTGTTTTCATGATTTCACGGATTAAAGTTCACACATTAATCCGGTATGCAGTACAAAGGTAATACAGTTTTGGAGGAAAGTTTTCAACAAGTGGACTTTTTGCTATAAATCCCAGATGCCGGATGCCAGATGCCGGATGCAGGATGCCGGGTACCGGAAACTTCTGACTACAAATTGTGTTCTGCCAACCGATGGCTGAGGAAGAAGAGATTCTGCTGCTAATCCTCATAGGGTTATGC
>Ga0208045_1000275_pt1 | contig 24221 bp, 17 predicted proteins | sample PL_2010_200m_FD_184160 | JGI IMG/M metagenome (GOLD analysis project Ga0208045, IMG submission 184160) | Freshwater microbial communities from Powell Lake, British Columbia, Canada to study Microbial Dark Matter (Phase II) - PL_2010_200m... | ecosystem: Environmental > Aquatic > Freshwater >...
TTACAGTTTCATTGTTTCACAGCTCTGTAAAAAATTTCAAGAAGAGAAAACAAAACAGGAAGAAGAAATATTTTTACAAGAACTGAAAGCTAAAAATCTCCTACTTGCTGTTTCCGATGAAGAGAACATCGGTTTTAAAGTGCCTAAAGAAGACATTATTACTATTAGTCCTATTCCGAGTACATACAAGTATTATATTTTCGAGGATGTTGAAGTAACAGCTATGAATACGCTTGAACGAAAAGTTGGAGACATACTCGACAAACAGGAAAAGATTCTTTGGTGGTTCAGAAATAAAGTGAACAGAAAATGGTATTCAATTCAAGGCTGGCAACAATATAAAATACGACCAGACTTTGTAGCCGCTAAAAAGACTGAAGATAATCATTTGGAATTGGTTTACATCATAGAAAGTAAGGGAGAACATTTGCTCGGCAACCTTGATACCACCTACAAGAAGAAAGTATTGGATGTAATGACAGAGCAAAAACAACTCAAGAATATTAAAGCATATCAGACACAGATTCCATTTGAAGAATATGTGATAAATGACAAGGTTGAATGTTACCTGATTGAACAAGGAAAAGAAGAGGAAAAATTAAAAGCACTGTTGAAATGACAAGCCAACACACACCTTCCCTGCGCTGTCAGGCACATTGGCAAAACGCACAAAGCCAACCCAACAACCAAATTTTGCCAAAGAACCTCCCAGCCCGTTCTACTTACGGCACATAGCCTCGACCGCTTTATAATAGCGGTGAAATAGAGTTTTCGGAGTGGACTCAAGCTTTTTTTAATCAAAATCAGCCACAAAGATGTCTGTAAATAAAAAAATGAATATTGAAAATTCCCTTGGGCTTTCCTTCAATTTCCTGGAAAATGGCTCACTGAAGAGCATTGAAGTTGATCCCATCAGGATAAGTCTCAAAGCAGCAACCCCTTTTTCAAAATCAGGGGCAAACCTGTATTTGAGGAAAAGAACAAAACCCTTTGAATACAAAGCGCTGTTAGGTCCGGAAAGTAATAGTCGTTTTAAAGTAACAGAAGATGCGTTTATTGCCAAAGGCAGTTGGGCTGATCTTGATTATGTATGTATACTGCAACTTTCAAAAAAAAGTTTGAGCTGGCAGTGGCATGTCGAGATTTCCAATACCTCGGCTGATCCTGTCGAACTTGACCTGATCTGGGTTCAGGATTCCGGGCTGAAACAGGTGTCAGGCGATCTGGTCAATGAATATTATGTCAGCCAGTATCTTGAACGGCGAATCCTCGAGGACAAGCGCTACGGTAAGGTGATCTGCTGTCGCCAGAACATGAAAGAGGCGGGGGGGCATCCCTGGCTGATGATGGCCTGTAAAAACACCGCGTTTTCGGCCAGTGTTGACGGGATGCAGTTTTACGGCAGAACCTTCCGGGAAACCGGAATTACAGAAGGTTTGCTTGCAGACAGGCTGGGGGGTGAATATGCCGGAGAATCGGCTATTCTTGCCTTGCAGGAAAACCCATTTAAATTGGCTGCCAGAGATCATCATAAAAGTGTTTTTATTGCGACCTATTTACCTGATCACCCTCAGGCAACGTCAGATGATGATTTGGACCGGTTATCTTCCCTGATGCTGGATTTTGGCGAAGAAGTTCCATCCCCAGATTCGCAAGCGTGGGTTTCACCGGTTAAGAACCTGTTCAACACATCCGTTTTTTTACCGGTTGATGATTTGAGCGACCAGGAGATGGACCGGTTTTTTGATAAAGAGAGGCGTCATTGTGAAGAAGAAAATGGTCAGTTATTATCATTTTTCTACAAACAAAACAACCATGTTATGTTGCGTGCTAAAGAAATAATTGTTGACCGCCCACATGCACATATTATGCAAGCTCAAGCAGGGTATTCTCCCGATGAAAATATTGTATCAACAACCTCATATGCTTATGGTGTTTTCAATTCGCATCTTACCCAGGGTAATACTAATTTTAATATATTGCTCTCAGTTTGTTCAAGCCAGTTTAATCTTGAACCCGAAACAGGGCAACGAATCTTTGTTGAGATCAATGGCCGGTACTATTTGCTTGGAGTTCCTTCTGCTTTTGAAATCGGTTTAAATCATTGCCGATGGATTTATAAGTGTGGCGATTATTGCTTTCAGGTTCGCAGCTGGACTTCTAAAACAGCCCCACAGGTTAATATGGACTTCAAAGTTGTTAGTGGTAAAAATGTGAACTTATTAATTACCCAGCATTTTGATGATCATAACGGCTGGAATATTATCCCGGGGAGTACAAGCGGTGAGTATGTGGCTAAACCAAAAGCGGATAGTATGATTGCAGGTAAATTTCCGCATGCACAGTTCAGGATAATAATCAATAGTGTTAATTCTGATTATAAGGCTTGCGGCGATGAAGCGCTGTATCATGATAATAAAAGTCATGGAAGCTCTTTTTTTGTTCTCGATGTGCGGGAAACATCTGATTTCTGTATGAGTTTAATAGGTGAGGTATGTTCTCCTACTAAAACAGGTAAAATTGAAGATGCAGATGATCATTGGTTTTCAGATTGTCAGGATGCCCAGTCTGTTTGGCAGGACTTGTGTTTAAATCTGTCTTTGAAAGGAGATCAGGAAGACACCGCAGCCATTCAGGAGATCCTGCCATGGTATGGAATGAATGCACTTACCCATTTTTTAACACCTTATGGTTTGGAACAATCTAGCGGAGCTGCCTGGGGTACGCGCGATATAGCTCAGGGACCGTTTGACTTGCTATTGTGTATGGAAAAATATGATGAAGCTAAACAAGTACTGCGTATCATTTTCTCAAATCAGAATACGGATGGTGGATGGCCGCAATGGTGGATGTTCGACAGCTACTCAACTATTCGGGCCAATAGCTCTCACGGAGATGTTTTTTACTGGTGTATGATTGCTCTTAGTAACTATATCAAAGTTACTGGCGATTTGAAACTCCTCAACGAGATTTTACCTTACTATCATGCTAATGGGGTTGCCAATGCTGAACAAACGCCACTTAGCGAACACGTTGACAGGCTTATTCATATGATAGTTAATTCATTTATTCCAGGCACTGCGTTAGTACCCTTTGGTGGCGGTGATTGGAATGATTCCCTGCAACCGGTAAGCCAGGAATTAGCACAACGGTTGATTTCAAGTTGGACAGTCGAAATGAATTATCAGGCCTTTACTCAATATCGGGTGGTGTATGAGCAGATCGGTAATACAATTAAAGCCAAAGAGTTGAAAGAAATCTGTGAGCAGATTAAAGCAGATTTTAACAATTATTTGATCAGGGATGGAGTAGTTGCAGGGTATGGCCTGGTTGAAGAAGATCGCAGGTTTAGTTTGCTGCTTCATCCAAGTGATAATAAAACCAATATCCAGTACAGTATATTGCCGATGAATCGTGGTATTATCAGTGAAATTTTTACAAAAGAACAGGCTCATCACCACCAGGATCTTATTGAACAGCACCTTAAAGGTCCTGATGGCGCTCGTTTGATGAACCGTCCTCTCAAATACAAAGGGGGTATTCAAACACTTTTTCAGAGAGCCGAAAGTAGTACATTCTTTGGTCGCGAGATTGGCCTTATGTATGTGCATGAACATATTCGTTATGCAGAATCACAAGCTCTTACAGGTATAGCAGATGCTTTTCTGAAAGCGCTTCGTCAGGCAAATCCGGTTGCGTACAGAGATATTGTGCCGTGTGGGGATCATCGCCAATCAAATTGTTACTACACTAGTTCAGATGTCATATTTAAGAATCGTTATGAAGCTGATGAACGATACGAAGAAATAAAAACAGGAAAAATTACGCTGAAAGGAGGATGGCGGGTTTATTCCAGCGGGCCGGGCATTTATATAGGCCTGATTGTTTCACGATTGCTTGGTTTGCGTCCTGAATTTGGTAAAATTATTGTCGATCCGGTAATTCCTCATTCTTTAGATGGTTTATCTGCTTCATTGGATTTTATGGGCCATCCGGTGACATTCATATATGCAATAAAGGAACGTAGTTTTGGTCCCAAATCTATTTCCATTAACGGTAAACCTGTTAAGTTCACCTATGAACATAACCCATATCGCCAGGGTGGGGCGGTTATTCCAACTGATCAATTTTTAGTCCTATTGAATCAGCAGGATAATACTATTGAGATACAGCTGTAGTGCAGTAATATAGTTCAGGGCGGAAATAAATCCACTGAAGCGGATTTAGGGGTTATCTCATCACAAATGGCACAATCACGGCAATGATGCCCGTGCAAACGACCACCATCATGAAGAGGTTGTATCGGGTGCTGTAACTGCTGAGCAAGGATTCATCATAATACTTCTCCACTTTCTGGTCGCGGTACATGGAGATGAGCCCGTTCAGCAGCTTAACCCGTGTCTGTTTCCCTTTTAGTAATCCGAAGATCACCACAATGTTGACCAGCACCAGTAACCCGACAAAGATGAACATCACCAGCAACATGGTGGTGTCTGTCCTGGATTTCTCAACGATACTTGAATTGATTGCCAGCGTGATCAGGTTCAGAAAGATGGCTGCCATGATAAAAATGGTGTCGGTCTTGGTGTTCTGCTGAAGCTCCGACGTAATATGGTTATGGACATACTCAATCATATGATTATTCCTCCATTATTAATCTTTTGACTATTAATTTGTTGCTAGATGGTGTGCCCGGGTTCAAAGGCATCGAGGGCAAAAATGCTGATGAACAAGATTGCAAGGATACAGAGTATCCGGGGGCTCCAATAAAGAATTTTAGTGGTTGTCTTCATAAGAATCTGGATTACACGGTTAAAAGTAATTAGAATGGACGGAAGAAAGAGGTAAAATGATAGGAAATCTTGTCGGGAGGTTCGAAAAGGGAAGGACCCGGAATGCCAAATGCCCTGGAGAAATACGGATCCAGCGCTTTCGCCTCTTCCATCAGCTTCTCTGCTTCCTCCTTGTGACCGGTAAACATCTCGGTCTTCACCAGCATCCCGGTGGCATAGGCCTGAAGAGGAATAATGGGCGCCGGTTTGCTTGCCAGGTACTGCCTGGTATACATCGCGGAGATGGGCAATAACGAATCGGCCAGGTCTTTGTTTTGCATCACCCCCATCATATAGTACCGGGCGAGATCCAGCCACAGGATCTGCATGGAAGAATCCATCTCCATGGCTTTGGTAAAAAATTGTTTCGCGTTCTCCGGATCCTCCTGGTACAGGTAAGCAATCCCTATTTCCTTCAATACATCCGGGCTATCCCCGTGAAGTGCCTGATACGCTTTCCAGAAGGCTACCTGGTCGGTTCCTTCCGGCGCCAGATCCAGGTCCGCTTTGGCCCCCCAATACGCATTCATCTTCCTGAGCTCCGCGGCATACGCGACAGCTTTAAGGCTGTCGCCTCCCATCCCGGCCGGCAACATGCCATAGATCTCCACCAGGTAGAGCATGGGCTCAGGGTAATCGGGTTTCAGTTTCAGTACCCGTTGATACTGGTCGCAGGTCAGTGCAATCTTTTCTTTCACCTTATCCTGATCCTTATGCATGGCCATGTATGCACTCAGAAAATTGTACATGGCTTTCTCATAGGCATAAATAACATTCTCCGGATCATACAACGTGGCTTTGTCGACATCGGCGAGAATCTCATCGATTGTAACAGTTCCGCCTCCCGTGAATAGATACCATTTCAGGCGTGAACGTTCATACCAGGCCATGGCATTGGTAGAATCTTTCACCAGGATGGAATCAAGCAGCGCCCGTGCCTGGTCAACTTTCCCCTGCATTCGGAGATCGTAGGCTTTCATCACATCTTTCTTACAGGTTTCCTTATGAAAGGAACAGCTCCCGGTGATCTGCAAAGCCAGCAGGAGCAGAAGAGATAATTTTTTCATGGGTTCAGGATTTGGTTACACAATGTTGATTTCACAACCGGAATAAAATTATTCCTTCCCGGAGCGTTTTTTTTGCAAATCCGTTGTAAATTGGCGGTAGATTAATTTACAAAGAGTCGGGACAGGTTTCCCGGATCGTTACCGATGGCTGATAAACAACAGGAGAAAGCCATTTTCAGGCTGCTGAAAAAAGAAGTTGCTACAGCGATGCAACATTCCTATCCGGCCATCAGTCCCGATATCTCGGAATGGAAAGGGAAGGAGATCGTTGATTTCCAGGAGGAGATGGCTTCCAGGGTCAGCGGGCAAATCAGTGAGAAATGGTTCTATACCCACATGAAAACAGACAGTGGATCCCTTCCCCGTATCGATGTGCTGAACCTGCTGAGCCGGTTTTGCGGGTACACAGGCTGGGATGATTTCTGTCACCGGAACAGTTCCCTGTCCCGTTCAGATACTCCGCTGCGTAAAGCCAACCGGGTGTTTCTTGTGATCCCCCTGCTGGTTATTGCCATCCTGGCCATTCTCTTTGTGGTATTCAAGCTTTACAATACCCTGGAGTATCGGATCTGTTTCTACGATGCAGATACCCGTGAACCAATCACCAATAATATCATTGAAGTGAGCCTGCTGCTTCCGGGCGAATCACCGGTCAATTTTCTTTGCAGTGCAGATGGATGTCTGGTGCTGAAAACAGATCAGACCATGGTCACCCTGGTGGTAAAAACACCTTATTACCAACCAGATACCGTTGTACGGGTGCTGGACAGGTTCAAACGGGAGGAGATGGTCAGGCTCCGGCCCAACAATTACGCCCTGATGATCCACTATTTTTCGAGGATGAATGTGAAAGACTGGCAGCAGCGGCGGAACCAGCTCGACCGGATGCTTTCCGACAGTGCCCTGATCTACCAGGTATACAACACAGGAGCGGTTGGGATGGAACTTTTTTCCAAATGGGAATTTATCAATAAATTGACCATGCCGGCGAGTAGCCTGAACCAAATCGAGATCCTGGACACGAAATATATGAAGGACCGGATTGTAGTGCTCCGGTTCCGTCAAAAACCAGATCGTCCATGAGGAACAAACTGATCATCCCCGGTTTGCTGCTGGCGCTGATCCTGTTCAGCGCCAAGCGGTGTGATGAGGGTCCGCCGGATAGTTCCCGGCTGGAAGAGGCAGAATGGATGAACGTAAGAGATAGTCTTGAACAGGAATTCGGTTCTGCATACCTGGATGAAGAAACTCTTCATGCCTTTGAAATGAGGGCAATACAAAAACTGCAAGATTATACCGAGTACCGCAACATGTTCTGCACCGATTCCCTGGATATGGTTTTCCGGACTCAGGCAGACTCCATGATAGCCAACCTGTTTATGCAGGGGATGGTCCCTCAAATTGTACAGCAGGGCACTGCAGAACTTTTCCTGGACTCCGTCCGGGTGCTTGAGCCCCTGCACCAAAGCGGTCCTGAGGAGTACCGGGGACGCCTCTCTTTTGTGCAGTGTTTCGTGGATCGTTTAGGCGATGAACCCATCACCGGCAAACCGGAAAGTCACCTGGTCGATGTCTATGCCGTCAGGCAAACTGTTCCACTGGCTCAGGATACGCTGGATATCTGGCGGGTTCTGCTGGGCGTTATATACTGATAATCTGACTGATACTACCTGCCATACCCGTTTCTTGATCCGATCTTTTCCGGACACTGTTGATAATATCAACAGGTGTTGTAATATTCAACAGTCATTCCGAAAGGCCTGATCCACAAATCTTTAAAAGCTTTTTAATCGATCAGTGTTGAGTTTATCAACATAACCGATCGTTTATTTTCTCGGCAAACATTTTTCTAATAGATTGATATGCAGACATATAAGTGATTATTTTTTGGTTTGGCACAGGGTTTGAACAATGAAGAGAAACATCAATCGCCATGAAAAAGATCGTATTTGTCATCGTTGGGTTGACCCTGCTCGGTTATCAGGATGCAGGTTTCAGCAGCACCAAAGGCAATGGTGAAGCAGCTTTTGGAAAGGATCGGTCAGCTGAACAATCGCTATTCATTCAAAGTACACCGGATGTATATCCCCTGGCCTCGGCGTGGGTGCGCGGCTATGCAGCCAGCCATCCTGAGGTGAATCTGGAGGTAGCCCGGATCAAAGGTTATCCGGCAGAGGATAAGGTAATGGCCGGAACAGACCTCTTCTTTGTATCAGGTGAAACCGTAGGCTCCCTGGATAAGGGAGTATGGAAAATCATAGTTGGGAAAGAGGCAATCGTACCGGTTATTCATGCCCGAAACCCTTTTCTTACTGATCTGAACAAAAGAGGTGTCACGCGGGAAGCACTTGTGCAACTGGTTGTACAACCAGGAAAAGATACCTGGGGAACCCTGCTGGGGAATGCACAACCGGCACGGGTCCATCTGTATATTGTCGACGACGGAGCCCTCCGGTCAACTGTGGCGGGTTACCTGGGTACCGACGCAGGGGCCTTGAACGTGATCCAGGTTGGAAGCGGAGCGGAGTTGGTCTCTGCCATCCGGAACGATCCTTATGGAATTGGCTTTTGCCGGCTGACGGATGCGATCGGTCAGGATAACAAGGGGATGGCAGATCAAATCAGGTTCCTGCCTATCGATAAAAACAGAAACGGGAAGCTTGACAGTTTTGAAAATATTTACCGGAACCCGGCATCTTTCACCAGAGGTGTCTGGATCGGAAAGTATCCAAGCGGACTGACCCGGACCATTTATGCAGTATCCGGCAGCAAACCGACCCGGGAAGCAGATGTCACCTTTCTGACATGGATACTTACCGGCGGCCAACAGGTTCTGGATCCGGTTGGTTACCGGGATCTGGCATACAGTGACCGGCAGGTTCAACGCCTGTCCATGCTGGAGAACAATCAGCCGTCCCTGGGAATGCTGGTTAACTCAGGATTCTTAACCAATAAACTGCACGGTCTCTCCATTTTTTCCATCATCGTCATCGCGTTGATTCCGATCATCCTGGTCATTATGATTTACAATGCTGTGGTCAGGCACAGGAGGGAAAAGGAGCTGGTTGTCACCGAGACGGCATCACTGGTTTCCGGTGTATTTAATACGGCGACCCTGGAAGCTCCCGGAGGACTCTATTTCGATAAAACGCACACCTGGGCCTTCATGGAGAAGAACGGATCGGTCCGGATCGGGATCGATGATTTTATGCAGCATGTGACAGGACCTTTTACCAAGGTAAGGATGAAACATGCAGGTGAAAAAGTGAAAAAGGGCGATCCGCTTTTTTCCATTATCCAGAGCGGAAAACAGCTCACCATTCATTCTCCGGTTTCAGGTACGATCAAAGCGCAGAATAATCTGCTTGAAACCGACAGTTCCCTCCTGAACTCCGCACCCTATGCCGATGGCTGGGTCTATATGATCGAACCGGTAAACTGGGCCAGGGAGATCAGCTTCCTGTTCATGAAAGAACCCTATACGGAATGGCTGAAAAAAGAATTCGCACGGCTGAAAGACTTTCTGGCGGTTGCGCTGAAGGGGGCGAATGTGGAGATGGCTCATGTCATTCTGCAGGATGGCGGAGAGGTGAAGGACGGGGTTCTGGCTGATCTGGGACCTGAGGTATGGGAAGAGTTTCAAATCAAGTTTATTGACGAAAACAAATAACACGATAAAACAAGCTTGTACATCAATTATTAAAACCTGTAATTATGGGACTAGATCGTCGAAGTTTTTTAAAAACCCTGGGGGTAGCGGGAGCTACCCTGACTCTGGGGAAAAGTTTTGGCGCCTCAGCGGATCCTGTCAGCGACACAGAATTCTACGGGATCCTTTACGATTCAACGCGATGCGTGGGTTGTCAGAGTTGCGAATTTGCCTGTGCGGAGGAGTACGGATTACCCTTTCCTACCGAGGCCGTCGAAACGGGAGTCATTAAAAGTACAACAGATAAACAGCGTGTTGTCATCAACAGCTACAGCACATCAAAGGGAGATCAGTTCATCAGGAAGTCGTGCAACCATTGCAACAACCCTGCCTGTGCCTCCGCCTGTCTGACCAAAGCCATGTACAAAACGGAAGAAGGGCCGGTGATCTGGCGGGAGGATAAATGCATGGGATGCCGTTCCTGCATGATCTCCTGTCCGTTCGACATACCGAAATTTGAATACGACAGCCCCAATCCAAAGGTCGAAAAGTGCCGTATGTGTTACGAACGGATGCAGAATGGATCCATGCCGGCCTGCGTGGAGGTTTGTCCGCCCGAAGCCCTTCTGTTTGGCAAACGCAGGGACCTGATCGAGATTGCCAGGACCCGGATCTACACGGAGCCCGAAAAATACCATCATGCCATCTATGGTGAGCATGAAGTGGGAGGTACCGGATTACTTACGATCTCTGCTGTTCCCTTCGAAGAGCTGGGATTGCGGAAAGACCTGGGAAACACCTCCTATCCTGAGTACAGCAAGACCTTCCTCTACTCAGTCCCTGCCGTACTGATCCTGTGGCCTGCTTTTCTGCTGGGCCTGCACAATTCCGTGAAGGAGAGAAAAAAGAACAAGCTGAATCAGGAAGAGGAGGAACAGTCATGAAAACAGCTGAACAGACCGGTTTTTTCAGGTTCATCATGTACGAACTGAAACCGAAAGGGAAGATCATTACCCCATTCAATGTCATTGCCGGAATCACCATCCTGGTGGCCGCCTACATCCTCTTTTTCCGCTTCAAGGATGGCCTGGGATCCGTGATCCACGCTTCCCAGGACCTGCCCTGGGGACTCTGGATCAATTTCAACGTGATCACGGGAGTGGCTTTTGCCGGAGGGGCCTTTGTGGTCACCTTCATGGTGTACATCATGGGAATGGAAAAGTACCGTCCGATCGTCAGGGCAACGGTTCTATATGCCCTGCTTTCGTATATGTTTTATGCCGGCGCCCTGTTGCTGGACCTGGGTCGCCCCTGGAAGGTCATCAACCCGATCATCGGGAACTCTTTCGGGATCAGCTCTGTCCTCTTCCTGGTTGCCTGGCATTTTCTGCTCTATATGGGATCGCTCTTCATTGAGTTCTCTCCCACCGTGACGGAATGGGCTGCGTGGAAACGCTGGAGAAAAATCGCGGTGAAAATGACCCTGGCCGTGGTCATCTTCGGCATCGCCCTCTCCACACTGCACCAGTCAGGACTCGGAGCCCTTTTCCTGATGGCGAAACCCAAGATCCATCCCTTGTGGTATTCGGAATTCATCCCGTTACTCTTTTTCATCTCCAGCATTTTCGCCGGGCTTTCCCTGGTGATCATCATGGAGACGATCAACCAGCGGGTATTTAAGCAGGAGATGGCGTTTGAATTCAAAAGCGCGCACCGGAGCATCATGATGAGCCTTGCCCGCGTATGTGCGGTAACCATGTTCGTCTATCTGTTCATGACGATCCTGGTCTTCATCCATGGCAACAACTTTGGATTTATCAACACCCCATATGGGTACTGGTATCTTGTGGAGGTGATCGGATTTGTTCTCATTCCCTGTGTCATCTTCTTGTTTGGCTATAACCGGAGAAACCTGTTGCTGGTACGCACCGCAGCCATTATGGCCATTCTGGGGATCGTGCTGAACCGATTGAACATCTCCATGATAGCCTATCACTGGTATGATAAAGGATTTCACTATCCAACCTGGAAGGAGGTGGTGGTCAGCGTGGCCGTCATCTTTGTCCAGATCCTGGTATTTCGCTGGATAATCAGGAGGATGCCCGTCTACCGGGGATCTCCCTCCTGGGTGAAAGAGGAACAACATAAGAAACCACAAATTAATCAAGAAAAAAGGAGGAAACTATGGAAGGTTTCAGCAGAATAGACATTTTCGCCACCAAAGGAACCGAGTACCTGTTTGTGATCGGCTACCTGGTCATCCTGATCCTTTTCTGGCAACTTTCAACCCGGCAGGTTGCCCTGAAGAGAAAGATTCAGCAGGTGCTTGGCATTCTTTCCGCCAGTATCCTGCGGATCCCGCAGGGGATGTTCTACAGTAAAAATCATACCTGGACACACCTGGAGGAATCGGGTGCCGCCCGCGTCGGGATGGATGACCTGCTCCAGCATGTGACAGGTGAGGTGCAGTTTTCCGGTTTGAAAGCCCCTGGTGAGATCATCCGGCAGGGAGATCTCTTGACGGAAATCCATCAGGAGGGAAAACACCTCCGGATTTTCTCCCCCATTTCCGGAGAGATTCTGGACACCAATGCAGAACTGGCCGAGAGTCCCGGACTGGTCAATGAGGATCCATATAAGAAAGGGTGGATCTATAAGATCAAACCCTCTGACTGGAAAGCTGAAACCAGCTCCTGTTACCTGGCCGATGAAGCCACCAGCTGGGCTGTAAAAGAGCTGGAACGGTTCAAGGATTTCCTGGCTGTATCGATGAAAAAACATGCAACCGAGCCCTCCATGATCGTGTTGCAGGACGGAGGTGAATTACTCGACAACACCCTGGCCCACCTGCCGCCGGAGGTATGGAAGGATTTCCAGCAGGAATTCCTGGGTAAACCCTCCTGACGGAGATCACCATAGTAGGTGATCTGCTGCCATTTTTCGTATCTTAGGGGTTGAAATCAGCCCCTAAGGTACAAATAGACATCCCGAGCCATGACATTTTTCATCATAATGCCCCTATGAAAACCGACAGGATTTTAGCACTGAAAAGGTATCTTCGGCTACGGACATCGATTTATGGTCAGGTAATCTATGTGATCACGATCCTTTCCGTATTTCTGTTTGTCTCTTTTTGGGTGATCTTCAGATCGGTAAATGAAGAGTACATGAAAAATGTCGTTCAGCAGAGCGGCTTTAACATTGGTCTGCTGGTGGAAGGAGCCCTCTACCGTTCCATGCTTGAAAATGACAAGATAGCACTGCAAAGCACGCTGGATATCATCAATACGATGCCCGGGATCGAAGATGTAAATATGTACGACGCAAATGAGAACCTGGTCTATACCTCTTTTGCCGACGATACGATCGGACATAATAATCCAAACTGCAACCATTGCCATACCAACCTGAATGAGATGTTCCCCAGGGCGGATAAGTCGTACCGGATCATAGATATCGACAGTGAATGCAAGATGAGCAACAAGGAGGCCAGTACCAGGAAACTGATGATCAGGTCACCCATCCTGAATCAGCCATCCTGCTACCAGAGCTCCTGCCATGCTCATGCTGCCAGCGATGAGGTGCTGGGGTCCCTGATCATCCGCCTCCCCCTCGCGAACCTGGATGCAGCCCTCAGCAAATCACTCAGGGATTTCTCCATCCTGGCTACCCTGATGACCGCGTTACTGGTCTTTTTCCTGATCATTTTTACCAGGAGAAATATTAAAAGACCCCTGACGGCTATCATCAAAGCCAGTGAGGCTGTGACCAAAGGAGACCGGAATACCCGGCTGCCGATCCGGTCCAACGAACTGGACGATATGAAAATGGTATCCCACGCGTTCAACGACATGCTGGACAACCTGCAGGCGGCTTCCCTCGAGTTACGGAACTGGTCGCAGCAACTGGAATATAAGGTCCAGAAGAAGACCGAAGAGATCGGAGAGATTCAGGGGGAGCTGATCCATGTGGAGCGGATGGCCTCCCTGGGGAAACTGTCACTCTCTGTGGCTCACGAGATCAACAACCCACTCTCCGGCATTCTTACCTACTCGAAACTTGCCTACAAGCAGCTGAGCAACCGCGACATGGATCCGACGAAAATAGAGTCTGTGTTAAAGCACTTAAAGCTGATTGAAACGGAGACCAAACGGTGCGGGGATATCGTAAAAGGGTTGCTCGATTTCTCCAGAACTGATCACAACGACTTCAAACCAAGGCACCTGCATGAAATATTACGGGAGACTTATGATCTGATGTCCCATCCGATTAAAATTGCCAACATACACTTTATCAAGGACTTCGACGCCAATTCAGATCTGATTGATTGCAGTCCGAACCAGATCAAGCAGGCGTGTGTAGCCATCCTGGTTAATGCCTCTGAGGCGGTTCAGGAGAACGGAGAAATCATCCTGAGAACCTCCAATCCTGATCACCGGCACATCAAACTGGAGATCAATGATAACGGATTAGGTATCGCACCGGAAGACATTCCCCACATCCTGGAACCCTTCTTTACCACCAAACAGGGGGCCAGTGGCATTGGCCTGGGATTATCCATTGTTCATGGCATTGTACAGAGCCACCAGGGGCACATTGATGTAAGGTCTGAACCGGGGAAAGGAACGTCTATCGCAATCACATTACCACTGAATGGCACGAAAGGAGAAGGAAATGAACCTAGTTAATCAGACAGTTCGACTTACTGACCAGGGCACTTCGCTGATGGGAAGATTTCATAAATTCAGGTCATCCATTTATGGCCAGGTAGTCTATATCATCACAATTCTGGCAATATTTTTATTTGTATCCTTTGGCATCATTTTCAAAATGATCAACGAAGAGTATATGAAAAGCGTTATCCACCAGAGCGGGAATAACGTAGGACTACTCGTGGAGGGGGCACTTTATCAGCATATGCTGGAGAACGACAAAATGGCGCTGCAGAATATGCTGAATATTATTAACAAAATGCCGGGAATCAAAGATGTGAATATGTATGATGAGGAAGATAACCTGGTATATTCCTCTTTTTCGGCTGATGAAGCGGGACATAACAATCCCAACTGCAAGGATTGCCATTCGAATCTTAACATCCTTTTTCCCCGCAAGGAAAAGGGATTCCGTATCGTAGACATCAACAGTGAATGCAAGATGAATCAGAAAAAGGACAACTGCCGGCATCTGTTGATGAGGTCTCCGATCATGAACCAACCCTCCTGCTACGAAAGTTCCTGTCATGCGCACAAGCCAACCGATGAGGTACTCGGCTATTTTGTGATCAAGATCCCGCTGGAACGGCTGGATGCCGGGCTTGAAAAATCATACATACTTGCCACGCTTACGACCCTGATCCTGTTGTCGCTGATCATCTTTTTTGCACGAAGAAAGATCAAAAAGCCACTTACAGCCATCATCGAGGCCAGCGAATCGGTAGCCGGTGGCGATACCAGTACCAGGCTGGAGATCAGACCCGGTCAGCTCGACGATCTCCGGATGGTCTCCCTGGCTTTCAATAACATGCTTGATAAACTGCTGGCTGCGTCCAATGAACTGCAGAACTGGTCGCAGCAGCTTGAATACAAGGTTCAAAAAAAGACGGAAGAACTGGCAAAGGCCCAGCAGGAACTGATCCAGATTGAGAAGATCGCTTCGCTCGGCAAGTTATCCCTCTCCGTAGCGCATGAGATCAACAATCCATTATCGGGAATATTGATCTATACGAAACTGATCAATAAGCAGCTCATGAAGGAGGGGTGGGATACTGCCCGCAGGGAAGCGATCATCAAGCACCTGAAGTTTATCGAAACAGAGACGAAGCGCTGCGGCGGAATCGTAAAGGGATTACTTGATTTTTCCCGGAAAGATCAGGCCGACTTTGAGGTGCTTCCCCTTCATGATATCCTGCGCGAAACGTTTGAACTCATGTCGCATCCGATCAGCATCGCCGACATCTCCTTTATCAAGGATTTTACCGCTGGTTCAGACCTTATCTATTGTTGTCCCAACCAGATCAAGCAGGCCTGCGTTGCGATCCTGGTCAACGCCTATGAAGCGGTCACAGAGCACGGCGAGATCATCATGACAACGAGCAATCCCGATGAGGAACATATCATACTGGAAATCACTGACAACGGATCGGGGATTACCCCGGAGGATATCCCGCACGTATTTGAACCATTCTTTTCCACCAAGCAAAACACCAGTGGGATCGGACTTGGACTGGCGATCGTTCACGGCATCGTGCAAAGCCACCAGGGGAAAATCGATGTTCGGTCCAAACCCGGGGAAGGGACTACCATATCCATTACCTTCCCGCTATCAAAGAACAAAGGAGAATAATACATGGCAAAGAACATTTCATTGCTGATCGTTGACGATGAAGAATCGGTAAGGGATTCATTGTTCAACTGGTTTATTGAAGACGGGTACCGTGTTGAATGTGCCGAAAGTGCCAAAAAGGCCCTGTCTATTCTGGAAAAAGAGGATTTCGACATCATCCTGGCCGATATTAAAATGCCCGGGATGGATGGGTTGGAGATGCTCAGGAGGATCAAGTCTCTGAAAAGCGATGCCGTTGTCATCGTGATGACTGCTTTCGCTACCGTCGACACCGCAGTTCAGGCTCTGAAAGACGGGGCATTCGATTATGTGACCAAGCCATTTGATCCCGACGATCTTTCCCATTTGATCCGGAATGCCTCCAAACAGATCCTGCTGGCTGAAGAGAATGAAGCACTCAAGGAGAAGGTGGTCTCTCTCGAGAATGTGGAGGACATGATTGGCCGCAGCAAGGCGATGGTGAAGGTACTGAAGCAGGTGGAACATGTGGCACAGTCCGACTCATCCGTCATCATCACCGGCGAGAGTGGAACGGGAAAAGAGCTGATCGCCAAAGCGATCCACTCCAATTCACAGCGCAAATTTTTCCCGCTGGTGAGTGTCCATTGCGGAGCACTGACAGAAAGTTTACTCGAGAGTGAACTATTCGGGCATGAAAAAGGAGCCTTTACCGGTGCCATGTACAACCGAAAGGGACGGTTTGAAATGGCGGACGGCGGTACGATCTTCCTGGATGAAATTGCTACCATTTCGCCCAAGATGCAGGTGGAATTACTGCGTGTCCTGGAATCCAAGAGTTTTGTGCGCGTGGGAGGGAATAAGGAGATCCGGTCCGACTTCCGGGTCATCTGTGCGACCAACCGGGATCTGAAGAGCATGGTGGAAAACGGGACCTTCCGCGAAGATCTCTATTACCGGCTCAATGTGGTGAACATTCACGTTCCCCCCCTGCGTGAACGGATCGAAGATACCCCTCTCCTGGTGGATTATTTCATCAAGAAATACTGTTTGTCCATGAACAGGCCTCCCGTAGCGATCGATTCCTCGGCCTTGAAACGATTGCAGGAATTTGACTTTCCGGGGAATGTCCGTGAACTTGAGAACATGATTGAACGGGCTATCGTCATAGGGAATGGCAAGGAGATCCGGATGAAGGATCTTCCGATGGGCAAGGATGTGATCGATACATCGATCGAAAGCCTGGAGGATCATGAAAAAGTCCACGTTCAGCAGATCCTCCAGAAGTACAACTGGAACATCTCCCGTGCAGCCAAGGCACTGAAGGTAGACCGGGTAACCCTTTACAAGAAAATCAAGAAATACGGATTGAAAGCTGAATGAATTTCCAGCACATCACATTGATCTCTTTTGGATATTTCGAAAAGAATATCCTTGAAAAGATATCGAAAGAGGTGTCGCAGGAATTCCTTATACCGGTAAAAGTCAAAGAGGGGTATCTGGATCTGAGCGATTTCCTGGATGCTTCCCGGAGGCAATACAACGGAACCGACCTGCTGAAGGAGGTGGATGTCATGTATGCAACCGACCCTGTCAAGACCATCGGGCTGTTCAGTGTGGATCTCTATATTCCCATTCTTACCTTCATCTTCGGGCAGGCTTATCTGAACGGACGCAGTGGCATTTCCTCCCATTACCGGTTAAGTAATGAACGCTATGGCATGAAGAAGGATGATGTGCTGATGCTTGAACGGTTTACCAAAGAGGTCATTCATGAACTCGGCCACACGTTCGGGTTGATCCACTGCCATGTCCCGACCTGTGTGATGCGCTCCAGCACCTACGTGGAGGATATCGACCAGAAGAGCATGCACCTCTGCGCCCAGTGTTGTTCAACGCTGAGCTTAAAACAACCTGCCTGATGACGAAGGACGAATTCGTAAATCGTAAATCGAAAATCGGAAATTGAAATGGCTGTAACTAGTACAGAAATCCGAATAACCATAATGGAATTTTATTGTTTTGCGGATATTCAATGTCATCAGATGCAACAAAAGCATCCCAAATCCCGGCTATCTGTTTCCGGGTTTTCGAAGCTCCTCCGATTTCAAAGATAAATTTATTATCCACCAGGAAGTCCCCACTTCCCGGGTAATGGACCTGATGTTTTACCTGCAATTGATTTAAAAAGAATGTTTCACGTGTAGCGCCTTTTTCAGGCGCTTCCCGGGTAAGTGCGTACATCAGGTTACTATTTTGCAGGTAGAGTTTATCTGGTTTATTAAGGTAATTGATCCCCGATGTATTTCTGGTAAGCCAATTGACAATTCCGGATTTTTCCAGGTAAAAGAGATATTTTAACAGGGAATCCCTGGTCGTGCCGGTTTGAATGGCAAGTTTCTGGATATTTGGTTTATATGGAGCAAGGTTCGCAATGACCGCCAATAATTTTTTTATTTTTTGCACCGAAAAAAAATCGATGCGATGAATGGCCGGGATATCCACTTCGAGAACCAGGTTTACAATATTCATCAATCGGGATGCATAGTTTGATTCTCCTTCATGAAAGAAGGGGTAATATCCATGTTGAAGGTACTCCCAGAAAAGTTTCAGAGGCCTGATTTTCTCCACGATTTCCCAGACTCTTTTTTTATCCGATTCAAGGATTGACTGTAATATAAAACGAGGAAATTCGACCCCATGTTTCAGCGCAATGAATTCACGGAAAGATAGTCCCGGAAGAGCATATACCATGGCCCGACGGCTAAGATCGTGCGAACCCTTGTAAATATCCAACGCAGAAGATCCTGAAAAAACAAGGTTTAAACCAGGCAGGTTATCATAAATGTTCTTGAGTTCCTGTGACCAGTTTGGATATTTGTGAACTTCATCCAGGAAAAGATGTGTCCCGCCTTGCTTATAAAATTCCTCCGCGAAATAAACCAGGGGAGAACCGGTGAAAAAAATATCATCCAGACTGACATAAAGCGCATCTGCATTACCGGGAATCCGTGATTTCATATATTGCAGCATGAGAGTGGTTTTTCCAACCCCACGGGCGCCGGAAATGCCGATCAACCGGTCAGACCAATGAATTTCGTCCATCAGGTACCTGTTGAACTTCACAGGAGTTCTCCGTATCCGTTCGGCAGAAATTTGTTTTAATCTGTCCATTGTTACAAGTGAAAACGCAAAGATAAGAAAATCACTAATGAAAAAGTGAATTTTTGACATAAATTCACTAATAAATAAGTGAAAAATTTAAAAAGCAAATTCGTAAATCGAAAATCGAATTAATCGAAAATTTAAATAGCTGCCCACTGGCGAAGGCGGACGTCCTTCGTCCTTCATCCTTCGTCATTGGGTAACGTAAAATAAAAGGTGCTTCCCTTCCCCTCTTCACTTTCGACCCATAACTTTCCGCCGTGTTTTTCTATGAACTCTTTGCATATAATCAATCCCAATCCTGTACTGCGTTCATTTTCGGTTCCTTTACGACTTGTATCAATATCCAGTTTGAATAGATTCTCCACCATTTCCTGGTTCATTCCGATGCCTGTGTCCTGTACAGAAATCTCGACCGACCTGTTGGAAGATGGCTTGGCGGTGAAAGTAACTTTTCCGCCTCTCGGTGTAAACTTCACAGCATTGGAAGATAAATTACGGAGGATGCTCCCAAGCATCTTTTCATCCGCAAAAACAACCAACTCATCATGGATATAATAGCTGATCTCAATCTCTTTCTTAGCAGCCGATTGCAGAATTGACCCAATACTCTCAGAAATTTTCGGCATCAGCAAAAATGACGCAGGATCAAAGGTGGTTATTCCCCGTTGCATCAGCGACCATTCCAAGAGGTTTTCGAGCAAGTTATAAAGATTGATTGCGGATTTTCTCATACTATCGGCAATCTTTTGAATCTGTTCCAGGGTCATTGTTGGCAAATCCTCTTCCAGCATTTTTGTAAAGCCAAGGAAGCTGTTAAAGGGGCTTTTTAGGTCGTGGGCGATAATGGAAAAGAATTTGTCCTTTTCCGCATTGACTAACTGAAGCTCCTCGTTTTTTCGTTTGATTTCATCCTCAGCAAGTTTACGGTCGGTAATATCACGCAAAACACCCGTAACTATTAGTGGGTTTCCATTTTTCTCTCTGACTAATTCAGCAACCGATTGTATAGTTTTCTTTTCGGAAGAGTTGCGTGGAATAATATCAAATACAATATTATAGGGTTCATTTTTTTCAATCAGGTCAACCATAGCTTGGTCAACCCTATCCCTTTCAACAACGCACTTCATTACTTCTTCGGCTGTGAAAATATCTGTGTCCATATTAAACCCATATATTCTTTTCCCTTCATCAGAACCCCAGAAGGTGTTATTTTTTATATCCAATACCCAACTTCCTACGTGACTAATTTCTTGTGATTTCTTGTATCGTTCTTCGCTCTCCCGAAGTTTCTGTAATTCTTTGACGAGCTCTTCTTGGGTTTTACCAAGTGGATTCATAATTATTTCATTTTATTCTTCACTTATTTCTTGCAATGCTTTCGGATTAACGCCTTCAATAACACAACATCAACAGGTTTTGAAATATAATCAGTGCATCCTGCTTCCAGTGCCTTTTCCCTGTCACCTGAAAGCCCAAAGGCTGTTTGTGCAATAATAATCACCTCCTTGTTGAATTGCCGGATTTGACGCGTGGCTTCATGCCCATTCATTTCGGGCATTTTGATATCCATCAATACCAAATCAATGTCGGGACGGCTGCGGCAAAATTCAATCGCTTCTGCTCCTGTTATTACACATACTATTTCTTTGCTATACACTTCGAGTACCTCTGAAAGGAACGATGCCGAGGCTTCATCATCTTCGACGATTAATACGTTCAGTTTTTTGATCTGATTATCCGCAACCATACCGGAAGAAACATCATTAATGATGGCAACAGACTCCGTTTCGGCATTGCATGGAATAGTGAAATAAAACCTGGAACCCTTTCCCAACTCACTTTCCAGCCAGATTTTACCACCCAGCATCTCCACATATGCTTTCGCAATGGATAATCCCAATCCCGCACCTTCATAGGCTCGGGTATATGATTCACTGCCTTGCCTGAACCGTTCAAAAATGAGGGCTTGCTTTTGCTGAGCTATCCCATCACCAGTATCTTTCACAAAAAATTCAAGATATTTCCCCTTTTTCTCATACCCAAATTCAATGGAGCCTGTAGGCGTAAATTTGGCTGCGTTATCGACAAGATTGGTTATAATGGCGTGGAGTTTTTCGCAGTCTGTTTTGATGATGGATTCTTTGGATGACAAGACGGTTTTAACAATAAACCGCATTCCTTTTTGCTCAACATCTAGCTTAAAAGAGTTATAAATTTTTTCTATTTGTTCGTTCACATTCGTCATTGAAATTGAAACTTCCATCTGCCCCGATTCTATTTTTGAGATACTGACGATATTAGTGATGATGTTAAGCATACGGTCGCCGCTTTTCTCAATATGTTGGATAAAGTTTTTTTGTTCTCTAAATGTTAAATGTGGTTCTTTCAGTAGTTGGGCAAAACCGAGAATACCATTCATAGGCGTTCTGATTTCGTGGCTCATATTGGCAAGAAAAGCTGATTTCAAACGGTCGCTTTCTTCGGCGTGTTCTTTGGCCAGGATTAATTCTTGCTCTTTTTGTTTCCGCCTTAAGATGCTCCAAAACATATTGGTAAGGTTTATGAGCGCATTGACATCTGTTTCGGTATAGTCGCAGGCTTTGTTAGCGACGGCTGTCAACGCCTTAATCTTTTTCCCGTCAAAAACGGGAATTGCCATAAAACGCTCAATCGGGACGTGTCCGAAGGGAGTTCCTTTTTTATCGGGAGTATCGGCGTATGAGTTGACGATGATTGGCTTTCGCTGCCTGATACATTCGCCCCACAATCCTGCTTCGGAAATGGGAAATTGCATTGGCTTGTTTTGAATTGCGCATTTCTCCATAACAGTTTTTGACCATGCTTGGATGGTTTCCACAGCTTCAGATTCGTCAAGCGTGCCAATAATAGCAAACGGGCTTTGGATTGATTTCTCAAGAACTTCCAGTATAAAATCCAAAAGCCGGTCTTGTGGGGCATCCATCATGTTGTGCAACTCCAATTGTGATAGCAACCGAACCCCTTCAAGTTTGCGCGCTTCCTCTGCCTGCTTGCGTTCATTTTCAGCCTCGATATTGTGCAGAGCAAAAGCAATATCTTCCGTGATTTCTTTAAACAAGTTAAGCTCATCTTCATCTTTAAATAGTTCTCTGGGAATTGAAACAGAAGCTACTCCGTAAATTTTTCCTTCATATTCCAGCCGGATTGCCATCGCGCTCCTGTTTGCATATTTCCCTGACAGAGGACAATCCTTGCAAGTAATTCCAGGCTTTTCTATTGTAATTAAACAGTTTTCCTTTAATGCATTTTTTACGCAAGCTGTCATCTTGCCACTTTTCATCAGCTCGGTCACAGGTGAAAAATCGTTGCCCAAACCGGCTTCGGCAGAAGTAAGATATTTCCCTGAATCATCCAACAAAGCAATCCAGGCATTTTCATAACCTCTTGGTGCAGTAAGATTTTTACAGGCTTTTTTTATGAGTCTGTCCCGGTCTTTCTCTTTTGTGATGAGCTGGTTGACATTTCGTACTGCTCTGAGAATAAGATTGAGATGTTTTATCTTGTTCTCTGCCTGCTTGCGTTCGACGATTTGTCCCACCCTTTCAGCAATCGCAGTGAGCATACTTTTTTCTTCTTTCAGGAAAGGTCTCTTATTGCTAACCGGTATTTTTTTCAGATAATAGATCTCTATATTACCGGTATTCTCACCAGCAACAATAATTTTCTCGGCAAGCTTCCAGTCTGTTTTTTTGAAGTTTCGTGTTTTATATTCCGCACCATATATAATTATTCGGCAAACAGCGATCTTGGGATATTGCAAGGATGGAGGGATCAGATCAACAACTCTCTGGAAGAAATCTTCATTCGAAATACCGGGGATTTCTACAAGCTTAGAAGTTTCATAAAGACAATGCAGCTCTTTTACCCGCTCATTGAGGTTATGAGTTTTTCCCCGCAGCGCTTCTTCCGCTTTTATTTTGGCTTCTATCAGCGCTTTATTTTCCAATGCTGAATAAACAGCCGGAACAAGCCTTCTGAGATTTTCCTTTAAAACATAATCCATTGCACCGGCTTTCATACATTCAACGGCAACTTCCTCATTCATTGTTCCGGTAACAATAATAAAAGGTAAGGTTGGTGAAATTTCCTTTACGATGGTTAAAGCTTCCATTCCGGTGAATTGAGGGAGACTGTAATCGGAAAGGACAAGGTCGGGATTAAATTCAACTAATCCTTTTTTAAAGTCCTCTTTCGTTTCAACATGAAGATAGGTGTAATTGATTTTTGCTTCCTCCAGTTCCATAAGAACTAATTCGAGATCCGTCAACACATCCTCAAGAATTAATAGTTTGATTTTTTTTTCCATAATTCATCCTTTATTTAGGCAATGAAAAATAAAAAGTTGCTCCTCTGTTTACTTCCGCTTCCGCCCACACGTTGCCGCCGTGTTTCTGAATGATTTTATAGACAATTGCTAAACCGACGCCGGTGCCTTCGAACTCTCTATCGCTGTGCAGCCTTTGAAAAACATTATATAATTTATTGGCATATTTCATATCAAAACCAACTCCATTATCCTTAACATAATAGATAACCTGCCTGTTCTTTTTCAGACTTCCGACTTCAATAATGGCATGTTCCTTTTGTTGGGTGAATTTGATGGCATTGGAAAGTAAATTTGTTACCACATGCTGCATCAATGAAGCATCTGCAGAAATTGGAGGCAGTTGAGAGATGTTAAAATCTATGTTTCTTCCGGGACATAAAGCTCTTAGTTCATTAAACACCTCTGCAAATAATTGATTCATATTGACGGAGTCCTTCATGACATCTTTCCTGCCCAAGTGCGAAAATGAAAGCATATCATCAATCAGGCAATCCATTTTACGCGTGCTCTCCACGATTACATTGATCAGTCTTTTGCCCTCGTCATCCAATTTTTCAAAGTACTTTTTATAAAGGGAATTCGTAAAACCGGAAATGGCACGCAGCGGAGACCTGAGATCATGTGAAACGGAATAGGAGAATGACTCCAGATCATTATTGGAAATCTCTAACTGGAGCGTCCGTTCCTTCACGCGTTCTTCCAATTCTTCATTCATCTTACGAATTTGCAACTCAGCATTCTTCCGGTCCGAAATATCTACTGCGACAAGGACTGCACCCTGGATTTCCCCGTTACGATTTAGCAGAGCGGAACCTGAAATAAGAACAGGTATTTTAAGG
>Ga0208045_1000276_pt1 | contig 24214 bp, 23 predicted proteins | sample PL_2010_200m_FD_184160 | JGI IMG/M metagenome (GOLD analysis project Ga0208045, IMG submission 184160) | Freshwater microbial communities from Powell Lake, British Columbia, Canada to study Microbial Dark Matter (Phase II) - PL_2010_200m... | ecosystem: Environmental > Aquatic > Freshwater >...
AGTAAATCATAAATAAAGAGATCAACCATGAAGCTTAAAGAAATCATTGAAAAACTATCACTTGTTACACTAACAAACGTGGAAGACAAGGAGGTGTCAGGAGTTTTTATTTCTGATATGCTTTCGGATGTCATGAGCAGTGCCGAGACAGGCAATATCTGGCTGACCGTTCAAACCCATAAGAACGTCGTATCGGCTGCCAACCTGATTGACATCGCTGCGGTCATCGTGACAAATGGAAAAGAGGTGCCGGAAGGTACTGTTGAGCTTGCAAACCGGTTTCATGTAAATATTCTGAGCAGTCCGTTATCCAGCTTTCAGCTGGCAAGCAAACTGGTGGAAGCCGGATTGAAGTGACAGGAACCTTAAATTATGCAGGAGGATAGAAACCATAGTATTGAAATAGCAAAAATCAAGGAGGCGTTACAGGCCGACATCATTACCGGAAACAGTCAGACCGGACAGTATGTTACAGGCATCTACGCATCAGACCTGATGAGTGACGTACTGGCCTACGGCAAATCTGGCTCTATCCTCATAACAGGGTTGAATTCAGTACAGGCAGCTATTTCTGCCTATATGGCTGAATTCAAGGGGATCGTCTTTATCAGAAGTAAGATCCCCGATCAGGATATCCGGAAGTTTGCCGAAGAAAAAGGACTGTTTATCCTGACGACGGATACCGACATGTATGAAACCTGCGTAAAGATAGCCTCTATCGAAGGTGAAGTTTCCGTTTCTACAGCTGCAGCCGCTTTGACGAAACGGGCAGAGAACGTTACAACTTATTCTTTCTCTATTGACGGCCAGGACTTTGCAAGTGCCGGGATGGTCTCGACCCAGATCAAAACCATTTTGAAGTCGATCGGGTATAACCCGCTGATTATCAGAAGGGTAGCCATTTCGACCTATGAAGCAGAAATGAATGTGGTCATGCATGCGAAACGGGCCAAGGTGACATTAAAAGCGAGTGATCAGGAAATATACATCATCATTGCAGATGAGGGAAAAGGCATTGCGGACATTGAACTGGCGATGCAGGAGGGGTATTCGACCGCAACGGAGGAACAACGGGCGATGGGTTTCGGAGCGGGAATGGGGCTCCCCAATATCAGGAGGAATTCCGATAAAATGAACATTGAAAGTAAAGTCAACGAAGGAACGACAATAGAAACGATGTTTTTTGTGAAATGAAGTACTATCATTCACATGTGATCATTCCTGAAAAATGTGCCGGGAGATTGAAATGCATTAAAGCATGTCCAACCCGGGCCATCCGATTGAGACATGGTACAATCACCTACTACGATGACCTTTGCGTGGATTGCGGTGCGTGTATCAATGTGTGTCCAGAGCATGTGTTCGCTCCGATAATGGACGATTTCAGCGATTTTGAAAAATTTGAATTTAAAATTGCCATTCCCTCCCGTACCCTGTATACCCAGTTCAACGCTTCAATTCATCCCAACCAGATTCATCAGGCGTTAAAAAACATTGGGTTTGATGCTGTAATGGATATATCCCGCGTCAGTCAGGAACTCATCTTTGCCATCTCCGAATACCTGAAGACCAATCCGAAAGAGAAACCGATCATCAGTTCCTTTTGTCCCTCCCTGATCCGTTTGATCCAGGTCAATTACCCCAATCTGATGGAGCTGATCTCTACCTTCGATGCTTCCCGGGAGATCACAGCAAAAGAGGCTAAACAGGAATATGCGGAAAAACTTGGCATCAGCATCAGCAAGGTTGGAGCGATCTACATTACGCCCTGTCCTGCGATGGTTGTTTCCATCAAACAACCGGCGGAGAAAGAAAAATCCTGGATTGATGGTGCCATCGGGATAAAGGATATCTATAACCTGATACTTCCTGAGATACTGCAGATGAACGAGCAGGTCGAAACCATCGACACCGAATTCCATTTCCACTACGGTACGGGGTGGGGGGAAACCGGTCATTTGTCACGGTTCCTTGACGCGGAAAGACACCTGACAATCGTTGGTATTGAAAACATCATGAATGTTCTGAATGATATTGAAGATTCAAAATTAAAGAACATCGATTACATCGAAGCATATACCTGTCCGCAGGGTTGCATCGGTGGGATATTTTGTGTAGAGAATCCTTATATTTCCAGGCATAATGCCATCATGCTCGAACGGAAATTCGGAGAGTTAAAATTGTTTGACGAAGCAGAGGTGCTGAAAAAGTACCATGAACAATACTACTTTCTGGGAAGGCATGTGTTGCCCCGCCCTACCCGGGCGCAGGCTGTGGATATAGGGACCTCCATCAAACGGATGATCCAGAAGGAGCGGATCTTTGTCAAACTTCCCAAAAAAGATTGCGGCTTATGCGGGGCACCAACCTGTGAGACATTTGCCCAGGATTGTGCCCGAGGGGAAGCAGAATTATCCGATTGTATATTTTTCAAGTTGAGTACCCATTAATTAAAGAGACAATGGAAAAACGATTCGCCTCTTTTACAGAAGAAATGTACACCTACCCCCGGGAAGAGGGAAGTCTGATCCCGTTACTCCAGAAAGCCCAGTCAGCCTGCGGATACATATCGCCCGCCATCGTTGAAACCCTGGCAGATTACCTGCAGTTGACGGAAAGCGAGGTTTTTGGAGTGGCTTCATTCTATTCGCAATTCAGATTTACTGAACCCGGCCGGCACTCCATCAGCGTCTGCCTGGGAACAGCCTGTCATGTGGTAGGAGGCGGAACCTTGCTGGAGACCTGTGAACGGGATCTGGAAGTAAAACCCGGCGAATGCACGTCGGATAAACGGTTCGACCTGAACCGGGTGGCCTGTCTCGGATGTTGCGCACTGGCACCCGTTGTAAAGATTGACGATGACATTCACAGCAAAGTAAATATAATCAAACTTAAGGAGATGTGGAGCAACTATGAATAACTTCACGAAACTCAAAAAACAAAGTACAGCCGAATGGAATACGCTCCTCACCGGTGAGATGCCTGTGATTTATCTGGGTATGGCGTCGTGCGGGAAAGCTGCCGGAGCAGATAAAGTCAGGGAGGCTGTAAAAAAAGCGCTGAAGAAATACCATCTTTCAGCTAAACTGGTGGAGGTCGGGTGTATCGGAACCTGCTACCTCGAACCCATCATGGACATCAGTGCCTTCGGGAATCCACGTGTCTCTTTCGGGAATGTGGATGAACGAGCGGCCGATTCAATCATTCGCAAGTATTTTCTTGAAAAAGAGTGCCATAAGGGGAAGGTCCTCGGTCATTTCGGGGCCGCCTCCTTCGATGGTATTCCCAGGTTCTTTGACCAGCCGATGCTGCAGCCACAGGTTCGGATCGTGACAAAAAACTGTGGTCTGATAGATCCTGAAAACATTCACCATTACATTGCCAACGGGGGTTATGAAGGGCTCGCAAAGGCACTGCAAATGACTCCCGATAAGATCATTGATGAGATTACCCATGCGGGGATCCGCGGCCGGGGCGGAGCCGGTTTCCCGACCGGGATCAAATGGAGGACCTGCCGGAATACCAAAGCCGATCAGAAATATCTGATCTGCAACGCGGATGAAGGAGATCCCGGCGCATTCATGAACCGGTTGCTGATTGAAAGTGATCCGCATGCCGTACTCGAAGGGATGCTGATCGCCGGATATGCCATCGGTGCCTCGCAGGGATATATCTATATCCGGGCCGAATACCCGCTTGCGATCATCAGGTTGAGGCACGCGATGAAGCAGATGGAAAAAGCCGGTTTGACCGGGAAAAACGTACTGGGATCGGCATTCTCTTTCGATATCCGGATCAAGGAGGGAGCCGGTGCATTTGTATGCGGAGAGGAGACATCACTCATTCACTCAGTGGAAGGTAAGCGGGGGATGCCCCGCACCAGGCCTCCTTTTCCTGCTGTTTCAGGATTGCATCAAAAGCCAACCGTCATCAATAATGTGGAGACACTGGGGACCATCCCTCACATCCTGAGAAACGGCGCGGGATGGTACAGGCAATTCGGGGTGGAAGGGAACTTCGGGACCAAGACCTTCTCCCTGGTCGGGAAGATCAGACGTTCCGGACTGATTGAAGTACCGCTCGGCACCCCGTTGCGGAAGATCATTTACGATATCGGTGGGGGTTCCCAGAAAGAGTTTAAAGCCGTTCAGACCGGGGGCCCTTCGGGCGGATGCATCCCCGAGGAACTGCTGGACACACCGGTAACCTATGAAACACTGGCATCAGTCGGCTCCATCATGGGTTCCGGCGGATTGATCGTCATGGACCGCGACACCTGTGTGGTGGATATAGCCCGGTACTTTCTCGATTTCATTCAAAAAGAATCGTGCGGGAAATGTACGCCTTGCCGGGTCGGGACCCGGCATATGGTTGAAATTCTTGAAAAAATCTGCCGGGGGGAGGCAGAGCCGGAGTTTCTCGATAAACTGGAATCACTGGCACGACTCGTAAAATCAACCTCGTTATGCGGGCTGGGACAAACCGCTCCAAATCCTGTCCTTACCACGCTCCGTTATTTCCGATCGGAATATGTGGAGCATCTGAAAGAATACTACTGTCCGGCCCTTGTCTGCAGTTCGCTGATCGAATATACGGTTGTCAAGGAAAAATGCACAGGATGCCAGCGGTGTGTGAGCGTTTGTCCCACCGGAGCCATTGTCGGTCCCCGCTCCGAGCCGCACAACCTCGACCCGGACAAATGCATCAAGTGCCGCGCCTGCTACGATGTGTGCCGGTATGATGCCATCGCAGGAAATGCTATTGTAATCACTTCAAGGAAGGAAGAATGAACCTGACCATCGACAATCAAAAAATTGAAATCAGCCGGCCTTCGACCATCCTGGATGTTGCGGGTCAGCATGGCATCGACATTCCTTCTCTCTGCGCACACCCCGAACTTACTCCGTATGGAGGATGCCGCCTGTGTGTCGTTGAAATTGAAGGACGGAACGGGTACCCGACCTCCTGTACCACCCTGGCTGAAGAGGGCATGATCGTCCGAACCAACACCAACGTATTGCAGGAGATCCGACGGGAAGTGATCCAGTTAATCCTCAGCGAACATCCGGCCGCCTGCCTGATGTGTGAAGATGTGGAAGGTTGTCATGTATTTCAGGGAACCATAAGGAAAGTGGGGATCACCACAGGATGCCGGTGGTGCCCGAAGGATCAGGATTGTGAATTACAGCGGATCGTGGAGCAATTTGGAATTCATGACCTTACTTTGCCGGGACTGTACCGTGATCTTCCGCTGGAGAAGTATGACCCTTTCTTTGACAGGGATTATAACCTGTGCATCTATTGTGGCAGGTGCGTGAGGATCTGTACTGAGTACCGGAAAAGTTCCATCCTTTCCCTGCGACAGAGGGGGAAACTGACCACCATCGGGCCCGCGTTTGATGAAACCCACGTGGATGCCAACTGTGAATTCTGTGGTGCCTGTGTTTCTGTTTGCCCTACCGGTGCCATGTCGGAGAAAAGCAGGAAATGGTGGGGAAAACCTGAAAGGATGGAACCTTCAGTCTGTCCGCTTTGTAGCCTGAATTGCGACATCCAGGTACTGACCCTGAATGAGAAGATCGTGGGGACGCTCCCACCAGGCAAAGCCCATGAATCGGGAGGGGATCTCTGTGTGAAAGGCCGGTTCTGCTTGAGTGAGCTGGTCAACCGAACGGAACGGATCCTTGAACCTGAGTTCAGATACCCCGAAGGATATGGGATCGTATCATGGGATTTTGCACTGGAAAAGGTCCGGGAGATCATACAGGTTGTTCCTGCGCACCGTGCTGCCCTGTTCATCTCTCCTGATCTGACACTGGAAGAACTCTATACGGCCGGTTTTTTTGGCAGGAACGTATTGGAAACCGACGAGATAACTTCTTCATGCCTGGATGCAGGACTGATTGCCTACCTGAAACTGGCCGAGGAGTCGGTCTCACTGAAGGAGTTTGAAAAGGCTGGTACCATTTTCTCAGCTTTCCTGAATGGGAATTACAACTACGCCCCGCTGACCCTTGCCATCAAATCCTCTGCCGGGGAAGGCGTACCGTATTATCAGCTTGGATGGATCGCCGACACCACATCACGCTTTGCGCGTCACCGGTTTATTCCGAAACCGGGTGAAGCGGAAAGCTACCTGGGCGAAATCATCTCCTTTTTAAAAAACGGCAAGTGTAACTCTCCGGAGATCAGTGAACTGGCGGGATCATTAAAAAAAGAAAAGAGAGGGATCATAGTAGTGGGGACCCAGATCCTCTCCCTGAGCAATGGGTGTGTCATGCTGGATAAAATCCGGCAGATTGCCACCCTTACGAAATCCGGGCTCTATATGCCCAATCCATATGGCAACCTCTACGGGATGCTTTCGCTCATCAGGATGAAACCAGTGGAGGAGGTCCTTCAACAAATCCGGGAGGGCCGGATCGACCTGCTCTACGTGGTGGGGGATGTGCCATTTACAGAACGGCCGGATGTAAAATACGTGATCTATCAGAATGCATTTCCTCCTCCGAAAGGGTTGAACCCGGATGTGGCGTTACCAACCACCCTGTGGGGTGAAACGGGAGGCTCTATCCGGACTGATAGCGGAACCATCAAGCGATTTAAATCCCATGCTGTATCCCACGGATATGCCCGTCCGCATATCGAAGTATTCTCAGGGATAGCCGGTACAAAAAAGATCCCGAAGGCGGGATTTCCCCAGAAAACAATCAGGGAGGCCCTTTCCGGAGCCATCAGTCTTCCGGCGACCGGCCCGGGAAAGCAGGCGTTATCAGCCGGTAAATCCCCTGCACCGGACAGGAAGTTCCCTTATGTTCTGATCCAGGAGAAAAATCCGCACACCTACAGCAATCTGAACCTGGGTGTGGCTATATCCGCTTTCGGGGAGCTGGTCATGCCCGGGCATCTTATCCTTCATCCCATGGATGCCGGAAAGGTGGGAGTGAAACAAGGGGATCCGGTTATCCTGCATACTCCGGCAAAGAAATTGAGATGTAAAGCGGCGATCCGGAAAATTATCCCCCCGGGAACCGTCTATTTGACTTCTGTAAACGGGGAACTGGAGTTCGAAAATAATCCTTGCTACGTAACTATAAAACGGGATCATGTTTGAAATTGTTGAACGAAAAATGATCGTCCCGAACCTTCACCTGCTGGTGGTTCATGCACCGGATGTCGTGGAGGAGATTCAGCCGGGACAGTTTGTAATCGTCCATGCAGGGGAGGGTTCTGAACGGATCCCCCTGTCGGCGGCCGATTGGGACCATCAGGCGGGCACCTTGACCATTGTCTTCATGGAAGTGGGTACCTCCACAGGAAGACTGGCTATGCTGAAGCCCGGGGATACCATACCCACCGTTGTCGGTCCGCTGGGCAAGCCGACCGAGATCGATCACTTCGGAACGGTCATCTGCATCGGGGGCTGTTTTGGAATGGGTTCGATCTACCCTGTCGTCAGGGCGTTGAAAGAAAAAGGCAACACAGTGATCACCATCATGGAGGGGCGAAGTAAGAATTTGCTTTACTGGGAGGAGAAACTGGCTGTCTACAGCGACAAACTGATCAAACTCACCCGGGATGGCAGCTACGGGTACAAGGGCCACATTAAAAAAGGTGATGATATCATCAGGGAGACCGGGATCAAACCCGATCGTGTGATCGCCAACGGCTGCATGACGTTATCATACAAAACCACACAGGAGTATGCCCATTTCGATGTGCCTGTGATGGTTACACTGAATACCATCATGATCGACGGGACCGGGATGTGTGGGGTATGCCGTTGTACCGTTAACGGGGAGATGAAATTTGCCTGTGTGGATGGCCCGGAATTCGACGGGAGACTGGTTGATTGGGAGGAGCTGGCAAATAGGAGACAACAATATATCGGCGAAGAAGCATTTCTTGTTCATCATTCTGGATGTGGAGGGAACTAACATGGCAGAAACGAAAAGCGCGCGGTTTGAAAGGGTCGAGATGCCCAAGCAACCACCCTACATCAGGCGCAGAAATTTCAATGAAGTCGCCCTGGGATATACGCCTGAACTGGCTGTGCGGGAGGCTAAAAGATGCCTGGATTGCAAAAAACCGGTCTGCATCGAAGGCTGTCCGGTCGAAATTGACATACCCGGTTTCATCCGGTGCATCGCCGCTGAAGATTATTCGGGATCTATTAAAATATTGAAAGAGAAAAATTGTCTTCCTGCCGTATGCGGACGGGTGTGCCCCCAGGAAGAGCAGTGCGAGATCAAATGCATCCTGGGCAAGAAAGGAACGCCGGTTGCAATTGGCCGTCTCGAGCGGTTTGCGGCAGAATGGGAAGCCGCTCAACCCACAATGGATTTACCTGAAATCAAGAGTCCGACCGGGAAAAGGGTGCTGGTGATCGGATCCGGACCCGCCGGCATCACCGTCGCCGGCGATCTGATCCTGGCAGGGCATACTGTCACCATGGTGGAAGCCCTCCACGAACCCGGCGGTGTACTAACCTATGGCATTCCGGAATTCCGGTTGCCCGGCCGGGTTGTGAGCCGGGAGATCAATTACCTGCAGCAGCTCGGAGTGAAGTTGATCTGTAACTTCGTGGTAGGGAAAACCAGGTCGCTGGCGAAGATCCTGCAGGAGTACGATGCCGTTTTCCTGGGTACGGGTGCCGGTTTGCCCTGGTTTATGGAGATTCCGGGAGAGAACCTGAATGGCGTATACTCTGCCAACGAGTACCTGACACGCGTCAACCTGATGCGGGGATTCGAATATCCCAAGACCTATACCCCGGTGAAACGGCATAAACGAGTGGCTGTGGTAGGCGGGGGGAATGTGGCCATGGACTGTGCCCGGACAGCTCTCCGGCTGGGCGCCGAAGAGGTTTTCATTGTGTACCGCAGATCGCAGCAGGAGTTGCCGGCACGGCTCGAAGAGTTTGAAAATGCAGAAGAGGAGGGGGTGATCTTCCACTTCCTGACCCTTCCCGAAAAGCTCATAGGCGATGAAAACGGATGGCTGAAGGAGATCGAGTGTTCGCGCATGGAACTGGGTGAACCCGATCAATCGGGACGCCGCCGGCCTATCCGGATCGACGGTTCTGAATTCATCATGCCGATGGATGCCTGCATCGTTGCCATCGGGAACAGCCCAAACCCGATCATCCCGCAAACGACCCCTGAACTTGAGGTATTAAAAAAAGGAACCATTGTAGTGGATGAAAGCACCGGAAGAACCTCGATGGACCGGGTTTGGGCAGGAGGCGACATCGTAACCGGGGCCGCCACCGTGATCCTCGCTATGGGAGCAGGCCGGATCGCTGCACGTTCCATGCACGAATATCTATCCAACAGCAGGTAGATTCGAAATTCAATCAGTTGGCAGATGTACCACCTGCCAACTTCTGATAAACGCTACCAGGTCGTTTCGCTCCTTCGTTGTCAATGCCGCATGGTGAGCTGTTGAGTCTCCTCATAAAGGCATCTCAGTCCCGGGTCGCCCCAGGGTAATTGTTGCGAGCAGAAAACCGTTTGTTGCCGCATTCAGAAACAGCTGGTCGTTCAGAGAAGGAGCTTTGAGCCCGGTTCCATGGGTGCCGTGGCACTCCGCGCATCGGTAGGCAAAAAGCTCTGTCCCACGGATTTTATTCCCCAGGGTTGGCCCTGCAAAATTGTATTCCCAGGTGGTATCAATGCAGGATCGCCGGCCCCGTGGCTCCTTCCCCATGCTCTCCATGACAGCGGGAACAGAGGTAGTGGAAGCGTTCAGCGCCGGATGCCGGATACCGCTGCTTCGTCGCTTCGCTTCTCGCAGTGACACTGATGCCGGATGCCGGATCACCGGAAATTTGAAATTTGAAATCCGAAAATCGAAATTCGCTTCGACCCTTGACCCTCGACCCTTGAACTTGGATCCTGAACCCTCGACCCCCAGACTTTCGATGTACTCCAGGAGATCGGCCATCTCCCGGTCCGCAAGCATCGACCACGAAGGCATCGCAGTATTCATGCGGCCACGGGTTACCGTATTAAAGATGTATTCCAGGGAGGAGGCCCGGAAGAAATCGGGATTGTTAAACCCGATGGCTACTCCTCCCTTTGCTTCTTTACCATGACAGGTTTTGCAATGCGAGTTGAAAATTACAACCCCCTGATCGGCAGATGCTTTTCCTGCAATGACCAGTTTAATTACAAATGGGCCTCTAACACCATTCAATTGATCGAGGACGAGAAATCCGGCATGCTACAGATGATGGGGCTTCAGATCGGGCTCTGCTACATCGTGAATTAGTCCAGTCCGATAAACTTAAATGGCTGAGCATCCCGGAAGTCTTTATCCACATTGCCGGCATATATCTCGCCATGGGCAATGGCCAATTTCTTCGTGGGAGCCCCTGCTGAGAAATCCAGGTCGTTCAGGTCTACCCAGAATACATTGGGAGTAAGAGCACTCTCGAAATAGTAGGTTTTGTTTTTCTGGTCTGCTACGGTTCTCCATCTCGTACTTGAAATATTCGGCTGGTCAGGAGTGGAGATTCCGAAAGTCCGGGTTTTGAACCGTCAAAATCAGGATATTCCGATTCCACCAGCCACAGCAGGTTCGCTACAAGTCCTTTTTCATTCATGCCGTCGGTGGTGCAGATGTCATAGCCGGAGAGGATCACACTGCCGTATCTGGACTTCCATTTCAGGGAATTCGGGCCGGCTGCACCGTTGCGCTCCATCCCTCTAGGGAAGAGCCACATATTGCTCAGGATATCATCTTTCCAGTCCATCGATCTGGCGGTGATGATCGTTCCGTTTGGGCCTTCGTAAACCACCCTTGTACAGGCTGTTGAATCAGAAATTTGCGTAAAAACCAGGAGTACGAATACCAGGATAGTAGCTAAATGTTCTCTTTTCATGTTAAGTTTATTGGTAGGATTATGCAGGGATCCCTTACATCTCACGTCTCACATACCAGGAGGTAAATCAGGGAAAAATGTCATTCACTGAACGGCAGGAATGAAAATTTCTGTCCGCCTACAGAAACCTCCGCCATGAATCCCCCTTTTGGCATGGTAATAATGGCGATACCGTGACTATATGCCAGTGTGGCCGATACCCCGGCAGTTACAGCAAGGGCAGCAATCTCCGCGGCCACCTCAAAACGGCCGGTCATGAAGACTTTATACTCTTCTTCCGTTTTAAAAAAGATCACCTCACTGTAAGTTTTGCCTCCGATCTGGGCGCCGACAGTCACCTGGGTCATCTCCGTTAATCCGGCCGGCTCTCCATGTTTGTACAACACCCCTTTGCCATAGGCGCCGCCCAGGATTAATCCTCCCTTGCCTACGGTGTAAAGGACAGCATACCCGTATGTCTCAGTAAAGAAGTTCTGCAGGCCGGGATCTTTTTCCAGCATCTCCTTTTTTGCCTGATCTGCTTTATCAATGGCCTCCCGGTCGTCATCCGATTTCTGGGATAGCATAGGTCCAGCAGTAAAGAGAAGTAGGAGAATGGAAATAATGGTTCTTTTTATGGACATAGCTAAAAATTTTTCACTAAAATACTCAAAATACCTCAACATAACTATGGGCCCGGTATTATTTCAGATGTAAAAGCTATTTTCTACTTTTGTGGAAAAGTAGAATCTGATGAGAAATATCATTTTAAGGATACCATTGCGGGCCTGATTGACATTAAAAACGGGCAGAAACAGGGAATGAATGTAGGATGTGAGTATCGTTTTTACCTGATGAAGCGGAACCGGCGCCCCATTCCCGATGGGCTTTACATAGCTCCTTATGCAAGCTTTTACGGTTATTCATTTAAAAATGGGATCGACATCCTTCAAACTTCCATAGACAGTGCTAGCTTTATCAAAGGTAGATTTTACTGTTTTAACCTCGGATTTGAACTGGGCTACCAGTTCGTCTTCTGGAAACGCTTTACCCTCGACCTGGTGCTGTTCGGTCCTTCGGCTAGCTATTATGGCGGGGATCTCGAATACGGCGTAGGGTTGAATCCGGATAAGATTCCAAAAGTTGATCAGGAAATTCTGGATGAGATCAAGGGAAAATACCCTTTTGTAAGAAGCCTCTTCACCAGTCATACCTTTGTCCAGAAAGGAAAGCTGGACCTGTTCAGCCTGGGTTTCCGGTACATAATCCAGATCGGATTTCATTTCTGATAAAATTCGTACCTTCGCCGCCCGAAATCGAGGAGTTCTGAAATATGATCAACATAATCCTACCAGATAATTCTGTCAGGCAGTACCCCAAAGGTATTACCGGACTTGAGCTTGCCAGAAGCATCAGCGAAGGGCTGGCGCGCAACGTCTTATCTGTGATGGTAGACGGAGAGGTTCAGGATGCCTCACTTCCCATCACCAAAGATGCCTCCGTCCGCCTCCTCACCTGGAACGACCCCGAAGGAAAAGCCACCTTATGGCACTCCTCCGCTCACCTGATGGCCGAAGCCATTGAATTGCTCTATCCGGGTGTGAAATTTGGTATTGGGCCTGACATTGAGCAGGGATTCTATTACGATATTGATTTTAGAGATCAATCCATCTCCTCCGACGACTTCCCGAAGATCGAACAGAAGATGCTGGAACTGGCACGGGAGAAACAGACATTCCACCGGATTGAGAAAACCAAAAAAGAGGCTCTCGGCTATTTTTCCGGGAAGGGAGATGAATACAAGGTGGAATTGATCAATGACCTGGAGGATGGCGAGATTACCTTCTATGAATCAGGTTATTTCACCGATCTCTGCAGGGGACCTCACCTTCCGGATACCGGTCCGATTAAAGCGGTTAAGCTGCTGGCTATTGCCGGAGCCTACTGGCGTGGCGATGAGACCCGTAAACAACTGACCCGTATTTACGGAATCACTTTTCCCAAGCAGAAGGAACTGGACGAATACCTGGTAATGCTGGAGGAGGCCAAAAAACGCGATCACAGAAAGCTGGGGAAAGAGCTGGAACTCTTTACTTTTTCCCAGCGGGTAGGGCAGGGGCTGCCCCTCTGGCTGCCAAGGGGAGCACAGCTCCGGGAGCTCCTGGAGGCCTTCCTCAAACGGACCCAGAAGAGAATGGGCTATGTGCAGGTAATCTGTCCGCACATCGGGAATGTGGAACTATACAAAACCTCCGGACACTACCAGAAGTACGGCGAAAGCTCGTTCCGCCCTATCACGACCCCCATCCCTGGCGAAGAATTCTTCCTGAAACCGATGAACTGTCCGCACCACTGCGAGATCTACAGTTCCAAACCACGCTCCTACAAGGATCTGCCCATCCGGATGGCCGAGTTCGGGACCGTATACAGGTACGAGCAAAGCGGGGAGTTGCATGGGTTGACCCGCGTACGTGGATTTACCCAGGATGATGCGCATATCTTCTGTACTCCCAATCAGGTAAAAGATGAATTCAAGGGAGTGATGGAGATCGTGATGCTGATCTTCAAGGCATTGAGCTTTAAAGATTTTGTGATCCAGATTTCCCTCCGTGATAAGAACAACAAGGAGAAGTACATTGGATCTGACGAAAACTGGGATAAAGCCGAACAGGCGATCCTGGAGGTGGCGGAAGAGAGTGGTCTGGATACCATTGTGGTGCCCGGCGAAGCCGCTTTCTACGGTCCAAAGATGGATTTCATGGTGAAGGATGCCATCGGTCGTAAGTGGCAGTTGGGCACTATCCAGGTTGATTATAACCTTCCTGACCGGTTTGAGATGGAGTACATCGGGGCAGATAACCAGAAGCACCGGCCGGTGATGATCCACAGGGCTCCCTTCGGATCGATGGAACGGTTTGTCGCTGTGCTGCTGGAACATACCGGTGGAAATTTCCCGTTATGGCTGGCTCCGGATCAGGCTATCGTGCTGCCAATCAGTGAAAAATACCACGACTATGCAAAAAAAGTTTTAAATTTGCTGAATAATTCCGAAATTCGCGCCCTCGTTGATGAGCGCAACGAAAAAGCAGGGAAGAAGATACGTGATGCCGAGTTGATGAAAATCCCTTACATGCTGGTAGTTGGAGAGAGAGAGGCGAACGAAGGCACCGTTTCTGTAAGGAAACACGGTCATGGCGACCTCGGACCCAAGAAGGTGGAGGACTTTATCAGCCACGCAAAAAACGAGATAACCGAAGAGCTCGGTGGTTTATAATTGATAATTGAAAATTAATTCGTAATTCGTAATTAATAATTCGTAATTAAACAATAGGAGGTTTCAGCAATAGCATACCCGAATCAAGGACCCAGGAGGCGCTTCAGCAGACCACAAAAAAAAGAAGATCCTCACTTCATCAATGAACGGATCAAATCGCCGGTCGTTCGCGTTGTCGGCGATAATGTTCAGGCCGGCATCTACAATTTAAGGGAGGCGCTGGTTATGGCGGAAAACCAGGGACTGGATCTGGTTGAGATCTCACCCACAGCCAATCCGCCTGTCTGCAAGATCATCGACTATAAGAAGTTTCTTTATGAGCTGAAAAAGAAGCAGAAGGAGATGAAAGCGAAAACAGCTAAGGTGATCGTGAAGGAGATCCGGCTGGGCCCCAATACCGATGATCACGACTTCAACTTCAAGCTGAATCACGCGATCAAGTTCCTGAAAGATGGGGCAAAAGTAAAAGTGGATGTCTTTTTCAAAGGACGGTCCATCATCTATAAAGACCAGGGAGAACTGATGCTGCTAAAGTTTGCACAGGGGGTGGTCGATTTCGGCAAGATCGAACAGATGCCCCGCCTCGAAGGCAAACGGATGATCATGATCATCGCCCCGAAGAAGTAAAGCCAAACCTAAGCAAGGCTCTACACAGTAAAGCCGCGATATATCGCGGCTCATTTTAACCACCACAATAACGTTCGCAAATGCCCAAAATGAAATCAAAATCCGGTGCAAAGAAGCGGTTTTCTCTGACGGGTACCGGGAAGATCAAGCGGAAGCATGCGTACAAAAGCCACATCCTGACGAAGAAGTCAACCAAGCGGAAGCGGAATCTGACCTATTCCACGATGGTCGACAAGGCTGATGCAGCCAACGTACGCGAGATGCTCCAGAGCTAACTAGTAACTGTCTTCAGCTGAAAGGTCCCCGAAACGGGGGCGCTGAGACAAAAATCAATGTAACAATGCCAAGATCAGTTAATACTGTCGCTTCAAAAGCGAAAAGAAAAAAGGTCCTGAAACTGGCCAAAGGACAATTCGGCCGAAGGAAGAATGTCTTCACCGTTGCGAAGAACTCCGTTGAGAAGGGCCTTACCTATGCCTACCGGGATCGCCGGACCAAAAAGCGGAACTTCCGCAGCCTGTGGATCATCCGGATCAACGCCGGTGCCCGCGAATACGGCATGTCCTATTCCGTTCTGATGGGGAAACTGGCCGAGAAAAATATTGCCATCAACCGGAAAACCCTGGCCGATCTGGCCATGAACCATCCGGATGCCTTTAAGGCTGTGCTGGAAGAGGCCGCAAAATAACTGGTGAACAATGTCTTTGCGAGGAGCGAAGCGACGCGGCAATAGTGAGCTGGTGAGTTTGTGAGTAATACCGCCCTCGACCCTTATTTAAGGATATCCCCCAGTTCCTGCTTCACGTAATTATTCAGGAACTTTTCTACCTGATCGGCCTGAAGCCGCTTGGCCAGTATCCGTTTGTCGTGGTCCAGGATATAGATGACAGGCGTGGTCTGGATGTCGTATAACTCATGATAGTTCCTGGTCAGGGTCCGTGGACCATTGACATTGATCCAGTCCATCTGTTTTTTAAGGATATGCTCCTTCATTTTGGCCATGGAGGTGTCGGAACAAACAGCGAAAAGTTTCATCTTATATTTCTCCCGGTACTTGTCATAGACCTCTTTCAGGTGCGGGATCTCTTTTTCACAGTGGCCGCAATCCGGATCCCAGAAAAGCAGGATCGTGATAGACGCTTCCACATCGTACAGGGCGACAAGCTGGTTGCTGGTATCCATCATCACCAAGTTGGGGCCGAGATTCCCGATCAGCAACGGGCGGATCCTAGCCGCTTTTTTCAGGATATTTTCCAGTACCGCTCCGGATACCCAGGCAGCCTCCCCGGTTACATAATAGGTATCCACCATGTCGACAAATAGTTTGTCGAAGCCCATGATCTCCGAATTTTCATAATGGGAGGTAAAGAACCAGACAAGGTATTTGAACATTTCGGTATCGGGACGCGCTTGCTCAATCAGATTCACGGCCTCCTTAAAGATCGAGTCGGGATGCTGAACCACCACCTGGTCAGTGTACTTTTTGAGTTTGGGATAGAAGACGGGTGTGCGTATCAGCCGGCTGTCGGCCAGGTCCATATCATCCCAGTAGTGTTCCTTGTAAAAGTGATAGGCAAAGGTGGAATCCTTACGTCCGCCGGGAAGCGTGGGGATCTCTTTGATCACGGGTTCCTTCATGGCATTAATCAGCATGGCCAGGAAAGAGAAGGGGCGCTCCTTTGCTATGTTCAGTTTGTAGTCGATGATCTCATCGTTGAGTGCACCGATTCTCCGGTTGATCTCCTGCACCGAATCCCCTGGTAATCCCTGTGATTTCAGTTGTTCCTGAAGCCCCTGGATCTCTTTGAATTTCTTCTGGTTATAATGCATGTAGGCGTAGAACTCTTCGTTGTCGAGCGAACCCGTGACCTTCATCAGTCCAACCGGATCACTGATATCGGTTTCCATGGAGAACTTCTTATCGTTATTCAGAACGAAATCAAAATAGGTTTTATCCGATATTACCAGGATATAAACCCCTTTCGGCTGATCGGCCGGAGCCAGAAAGGTACACCGTCCCTGGCCGTCCACCTGGAGTGTATCGGTCACATAGGTGCCCGAACCATAGTAATTCGCCACCAGACAGACAGTGTCTTTAAGTCCGTGGATCCTGAATTTTACCTGGTATCTGTCAGGACTGGCGAACAGGGTCAGTGGAAGCGCGAGAAGTGTGAGTAATAGAGATGATTTGGGTTTAGTCATTAGGTCATTAGGTCATTAAGTCATTAAGTCATTAAGTCAGAACAATTCGTAAATCGAAAATCGAAATGCGGAGCATTCATGAACACCATTGAAAATGCAAGATTTGTGAATAATCATTCGGAGATCGCTTTACTCCCCTTTAGGGGGCCGGGGGGTATTTGATACGGAACGAAAAAAAACTTCACAAAGATATATCCCAGGAACTCATTTAGTACTTCCCGGAAGCCTTTGCTGGATTTCCACCAGTTGTCCGCACCGTAATAGTAGCTTTTAATGGAAATGATCCCCACCTGGATGCTGTCGCCCAGGGCGGCCTGAAACATCATCTGGCTGCGGCGGCTATGCGGTCCATAGCTCATCAGGTTGATCGCCTTCACACCGGGATCATAGTGCCTGAGAAAACTGCCAAACTCAAGGGCTGAATTATAGGTCCGGTCATTCCTGATCTCATCCGTCCACACGGCTACAAGCCGTGTCGTATCAAACCCCATCTTCTTTAATGAGGCAGAGGCAATGGAAGCGGTATTTCCGTAAGTTACCAACAGATGGCCCCATTCTAACGGAGTACCGGTGGTAACCAGCAGTTTGTAATGATTCCGGTTGAATTCAGCGACTGCTGAATCAAGGACATAATCGGGCACAGCTCCCTCCAGTACCAGGATATTTGCCTTTACCGGACGGGTCGGGGCCAGCAGGTAATAGACCTGCGTCAGGAGCAGGAACACCGCCAGCACGACGATCCCCAGGATCAGCAGCCAGCCCCATACTGTCAGTCCCCAGCGGATTCGCTTGCTGATGACGATGTAATTTCTGTTTGGTTTACTGGTCATTTGGTCAGGAAGAATTCGTAATTCGAAGATCGAATCAATTGTAATTATTTTTCCAGGTGCTCTTTCCTCAACAAATCATTGACGGTCTTCACCGGGTTAAACGTGATGATCGGGATCTCAACGAAGACGGTGATCCAGCGGGCCATTGCTCCGTTCCATAAACCCGGCAGCTCCTGTGCTTTCAGTTTCCGTCCGCCACTCGACTTCAGTGAGATAAGACCGGCCTCCTCATCCACATATTTCTGTAAGTCAAAAGGTTCGCCATGGTGGTTCCGGATGGAGCAGACCAGGTCGACCGGATTGAAATGGGTGGCTTTTTCTACCATCGCTCGCTGTTCGGGGTTGTCCAGGTCAATCTGGGAAGATTCAACGATCTGCAATGATTCTGTTCCGTCACTGTTTCTGACCCAGAAAGGGCCGCCTCCCGGCTCTCCCTCGTTTTGAACCATACCGCAGACCCGGATGGGGCGGTCCAGGAGGTTCATGAGGAGCTTTTGTTTCTCCGGCAGGGAGAGCCGGGAGAAGTTGCCGGGGAGGGAGAACTGGAGTTGGTGTTCTATGAATTTCACTATGTTGGAGATCTCCTCCCCGGAAAAATCATGTTCGTTTGCTTCGGCAAGAAAGCAGTTGATGTGATCCCGGAGATAGAGGAGATAGCCGCCCAGTAGTCTCTTGTATTCAAAGGTGGTGGGTTTGAGACGGTCAGGGACAATGTTGTCGATATTTTTCACGAAAATGATGTCCGCATCCAGCCGGTTCAGGTTTTTCAGCAGTGCACCGTGTCCGGCCGGTCTGAAGAGGAGTGATCCTTCTGCATTCCGGAAGGGATTATTTTCTTCGTCTACCGCAAGGGTGTCAGTGGAAGGGAGTTGCTCTGAAAATCCAATGAGAAAGGAAATACCGAATTGCGATTCATACCTTTCCTTCACCCGGTCAAACAGATCCTGGAACTTGCTTCGGTGTTCCGGGGAAATGGTGAAATGGATCCGTGCGGTTCGGTCATTGTTGCAGGCATAGGTCGCCGCTTCTACCAGGTGCTCCTCAGCAGCGGTACGGGCCCCTTCCGGGTAGTTGTGAAAGAGGATCAATCCTTTTGGAAGCAAGGCATAATTGAGCCCTTTCTCCTCCAGGATATACCGGAAAAGTGGATCCAGCAGCCATGATTCGATCAGTTCACGGGCATCCAGGTTATCCCCGGCCAGGATCTGCTGCAACGCAGGATAAAAGGCAATCTGCGGTAGGTGGGATACCAGGTAGGCGACCGAGTTGAAGTCGTTCTCCTGCAGAAAAGACTCCCGTGCAGCAGGTGTATCCTGAAATACTTCCGGAAACTCGAAGAGGTGTTTGAACATCCGGGTTGCGGCTCCAGATGCAGGCACAAATTTCATCACCCGGAGATTCTTAGGCTGCTTGGTAAAATAGTCGGTAAAATAGAAATGCTCATCATCCCGGAAAGAGAAAATGCCATCACCGACTGTGGCCGGCCTGATCAGATTGACGAATGGGAACCCACGTTTGAAATTTCCGATCTGTCGCTCGAGATCGGACTGTGTGATGCCTTTGCTTTCAATCTGTTTCAGATCCTGATCTGTGAACATTTCCGGAATTTTAGTACTTTTACAGTCGCAAATATATCTGAAAAAATGAGAAGAGTCACCGTTGCCCTCGTATTCTTTTTACTTGTCCTGACAATAACAGCACAAGTTGCTCCCGATAAATATTTCGTTGAATTCACGGATAAGGACAATTCCCCTTATTCCATTGACAGGCCGTGGGAGTTCCTTTCCCTGCGGGCTCTGGATCGCCGGGCTGTTTCCGGAATCCCGATCGAATTCAACGACCTGCCGGTCACTCCGGATTATGTGCTGGCTGTAAACCTCATCGGAGTCGAGGTGATCACCCGTTCCAAATGGTTCAACGGGATTACAATCTATACTACCGATCCCACCAAGATCACGGAGATTGAATTGTTACCCTTTGTGAACCTTGTGGTGAAAAACGTGGTTAAACCTACTCCTGCAGAGCCAGTTCCGGATAAGTTTGCCATAGAACAGGCTCCGGTGATCCCGTTGAACACCGTTTCGGGAGTTCCCCTGAAGATCTTCGATTCGGCCAGTTACGGACTATCCTATACCCAGTCCCATATGCTGCGAACCGATCTCTTGCACAGCCTTGGCTTCCGGGGTGAAGGAATTGTAATTGCCATACTGGATGCAGGATTTAATCTTGTTGACGAACTGGCCCCTTTTGATAGTCTCTGGGCCAACAACCAGATTCTTGGCACACGCGACTTTGTCACCCCCGGAGGTAACGTCTTCGTTGGACATACGCATGGAATGGCGGTGCTCTCCATCATGGGGGGATATGTCCCGGGTCAGTTAATCGGAACGGCACCCAAAGCCGATTACTGGCTGTTACGGTCGGAAGATGGCGGTTCGGAATATCTGATCGAAGAGTATAACTGGGTGTGTGCAGCAGAATTTGCCGACAGCGCAGGCGCCGACATCATCAACTCTTCCCTGGGGTATACGGTTTTTAACGACTCCACGCAGAACCATACCTGTGCCGATATGACCGGCAATACCACTCCGGTCACGCGGGGTGCGAACATCGCTTTCAGCAAAGGGATCCTGGTGGTGAACAGCGCAGGGAACGAAGGGAACAACCCGAACTGGCAGTGTGTCAGCGCCCCTGCCGACGGGACCGATGTCCTCGGGATAGGTGCAGTGGATTCGTTGGGCCAGTATGCTTCGTTCAGCTCCAAAGGGGTGGTTGACGGTTCCTATGTCAAACCCAATGTCTCCGCTATGGGGCGGCTGACGGTCATCTCTGCCCCCGATGGAACCATTACCCGCGGAAGCGGGACCTCCTTTTCGTCGCCTGTCATGGCCGGTTCGGCTGCCTGTCTGTGGCAGGCATTTCCTTATTACTCCAACGCCACGGTTAAACTGGCGATCGAAGAGTCGGCCTCGTTGTTTACCAATCCCAACATCTTCGTGGGCTATGGAATTCCCAATCTCTTTGAAGCGTATGAACGACTTACCGGAATTGATCAGGTATCCCGTGAAAGATCCATGGTGGTATATCCAAATCCCTCTTTCGGTAACGAACCTCTAAATGTGAATATTACGACTTCTGCAACCCAAACCCTGCAGCTTCAGGTAGTGGATATCACCGGCAAACAAATTTTTACCCGGAATGATATCCGGTGTAGGGCTGGTGATAACCTGATCAGCATCAGTGATCTGTCATCTTTGAATCAAGGGATCTATATCCTGAAGATACAGAGCCTGGATGGCCCGGCATTTCTCGAAACAGCAATAATCCAGAAACTTTAGCGATACCCCCTGACCCCGAACTGCTTACTGCCTTTGCTTCGCTTCGCTCGCAATGACATTACTGCCCACTGCCTTACTGCCACATCTCCTCCAGCCCGGAAAAGAAAAAGCGGCATTCGATCTCCGCATTTTCATCACAATCCGATCCGTGCACGGCATTCTTTGTAAGGTCGGTCCCAAACTGTTTCCGGATGGTTCCATCGGCAGCCTCAGCAGGGTTGGTAGCTCCGATCAGCATGCGGTAATCCTCTACGGCATTTTCTTTCAGTAAGATGGCAGCTACAATGGGTCCGGATGACATATAATAGGTAAGGGGAGCGAAAAATGGACGATCCCTGTGCACCTGGTAAAAGGCTTCGGCTTCCCGTCTGCTCAGGCAAACCATCTTCAGGGCGGCAATCCGGTACCCCTCCTGCTCGATCCTGGCCACGATCTCGCCTGAATGGCCCTGTTCTACAGTGAGGGGTTTTATCATGGTGAATGTTTTATTGCCTGTCATTGATCTATGGATTTGCCGCAAAATTACGGATATTTTAATTTATCTTAATTTTGCACCGGTTACCAATTCTTCACATTTGGAACAGACAGATTTTTATAAGGTCAGGGATTTGCTGACAATGCCTCAGAATATTCTGCTGACAACGCACACCAATCCCGATGGAGATGCCATTGGCGCATCCCTGGCTTTTTACCGGTACCTCGTCAGGAAAGGCCATCAGGTCTCCATGCTGGTTCCCGATCCTTTCCCCGCCTTCCTGGCCTGGTTGCCCGGTTCGGAAAAGATCCTGATCTTTTCTCGTCAGCGGGAACAATGCCTGGAGGCTATTGCAACAGCTTCCCTCGTTTTTTCGCTCGATTACAATGACCTGAACCGGCTTGCGGATGCAGCTGTTCCGGTATTGCGGTCGACCGCCACAAAGATCGTTATGGATCACCACCTCTATCCGGCCGATCACTATGACCTGAAGATTTCGGTGGTAGAGATCTCTTCCACCTCAGAACTGGTCTTCGACTTTATCCAGGCCATGGGGGATGGAATTCTGATGGATCAAGCCATTGCCGAGGCGCTGTACACCGGGATGGTAACCGATACAGGGTCCTTCAGTTACTCCTGCAACCATGTTAAAACCTACGAAGTAATTGCTGCCCTATTCCGGTTCGGCATTGACGGAGAGCATATCCACCGGCTGGTGTATGATACTTACTCTGAGCACCGCCTGCGCCTGCTGGGATATTCCCTGAGCCAGAAGCTGGTCGTGCTGCCCCACTACCATACCGCCTACATTTTCCTCTCTGCCACAGATCTTGACCGGTTCCAATACCAGATCGGGGATACTGAAGGGGTAGTCAACTATGCGCTCTCCATTGAGGGGATCAACCTGGCTGCCCTTTTTACCGAACGGGATAATTCCATTAGGATTTCGTTCCGATCGAAAGGAAATTTTTCAGTTGAGCAGCTGGCCCGGGACCATTTTGATGGGGGAGGTCATGTAAATGCATCAGGAGCAACCAGTTACGTATCACTGGAAGAAACGGTGGAAAAATTCCGGGAGCTCCTTCCGGCGTACCGGGAAGCCCTGTCGGAGGTCTATTCATGATGGTATCTGTTGCATCGGCCACTAAACAGCTAATTCCGTGTCTGGTATGTGTTCTCTTGCTGTTCGGCTCCTGCGGGGAACCCCCGCGACCTGTCAAGGCCACTTCACACCTCCGTCTTACCGATGAAAAGCTGATTAATTACAATCGGGGAGTCGTCAAAACCGAGGAGCAGGAAATAGAGGATTTTCTGGCCCGGTATCAGTGGGAGATGAAACAAACCCCTACCGGACTACGTTACCTGATTTACAAAAAAGGGAATGGAAAACTGGCCGCAATGGGAATGACAGCCCGGTATAGCTATACCGTCAGCCTGCTTAATGGAAAAGAGGTCTACTCCTCGGATTCTCTGGGTGAAAAGACCATTATCCTGGGGCATGGAGGGGTTGAGACAGGATTGGAAGAGGGGATGCTCCTGCTTCGGAAGGGGGACCGGGCCAAGTTTATCATTCCTTCATACCTCGGATACGGCTTATTGGGCGACCAGCAGAAGATTCCACCCGGTGCCACCCTGGTATATGATATAGAACTGCTTGCTTTAACAACTACTAAATAGATACCCATGAAAGCACATCGAATTTGCTCCATCCTCTTGTCCAGGCTGATGATTCTCTCTCTAATGATGGCATGGGGGTGCCGGTCAGATCAGAATGGCTTCAGTAACACACCCGAAGGTCTGACCTATAAATTTCACGAACAGCACAAAGAGGGAATCGGCGTGTTGCAGGGCGACATGGTTACCGCTAATGTAGTATTCCGTACTGACGATACGGTCTTCTTTGTAAGTTCACGGGATTTGACCGTGCCCTATCAATTCGAGATACTGGAACCCCGGTTTCCCGGCGACATTTACGATGCATTCCTGCTGATGGCTGTAGGTGACAGCGCCACATTCATTCTGGACGGAGACTCCCTCTTTATGCTGGATTTTGAGATTCAGGAACCGCCCGAATTCATTGGGAATCAAACGAAAGTCTACATGGATGTGAAACTGGTTGACGTGATGCCCCGTGAAGCGTTCAACAGGGAAAAGGTGGCATACGAGGAGCGGGTGGATCAGATGAAGACCAATCTGATGGAGCGGGAGAAGGCGGATATCCAATCCTACCTGGAGCAGCATAACATCGGGACAAAACCAACGAAATCAGGTCTGTATTTTATCGAGCTGCAACATGGAAGCGGACCTGCCGTAAAACCCGGAAATACAGTTAGAGTCGATTATTCCGCCATGTTCATAAATGGTGAAATCTTTGAGACGACGAAACGGGATATCGCCATGAAATATGATATATTTGACTCTTTAATGAGGTACCAGCCTTTCGAATATGTGCAAGGAGATACTCTGACAATCCGGGGCTGGGAAGAAGGTCTCTCCTATATGAACCAAGGGGGAAGGGCACTTTTACTTGTGCCGTCTGCCCTTGCTTACGGGCCAAAAGGCGTGGAGGGGTATATTCCGTCTTATGCCCCATTAGTATATGAT
>Ga0208045_1000277_pt1 | contig 24160 bp, 30 predicted proteins | sample PL_2010_200m_FD_184160 | JGI IMG/M metagenome (GOLD analysis project Ga0208045, IMG submission 184160) | Freshwater microbial communities from Powell Lake, British Columbia, Canada to study Microbial Dark Matter (Phase II) - PL_2010_200m... | ecosystem: Environmental > Aquatic > Freshwater >...
CCACCCCACCACCACCTAGATCAGTCTCGTCGATTTCCGCTTGGCTTTGCTCAACGTTTCTATTAGCGTGATAATCTCACCAGGCCAGCAAGCTACCATTACCCGTTTAAGACCTTTGAGCTTACCAAGTCCACTAGGGTGTGGGTTTCATCAACGAGCAAGGTCCTACAACCGGCTGCCTGACCGGCTTGGACATCTCGTTCATCGTCTCCGATAAAGAATGTTCGGGTTAGGTCGAAGTGAAATTCCCTCTGGGCTTGAAACAACATCCCTGGCTTTGGTTTTCGGCAATTGCAACCCTCATCCCAACCATGCGGACAGTAGTACACGGCATCAATGTCGCCATTTTCGGCAACCGCAGTTTGCCTCATTTGTTGATGAATATTCTTCAAGTCGCTTTCAGAGAAGATCCCCCTCGCAATGCCTGCCTGGTTTGTGACAACAATAATTCTGTATCCGTATTGACGGAGTAGGGCCAATCCTTCTTTTGCTCCTGGCAACCACTCGAAATCGCTCCATTTTTCTACGTATTCCGCTTTGTGCGGTTTCTTGTTCAAGACGCCGTCCCGGTCAAGTATGATAGTTGGTTTTCGACGAAGGAACTCCTCTGTGAGCGGGAGCTTATCGAAAGAACCAACGCTATAATATCGATGGTCAGTCAGATAACCTGCAAGTTGCCTATCTTCAACCAGGCGAGGATAAACACTTGTCTCAAACAGGCAATTCGAATCGGGCAAGTATCTCAAAACAGATTTCTCAAAGAGTCCAAAACCAATTTCAACTCCTTGAAGATTTGAGGATCTTCTGGTCTTGTCATATTGAAGAACTAGCCCATTTTCAACGCGTACGTTACTCCGTGTATAGTTGTCGTAGTTAGAATAGACACTGAGTTGACCTGCAACTCCCATCCTTTGATATTGATGCCATATCTGATCAAACGAAAATGGCCAAAAGTTATCCGCATACAAAAGGAAGAATGTCTCATCTATCAGCGATTCAGCTTTTCTGATTCGGCGACCTGTGTCATCCATCAGATCTGTCACCGAATAGCTAATGTGAACACCAAACTTTTTGCCATCCCCGAAGTATTGTTGGAACAAGTCCGGCAAGTATCCGAGTAGCAAAAGGATTTCTGAAATTCCTTCGTCTTTTAGATGGTCGACAAGATGACGTATAAAAGGCTTTCCGTGAAACTCAATCAATGGTTTTGGTCTCAGATCTGTTAGAGATCTAAGTCTAGTACCTAGTCCACCTGCCAAAATGACTGCTTGTTGTGGCCTCCTGATCATCCTTGGTATTTCTCCCCATCAGCTAAGTATTTTGCTCTCACCCGACTCTGAGCCCTGATCAAAAACTCTATTGTCCATCTAGTGCTGTCATCCCTTGCGCTAACGGTGGCCAGTAGACTTCGGGCTCGTGTTGCAATTCTGGGCTCATTTTCTTGCCTGGTCTCGCAACTCTTCATTCCATTCCTCGAGCCACTTGTCGGAGGTACGGGCAAACTGAAGGCAGAACTGATCTTTAGCCTCCTGGATATCAGGCTGTTCCCACCATGATATCGGGTCTCCAGATATCTCATTGACCTTATCAGCGGCCTCTTCAGGCGTGTAATGGAGAACACCAACTTTGCGAAGTACGTCAAAATAGGGCTGTGCGGATGCTCTTATTTTCCAGTGTTCTGCATTCCAAAATAAAACAGTGGGGAAATTTGCCGCAAATGTTTCGAGATAAACAGTGGCATTGTATGTACCAATACACAAGCTGCTCTTGTTATATTGATCAATTATTGATTCACTAGCTTGAGAGCATTCAATTTCTGCGAATTTGCTTGTCCACCGATCTTTTTGACTCAGTTGATAGTCGTGGATATACAAACGCACCAAGAGCAATTCCTTGCTCTTGGTGGATAAAGCCATTACAAATCGATATTGCTCATCAAGGTAACTCAAATATCCAGATGATGCACAGAGCATTTCCGGGATAAATGAAAAGCGAGGTATGGCGTTTTCTACCAATAGGAACCTTCCTCCCTTTTTCGGACGAATTGTCTTTCTTGTCGTATTCAATCTTGCCGCCGCCAAGGGTTTGGTATTTTCATAACTATCTGATTTCCATCCCCACGTATAGAACGTATCGCAAATTTTTATCTGATGATCTTCCGGGGCCGAGAGTATTCCACTACCGTAAAGTCCCCCATGTTGACAACCCAATAGCTTTACATTACGATCAACATTATCAGCCGACCAAAACTTAAACCGTTCATTTGCATTAAAGGCCACTGCGTTAAAAATAACCTTAGGATGCCTCGGATAGGCCTTTAGTGACATCCGATTCATATTGGCATACCCTTCTACATATAAGGTTGGGATCTGCTCCACTATCATGCTTGACAATAGTCTACGAAATCTATCATCTGACGATCGCAACTTAATTCTGCTCCTCAGATCTAAGTTTATTTTCGATTTCGTAGTTATTTCTTCGCTATAAACCAGATACGGAGGCTGACCTAGTGAAAGTTGTAGTCTGATAATATCTTTAACACTTAAACCAGTCTGTACAAGCACTATTTCATTGAAGTGTTTTGGCAACTGAAGAAGCTTTTTGACGATCTTCTTGATTAGAAAAGGTCCATTTCCAAGATTGTGAACGTTGTCAAGAAGCAAGATGCGTTGTCTTGCAAAATCTGCAAACTCAAAAGGTATTCTATTCACATATTCAATTATCCTACTGTACAAATAGTAATTATATTCATCATTTTCTGTCGCCCATATGCTAAACACACTGAAGTCCCGTGGCACATACCTCGTTCCATCTGATCTGTCTATTAATGTGCTTTTCACTGTTCCATATTCAGCAGCAGCAAGTATAGATTGGTATCGGTCATAAAGAACATGAATAAAGCCAAGAAGCCATAGCCCAACAACTATTCTCCAGTAACGGACTGAATGATTCACCCTATGTACGTTGTTCAAGCATTCAGAAAGTTCTGGAAGGATCTCTTCATAGAGACTATTCAGATAAATATAATCTCTATATAGCTTTTCGTGATCGTCCCAATGGTATGGTAACACTTCATAATCCAGCTTAGACCATTCCTTTTCTTTCGCAAACAGCTTGCACCATTCCCCTAAGAATAGGATTCTTCCATCTTTTCTCCACGTGCGTAGATCTGCTGTGGTTATGAGAAACATTTTCCAATATCCTTTCACCGTGTCATGCCCGATTGATTCGCGCCCGTAGCCAGGAGAGTCCATGGTTAATGTGATCCACGTTCAGTCCCGCAACTGACGGAAAATAGCGTATCAAGATTACGACATATACAAAGTAGAAAATGCCTGATAGCGCCATAACCAAAGCTGTATTTCCATCAAAAGATATCAGAGAAAGTGCATACTGGGCAAAATACTTACTTAAAAACGCGATTGGCAGCAGCAGAAGCAGAACAATGATTTGATGGCTCCAATCAAAGGCTGCATTTAAGTATTTTGCTACAAGGAAGGCCGAGATGTTTACACCTAGTATCTGGCACCCGACCATCTTCAGGGCCAACCCTACAGCTCCTAGTTGAAAACCGGGCAGGATTGCTGACTTGGGAGCCAGCAAAATATAGGATATCGGAATACTTACAGCCATAAAAAAAATCCCAATAAGGCCTTGAATCCTTGTCTTTCCCGTGGCTAGAAGCATTACTGATGTAATTTGCCCCGTTGATTGATGCACGGCATAAAGAAACATCAGGGTTAAAGGGAGCCATGCAGCTTGAAATGAAGGTCCAAGAAGCAAGACAAGTATCTCACGGGTGAACGGTATCATAATGCAGCTTATTACGGCCCCCAGAGAATAGAGGCTTCGAGAAACCCGATGATAGAGCATCCTGACCCGTTCCATGTTCCCGAGAGAATTGGCTTCAGCAATTTCTTTCCAGAACACCTGGAGTATTGAAGTCGTAGCAATTAATGAAATGGCGGAAAATCTGTAACCGATGGCATAATATCCCTGCTGAACAGATCCCGCGAATCTCTGCAAGAACCAGTAGTCGAAAAAGGAATACAGAAAGTCGATCCCAGCGCATATAGCCAACGGAGAGCAGTAGTTTCTGAATTCTTCAAAAATACTCCTTAGGTTTTCTTCTTGCCCGTTTGTCAGAATGCCTGCCTGAAAAACTCGCCGGGCATACAAAACGGAAAACAACAGATAAAGCGTGATATTCAAAACAAAAAGGTCTTTGATGCACATAACATCGAATCTAGTCAGAACCACTACACAGACCAGGTACAACACTGCCATTGCCAGATTCCGAATCTGCACACCAACGGTGTCCCTGGCCGACTCACCGATTTGGGCTGCGAACCTCCAGAGTTGATTCATGGTAAAGCCGGTAAGCAAAGCAAGCAGAACTAAATCTCCCGGATGCCCAAGCCATATTTTTTGCCTGATTGACTCCGGCAGAAACAGAACAAGGAGCAGAAGGATCAGCAACTGCAGCAACACCCAGCCGGCATAATAAAGGAAAAATTTCCATCCCCGTTGTCTTTGAGAGATAAAAGTAAAAAAGGCAGCAGACGAGGCCAAATCCACGAGAATGGCAAATGAGGTAAAACTGCCCAGCAGAAAATTGAAATTGCCATATTCTCCCGGCCCGAGGGCACGCGCAATAACCAACCCGGCAAGAAATGAAAATCCTGCCCGTAGAGTATTCGTAATGAATGTTGAAAGAAACCTTACTTTGATACTTCTTCTGTTCATGCTGCCATCGCAACTCGCCTTGCTTCGCAATGAGATTGGCTACCGTCATGCATTGATTTCATCTCAAATAATGTCATGTTTCAAGTTCTTGAGAAACTCGCAACAAGCATATCGCATCTCCCCAATCGCTGAAAGTTGTTTTTCAGAGACGACACCCAACTCAGGCGAATCAAGAAAACGCCATTTCTGATGCCCCCCGGCCTGTCATTCACCAGCCAGCACAAATGATTGGATAACGAGTATCTCTGCACCTGCTTGATATGGTTGGACCTTTTAGTCGATTTCGAGAAGTCACACTTGTGAGGTTTTGCTGTAGACACAGACAGGTGGCAGCTTTGGTAAGTAAAATGGGAGAAGGGACTACTATTATCGTGAAGAGTCAGTAAGGCATTCCATCGTCCGGGAATCATCTACACCCTCACGTAAAATCAGCTTGCTGCATTCCAATCATGATTTTCTGCATGGCTTTAACCGGTTTGTACAAATGCATTGTCCGCAACAACCCGGCGATACACTCTCTTATTCTTCTGAATCGGATTACTCTCAGCATCTCTTTGTAGTGATCGGAAAGATCAATAGAATCTGTTTCTCCCCTCGATTTCCGAAAGATCCCAAACATGTGGATCTTTTCAGATTCCCCGCTCTCGACCCGAGAAAGCTTTGCCATTGAAGTTACATAGTTCAGGCTCTTGGGAGTAAAATAATACGTGTGCGCGTTTTGGAGTTGTCCCATATTGAAATTTCTAATGTTTGGCACTCCAATATAGATTAGACCGCTCTCGGATAAATGTTCAGAAGCTCTTCTAAGACTCTCAATTGGATCCAGCATATGTTCCAAAACGTGATTCATAATCACTATATCGTGTACTCCGTCGAGTACCTCAAGACCTCCTTGATGCATCTCGATACCAAACTCACGTCCCATCTGGACCATTCTTGGACTATAGTCAATACCACGCGCCGTGGCACCCGATGATGTGAAGGGAATCAAGTTCCATCCGCCACCGGCACCTATTTCCAGTACTCGCGTGCCGTCACCAATGGTTTTCAGCTTGTTCAGAACACTAAAAATGTGTTGACCCGTTTGAGGTATGTATAATCTAGTACCGGGTCTATAAAATAATGTTGTGTTTTCTTTTTTGCCTTGTTACGCTGGCGCTTGTTGCGATAGCGGATGAACCTAGGTACAGCGCGTTGAAGCTGACGATGGGTTTTGAAAAAAGTGTTGTCGATGCTGAACTTCCTGATTTCGGTGAACTGGCATTCGATCCGATTGAGCCAAGAAGCATTGGTCGGCGTCCAAACCAGGCGAACATTGTTTTCTCGAGCCCAGCGTCGTATTTCCGGACGCTTGTGCGGTGAGAAGTTGTCCAGAATGAGATAGATTCGTATTCGTCGGGGATAACGTTTTCGTAAGCGCTTGAACGCACGAAGAGTCTCTTGCCAGCGCTTGCGCTGAAAGAAGTATCCCCAGAACTGGTCACGGTAGACGTCAAAGAACGCCAGTAAATGCCTCACCCCGTGATATCGGGTGTAGGTTGCAGGCAAACGCTGTGGATGCCTGCGCCCTGCCCAGTGCATTCCATACTGGGGACGCAGTTCGAACGGGCCAAATTCGTCAAAGCAAACGACACGCGATCCCTTGGGACCGTGCCGGTAAAGCCGGGTCAGTCGTTTTTTTTACCTTCAAAGTCGGGATCATTTGACTCTTTCCACGTCTTGGTCCGCTGGTGACTGACACGTTGTTCTTTGAGGATTGTTCGCAACGTCTCAATACTGATCTTCGAGACGACCTTCGTCTTGATCAAGTAGACCTGAAGTTTGTCCAGTGACCAACGGCTATACGGTTGACGCAACAACGACGGTGGACATTGCGCTATTTCTGCGATCTCGGCCTTGATCTCATCGGAGAACTCGCCGGGACGACCACGGCCAGGGCGCTCTTCAAACAATCGGAGCCCTTCGATGTCGAACCGTCGAATAAGTCGGCGCACATATTCGGGATGCAAAAGGGTCTGCAGGGCGATTTCCTTCACCCGCATCTCTTGCGCTGACATGAGGATTACCTGAGCGCGGCGTATCGCCGTGCGATTCTTTCCACGGCGCAGGATGGCTTGGATCTTCCGGCCTTCCTTCAATTTCAAAGAACGAACATACAAGCACATTTTTCGAGCCTCCTCTTTTGTGGCTCTACAAATGTGCTAAACGTCTCAACAAAGTACAACCTTATTTTCTAGAACCAGCACTAGCTCGATAGTATGATTCGGTACCGTCAGGATCGTATATTCTCCGATAAAGTTCCGAAGAATAGAATTCGCGATATGCATTCTCCCTCATTCTCGGATTAGATTGCACAATGCCGCATTGAGTGCAAATCACTGTGTACTGAATCATAGAGTATCGATCGACGGAGGCGATCAAATCGAAAAGACCACCGCCGCACAGACAGTGAACTGCCTCAAATTCGATTTCCCCGTTCCCTAGTCTTCTGTTGAATTCCTTGACGCACTTGAGTTGGGCTTCTGAAAGATGTATATAGGAACTGGAGGTCGAATGAAAAACCGACAACGGAAGAAGGTTCCTTTCATAGGACAAACAGACTCCATTAGCCATAGCTACCACTTCCTGCCGCTTTTTTGAATTGCGACTTTCATTCATCCAGAATTTTGCTGCCGTCGTTTTCAAAACTCTCAAATTCAGATCTCCATTCTTGGATCCAGATGCCCGACTATCCTGCAAAGTGATGACAGAATAGAGTTTTTGCCTTCTGGACGTCGTCTTGATTCCACCACGTCAATGGATCTTCATTTGCTTCGTGACCTTTCGGGCGGCAAGAGTGGGCTCGATACGACAAATCCCACCATCGCAAAGCCAGTTGCCAAGCTTCACCTGGAAACCGATGTAGGATAGAGACTGAGGCACAACAGGTGCACTCTACGAGCGATGAGAAAATCTCGGTAACCCATTCCGATTGCAGAAAATCCTCTTTCGAAATGGTGACATCCGTGTCCGAGTTGCTCTATAGTTCACACCACTCGCCATGCAACAAGATCTTATCTATACTGCTTGTCCCAATATTCATCGAGTGCTGTCGTCGCAAGAAACATCGTCTAATTGATTCAATTCAGTCCGAAAAAGGTTCTGCAATTATTCTTGATCGAGCACTAAATCACGGGCGTTTTGACCTGAAAGTGTAGGGAGTTGGGGCAGTGGAAGATGATTTGTCCGCCGCTTTCGAGTAGTTCTTAATTTGCTGTATGATATCAACACCTACGTTGGCACTCCAATTCTCCAGCAAAAGACTTGTTATCTTTCCCATCCTCCCATCACCGATCTTCAGAGAATTCAGAGATGCTACCGGAAGAACGCAAAACGGGGTTCCTGTGACAAACGCTTCATCAGCCGTGTAAACGTCATATGGTTCGATGTTCTTCTGAATGCATTTCAAATGCAATTGATCAGATAGTTCAAAGATGTATCCACGACTGATCCCCCTGAGGATATTTCGCCCTTCGGGGGTGACAATCGTATTGTTCTTGACAATGAAAAAATTGTCACCCGTTCCCTCTGTGACATACCCATCAGGGTCTAAGAGTAGTGCCCAGTTGTTTTCCCCGCTGTAATTCGATATCTCAATATTGGCCAATAAGTAGTGGATTCTGCTTCGGTTTTTTACCTTCGGATCGAGCAACGATGCTGGAATGGACCGTTGCGATGGGATAACGGCATTTATGCCACTTTCGAATATTGGTCCCATTGATGAGACTGTCCAACGCAGAGGAAAATCGGCAATGATGACGTTGGGACCCTTTTGAATATTGCGTATCCCATGATAAATACCCAAGGCTCCGCGGGAAACGTCGATCATCAAGCGGTGTTCATCATCTTCTGCAAAAAGGTGATCGTTAGCCTCAATGGTTTCAACAATATGCTTCTCCATCTCATCAATAGTCATTGTCAAAGGGATTCTGAGTATCTTGGTTCCTGCGTAAAGACGGTCGAGGTGCTCTCTCAGCTTGAATTGTTTCTTGTTGAATGAACGCGTCATTTCGAAGACCATGTCACCAAACATGAGTGCCGAATCGTAGATAGAGATCTTTGCTTCTGACTCCGGAACCAGATTGCCATTCATCCAAACTACTCTTTCTTCGCCATTTGCCATTTGTAATCTCCAATCTACCCGGTTTCTGTGATTGCTATCTTCTTTGATGCCATGATTCACATTTGCGAATACAGCTCGCGCACTACTTCACGAGTGAGATGGTGGCGCCAATTCTTTCCGAGCGCATTCGTCAGCGGTTTCTCCATCAGATAAGCAATGTTCGTCATTACATCCAGTTGCTGTTCGCTTACTCCTGCCAATATATTCCGGGGGATCTCCATCTGATTCTTTTGGATCATTTGTCGAAACATCGGGAGATCATCCGGATAGAATTTGTCCAGTTTGTCAAAAACGATTACATTTGCGATACCATGATGATAACCAAAAACATAGCTCAGGCCGTATGACAACGCATGACAAATCCCAACTTCTGCGTAGACTATAGAACAGCCGCCAAAATATGAGGCCATCATCAACTTATCGTTTGCATCGGAAGGATCGTTCAGGAAAACATCGACGCAGAGATCAAGAGCCTTCTCTGCATATGCTCTGCTAAAGCCGTTGATGAAAGTCCCCCTGAGGGATTCAACACTATGGATATAACAGTCCGCCGCCGTGAAAAACCTCTGTTCCCTGGAAACTCCATGAAGGAGATCAGGATCGAGAATGAGTTCATCAAAAAGAGAATACTCGCTGTTGATTCCTTGCTTCTTTGTGGCACTAGTCAGCACGCAAGTCCTACTGACCTCCGCCCCAGTTCCTGAAAGAGTCGGGATACCAATTTTGTAGACTCCAGGTTTGCGAACCAGGTCCCATCCCTGATAGTCATCTGCACGCCCACCGTTCCTCAACAATATGGAGACAGCTTTGCAGATATCAAGCGCTGACCCTCCTCCAATTCCTGCAATAGCAGCGATCTGTTCGGGATAATGGAAACTCCCGCGTATTTGGTCGACCAGCAAGTCAACATATTGTGTCTTCGGCTCATCATCAACATTTACAAAAATGATTCTGTCGTTGTCTTTCAAGGTGATACGGCGTGGTATCTCTCGACTCTTGAAAACATCGTCGACCAAAAATACAATATCCCCTTGAAGATCAGATCTCCGTGCATCAACTATCTCGGTCAAAGAATCGAATGATCCTTTCCCGAAAACAACTCTAGGTACAGGCAAAAAAGCCTTCACTTTCTCTCCACTTGTTTGTCTCGGATCAGATCACAAACCTCTCTGACAGCACCCTTGCCACCCTGTGCAACACACACGTAGTCAACTGCATTACGGACCAATCGATGCGCATTTGCAGGGCAGCAGGAGAAACCGACTCTCTTAATAGCTTCAAGATCATTAACATCGTCGCCCAGATAGGCAGTTTCATCCAACCCTATTCTCTCCTGGTCCGCAAACCTCATCAGATCGGTCAATTTGTCAGTCGAAGCTTGAATCAAATGGTCAACGCGAAGCTTCTGTGCTCTCTTTTCCACAATCGCTGAATTCTCACCGGTAATAAGCAATACTCTGATGCCATCTTCTCTTAGTAATTCAATTCCTTTTCCATCCACGGTATTGAACTTCTTTAATTCATTCCCTGATTGATCGTAGTACATTCCTCCATCGGTGAGCGTACCGTCGACATCGACTGCTAGAAGACGGATCTTCTTCCTCTTTTTGGGAACTTGCTCTAACGGCATCGCATTGTTCACTTCGCTCAGACCTTCCACCACTGGAAGTGTCGCGCCCCGATTCCATTTCAGTTTGCGACGCTGCGTTTCCTCGATGTCGAGGATTTCTTTCTTCTTGAAATCCAGAGCCAGCCTTAGGTCCTTTATGTTCTCAACTATTCGCCGCATTCCATCTGGCTCCAAGGAAGCAGCATGATCTGTGCCCTTCCAAGTCCGATCCAACGTGAAGTGCCTTTCGATATACGTGGCACCGAGCGTGTAGGCAGCATAATCCACTGCAATCCCTTTGTGGTGCCCAGAGAATCCTATCTCTGCAATCTCTTTCGAATATGCCTCTTTTAGTCGGGAGATTTCAAGTAGTGCAACATCCTCGTAGGGAACAGGATATCCAGATGTACAGCTATAAAGTACAAGTCGGTTCAAAGCATGCCGGTCTCTAAAGAAGTCAACGATTGCCTTCTCCTCATCTCTGGTAGTCATACCCAATGAAACGTGAACATCGCCTCTATAGAACTCTGTTAGGTAAGATAGCAATCCAAAATTCGTATTGCACGCAGAAGGGACTTTTATATAAGCTGGATCTAGACTCACAATTTCCTTTGCAGATGTAGGATCCCATACAGATGAAGAATAACCAACTCCGAATGACTCTGCTACTTCTTTCAGTTGAGCGTGCTGGTCCAAATTGAATTCTAGAAACTCTCGATGTTCGCCATACGTCTTGCCGAATGAGTTCCGCGGTTCCGGGTGAGGAGAATTGTACTCATCTTCGGTCAACGTTTCCCTGACATTGCGCTTTTGGAACTTAACAACATCCACTTTCGAAAACATAGCCGCAACTTTTATCAACTCTTTTGCCAACTCGAATTCACCTTTGTGGTTGCATCCAAGTTCTGCGACTATTTTGGCTGGCTTGTAGAGAGGCAACGGAGGCTATCCTTTCTTCGAGTACAAATTGTCGTACCACCAGATTATGTCAGTGATATGAAAGTTCGGTTTTTTGGGATAAAGATAATCATAAATCCGAGCCATGAAATCATATTGCTCTCGGGTGTTTACATCAAGAACAAGTTCTGGCCGCCTGAAATCCTTTGGACACGAAACAGTACCAATCTTGAAGATTTCTGGGTGTTCATAGAAATAGGAGTGGACATGTTCTCGATTTCTTGGATCTCTGGCTTCACGCCATACCAGTTCAAGCCGATCAAAGGGGAAAATTTCGGCGCCAAGTCCGTCAGGATAACCATTGGCTTGAATTTCATACAGATTCGAAGAAAAATCTTCACTTGATGACAGATGATGTAGCACAATTCGATCGATCTCCTCCGGTTCGACAACGGGGTTGTCAGCTGGAAGGCGAACAACAAAATCAGCATCCAATTTTATCGATGCCCTATAGTAACGATCAACCAGATCATTTTCAGAGCCTCTGAACCATCCAATACCCCGCTGAAGAGCGATTTCACACAAAGGAGCATCTTCTTCCCTCTCAGTGGTTGCCAGGACGACTGCATCCACCTTTTTGCATCTCTGAACCCGTTCGATGATCCTCTCGACCAAGGGCCTGCCAAATAGTGGCATCAACGATTTGCCTGGTAGCCGGGTTGACCCCATCCTTGCCTGCATTATTAGGACAACTTTCCCCGTCCTCATTGCCCGAATCGATATGATCGATCGTGGAACATTTTGGATCCCCTACGGAAATAACACTCGCGAATGTTTTCAGCGCCATTCAGAAGAGGAGAGAAGAAAACGATCCCTAATATCATTTGAAATCCAAGAGCCGCAGGTTTCGCTTTATACTGTCGGCCACAGGAAGGTGTTGCGCAATAACGACTGCAGCCGCAAGCACAGTGCTGAGCAGAAATACCGCCATAACGGTCTGCCTTCTTTTCGGCGAAGATCTCTCGATAGGAACTCGTGCGGCATCAAGGACATTGATCAAGGGGATGTTCTTGATCTCTTCAATTTTCGCTACCTCAATCTGCTTCTTAAGCTCTATGAATATTGTGGAGTTAATCAGCACATCCCGCTCCATCCGGCCCTGCTCTAGCATCAGCTGTGGTGAATCTATGAGCCTCCGGTTTTTCTCCCTGTAACTCCGCAGGGTATTTTCAGCGGCTCTCAAAGATTGCTCGACTTCCTGCAGCCGCTGCTCAATAAACTCTCTCTGGGCTGTAACGTTTGTTCTACGTTTTGTACGCGTGTACACGTCCAGTTCTTTTGTGATCTTGTTAGCTACGTCAGCCGCGAGCCTCGGCCCCTCCATCTCAACGGTTAGTATGAGAGTACCCAGCCGGTTGTCGAATGCAACATTCATGCGATCACGAAGCGCCTTTAGAGCACGCTCGAATTTTTCTTCTTCGTTCTTGCCATCAATTTCCCAAAAACGAATAAGGTCGGCCGAATCACCCTTTTCGCTTGTCAAGTACCGCGTGTAGATTACCTCCCGCAAGACGCGAGCACTCTTGATGATCATCGGATAGAGCTTGGACACTGGTGCATCCCCTACATTCAACCCAGTGACCGCCGCGAGGTCTGCCATCCCACCTAGACCAAGTAGTTTGCCTTTGTCGAGCTCAGGTAGAATGGATGTTTCGGCGATGTACATACTTGGTACGAGCAGCACATACACAATACTTATGACGGTAGCTGCTGTAACAAAGATAGCGATGAGCTTTCTCTTTGCCCAGAGTTCGGGTATCAAGGTGAGAAAAGAGAATTCCGGGGTGTCGGGAGCCGGGGTTGGATGTTCTTCGTTGATCATGCTAGTGTGGTAAACAGTGAACAGTGAATAGTGAACAGTAAATAGTGAAGAGTGAACGGTGAATAGTGAAGAGTGACAAGTCAACAGTGAATAGTCCGCCTACGCACTTCGTGCTTCCGCAAGCAGGCCGGCGGACCCCAAAAAGGTCGGGGCAAGCAGGTCGGTGGATAAATGAACAGTGAATAGTAAACAGTTGTGATGGCGCTCCACATCAGTTGCTCTCGTCCGCTTGGATCCGACTCTCGATAGTCCTCACAAAACTTACTGCCTGACCAAGCCACGGCCCGACCTCTTCAGACTTGAAATGGACAAAATCCGCGTAGTCTCCCTTTTGCCGGCTTCGGAACAATGTATCATAAAGTTGACCAAGATCTATCGCAATGACCCCAGGTTTCACAAAGTTCTGATGAAAGAGCGCGCGAACACCAACGTGCCTTGCTGAATAGAGATCCTTGGTAAGCAACAAAGCAGTGACGGCATAAAAGCAAGCGTAATAAAGCCGATTGACAAAAGTGTTGACATGTCCTTCCGCAAGAAGTATCTGAGCTTCTTGAAGGGCCTCGTGCGCGCGCTCTAGTCGATAGCGAATCAAGGCCTTCTTCTCTTGTGTCATACGCGAACGCCATCTCTTTCGACGTTCATATGGAATGGCATCGCACGATACAACGGCGCGTCCCATTGTTGACGACTATACACCATTGCTAAGAGGACTTTTCCCGTTTCCAGCTCTATAGGATACAGCTGCCGGCAGATGATGTCTTCTTTCTCAAGACTCGCTTCTCCATCGATTAGAACGAGCAAGTCGTAGTCGGATGTTGCCTCGTCATCACCCCGGGCACGCGAACCATACAAGATAACATCCGCCGAAAGATCCACTGCGCGTATCGCGTCACGGCATCGCTCCAGCAGGAGCTTTTCTTCCTGAGTGAGTCTCTCTAGTTCCTGCAGCGTTTTCATGGCGATGTAAATTGGTAATCAGTGAATAGTGACAAGTGAAGAGTGAACAGTAAAAAGTGAATAGTAAACAGTAAAGAGTAAACAGTTGTCAGCGAATGCTGCGGGATAGGCCGCTGAGTAGCTTCTGGACAATAAGAATCAGTGAACAGTAAACAGTGAACAGTGAATAGTAAAAAAATGGTTCAATGTATGCTCCGGGAAAGCCCACTCAGCAACTTCTGGACATTTACAAGACTGCCTTCCACAGTATCGTATGCTTGCTGATCTATGTATCCCAACCGTATTGAAATCTCGATTTGCGTGTCGATCTCACTGAGTGATGACTGCGACATGTTCAAGAAGTGCAATTTGTCTTTGCTCGTCTTCCTTGTCAATCCCTCGGCGATGTTGGACGGAACTGAGACGGCAGCCCTTCGCAATTGCGCAACGAGGCCGAAGTCCTCTTTTCTCGGGAATCCCTCTGTGATCCTGTAAATTTCCGTGACCAGATCGATGGCCTGTTGCCAGACGATGAGTTTTTTGTGGGGTCTAGGGTTCAGCATTGGTGTTGGATCAGAAGAAAGTGAACAGTAAACAGTAAACAGTGAACAGTGAACAGTGAACAGTAAACAGTGAAGAGTAAACAGTTCGATGTTGTCTGCAATAATAAATGTCACACATTTCTTATTTGCTTCAATAATTTGTTGTACTCCGAATGCGAACCAATCCAGAACCATATCATTTCATCGTTTTGGAGAATCCCCACAGCACGATAATCTTGGGTAACCCGCAGTGAGAATATTGGGCGGCGGGAATGCACTCGTTTGAAATGCAGACCGGGATGATATGGATCGATAACGAACAATTTGTAGGCTTCTTTTGCCTGCTTCTTGATTTCGCCAGGCACCTGAGAATGGCATTTCCAGAAACCATTTGTCGTTTTGGAGTTCACAGTTCGTCAACGTTCAATGTTCTCGTCTTGCCTTGTCTATGTTCTTCAAGCGCTTCATCTGCGAATCTATCAAGCACATCCTCAGATTCAGCAAATGCCTCTCCCCATTTCTTTTCTGCTTCAAGTTCCTCAAGCAGTTGTTTTGCTAATGCGTTCTGTTCAACATCCGGCAATTGAGAGGCTTTTTCAAATGCCTTTTCGAGCAACGTTGTCATAACGACCTCCGTTCCTTTCCATATGGAGACTTCTGTACTCATAATGCTTCTTCGCCCCCTAAAAAGCAAAAACCCCTGTGGCGAAGGGTGAACAGTAAATGTGAACGGTGAACAGTAAAGAGTAAACAGTTGTCACTTGTTAATCTGTGCTACCAGATAGATTAATGTCGCTGCGCTCGCAAGGACAGCGAAAGAATCCTTGATCGTTGCCGACCAGTCTATCGGCTTGCTCTCGGTGGGCGGAGCAGGCGGTTTGGCAAGCACCCTGGTCACTGTGATCGCAGATCCGTCAGGGATCGAAGGATTCGTGCTGAACCATCCAAGTCCTGATTGCATGACATAGCCTTCTGGATACGAAATCAAAGCAACATCAGCGCTATCTGTCGCGCCACCGGCACGGTCGATATAGAATGACCTGCTCTTTCCATCAACATAAGCATAAATTCCCGGATTTCGCACTTCGCCCTGCACTGTCACTGTGAAAGGCCTCTGAGGAATCATCAACCGATCGCCGGGCTGCAGGATGATATCTTCATTACCTCTTGGATCATCCAATGCATCCTCAAAGTTCGCACGGTATCGCTGAGCATTCCTGGTCAGGCTCCCGCCGCGCGCATAGGCTGATGTCATCAGGCCACCCGCGCGCCGAACGAGATCGGAAAGCCGCTCATTGCGAACGTTCAGGACATAGGTGCCCGGGTGCTTAACCTCTCCTTCAACCGTTACTGACTTTTGAGGCAGAAAATCTGGATTCGGTCGTACGTAAACCTGATCTCGATACTGCAATGGATACTTCCCGGCCGAGGTCTTGAGCAATTGCTCTTTTGTTCTGGTTGTATCAAACAAATCCGGCAACTGTGCAAAGCGGGTGACAACGAGCGAATCCTTCCCAAGTCCCTTGCGGGCCATCCGGGCAATTTCGGCTTGCACTGCCCATGCATCCTCTGTATATCCACCAGCCTGCAGGAGCAGGTCGAGGAGCGTCATGTTGTTTGTCAGCTGATATTCGCCTGGCTTCTTTACCCTTCCATCTATGCGAACTGTCTTGTTCGTAATTTCAATATCAGTTATTGGGAAAATGATTACCCGGTCACCCGGCTCGAGCAGCAGATCTCCTTGGCGATAATCAAGCAGGTTCCCCAGATGAAACGATATGATTCTCCGCGTAATGCGGTCAGGGTTTATCCGCACAATATCTGCCCGCTCCATCAATACTTGTTTTCGAAAAAGGGTATCAGTCAGTGCGCCCGTCTGAAGAATAAGATCATAGAGCGTCAGATTCGATAGGAGAGGATAGGTCCCCGGCCGCCGGACAGCCCCTTCAATTTGCACAGTTTGCGGAGGCTCTTTCATCTCCGCCCAGGAATAGAGCACGATCTGGTCATCGGGCTCAATCGGCATGTTCCCTTCCTTTGTCTCCAGAAGCTTTCCAAGGTCGAATGGAATATCCCTCCTCGTTCGCTTGTCGTCGTTTAGCCGCTTGATATCCGCGCGTGGAAGATAGGTCTGCGCCCGGAAGAGAGAGTCCTTCATGCCACCGGCCACTGTGACAACGTCATAGAGCGTCAGACTGTCGGCAAAGGGAAATGTTCCAGGGCTCTTGACATGGCCACTCAGGCTATAGGTACGGGCAGCGTTAAAATCATAGATGGAGAATATTCTAATCCGGTCAAGAGGCTCGAGCTTGATATTGTTGTTTGGATCACCAGCCAGGACCTTGTTCAGCTCAACATGGATTGCCGTCAGGTGCTTATCCGGATCTGTGCGCATGATATCGGCCCGGTCCATATAGACAGTTGGATGCAGGCTATCGGCTGCCAAGATCAGCTTAAGGAGCGTAGGGACTTTTTCAAGCTGATACCTGCCCGGACGCCAGACGGCTCCTTCGATGGTGACATAGTTCTTCTGCTCGTCCACGATAGGGAAGATGCTCACGATATCCCCATCTTCGAGTGTGTAGTCGCCTTTTGCCTTCATGATTTCCGAGAAATCGATGTCGAAGATCTTACGGTCCAGCTCGCCTTTCTTACGCTGCTCAAAGGGAATGATGCGATCGATCTGGACCCGGTTGAGATACATGACCGATCGTATGCCGCCCGAGAACTCGAGAAGCTTCGAGAGCTGTTCGCCGGCAAGAAGCTCATACCGGGCCGGGCGCAATACTGCTCCTGCGATGCCGACCGTGCGGCCACGCAAGGGGACGAAAATGATATCATTGTCATTGACACGCACATCATTTGTCTTCGTGGCACCTATGAGATAATCATACAAATCGACTTTGGAGGCTAGCTTGCCATTTCGTATGAGCTGGACCTGCCGCATGGTCCCGCTGGATTTCGGGCCACCAACGACGAAGAGCGAATTAAAGACACTGGCAAAATTGCTCACAAAGTAGCCGCCGGAGCTCGCAACCTCGCCCATCATAAAGACGCGCACCGCCCGTAGTTTTGAAATGGAAACATCCATATAGATGCTCGGCGGCGACTCTACCAGTCCGGCATAGGACTTTGACATCGCATTCTTCAGTTTCTCCTTTACCTTCTCAAGGCTATAGCCGCTGAGGAATATTGGACCAACCGTAGGGACAGTAATGCGGCCTTCGCTATCGACGGTGGACTCGTTCATCATCTCCACCGTCCCCCACATCGAAATCTTCAGGACATCCCCGGATCCGATGACATATTCTTTATCGGAGTATGAGGGGGTGGGCTGAAAGCTGTTTGCACCCGACTGAAAGATGCTCAGGCCGAACAAGGGCAGCTCCTGCGGACCTGAGGCGACCACCTGTTTCGGCTCAGGCTGCGGCGATTCCTTCGCGATCTCCTGCTTGAGCTCTTGCTTGATTTCTGGTGTGATCTCTTGTTTGATCTCTTTCTTGACTGTATCTACTTCTGCCTGTGTCGCGCTCGTCACTGGCTTTGGCTGCCCAGCGGGGGTTCCGGCACGTTTTTGAAGGTACGTATTGAGGTCAACACCGAACTCCCTAGCTTTCGCCTCGGCCTGTGCACGGGTCATCCCGTATTCTTTGATCTTTGCTTCGATTTCCTCTGGAGTCATCTGCCTGAGCTGACCTTCAGCCTGCTGCTTGATCCCTGATTTGGACTGTATCTGATCGGCGCTCAGCTTTGAGGCAATTCCCGCCTGCGCCCCTACGATGTACTTTTCCCTTTCGGCCTCAGTTTGAGCAAGGCTTAGAGAGAAAAGCAACGCGGTGGAAAGCAATAGCAGAGTATATCGAAGTTTGATCATGATTCTAGACCCGTTTCGCAATATGTATCTTTGGAGGTAGTTGCTCAGCGTGATTGCCACTAAGTCACAAAGGCACGAAAGATTCAGAGAATAATCCTCTTGATACCTCTTTTGATGAGAGGGACATTGAAATTGATAAGAAAACCAAGTCGTTTTTGGGTCAATTTCAAATGGCTCAATATCTGTGCTTCCCACAAAGGGTTCATTTCATCGACAGCTTTGAGTTCACAAATAATTAACTCCTCGACCAAAACGTCCAATCGCAATCCCTCGTCAAAGGTCAAACCGTCATAAACGATTGGTAATTCCACTTGCCTGCGATAGTGCACACTCCGTTTCGTAAGCTCATGACAAAAGCAAACCTCATACACTTTCTCAAGCAAACCAGGGCCTAACTTGGTATGCACTGTGTATGCAGCATCAACGATCTTGCTTGCAAGAGCTTCCTCCTTTTCAGACAACGGACCAAATCGTTCTTTCACACTTTGTGCCTTTGCGCCTTGGTGGCTGTTTGTATTCTTAAAACTAGCTGAGCAGTTACCTTTGGAGAACAATTCTGGTAGTTGCCCAGCGTGATTGCCACCCCGCCTGCCAACTCAGTTCTTCGTGGCGGGCAGGAAAGTCCCTAAGACACTAAGGAAAGCACTTCCATTACTCAAGATGTAGTGTGCCTTCGTGGCTGAGTAGTTACCAATTCTGGAAGATTGCTGGTGGTCAGTTACGTTAGATATCTGACGCTCCGTAAGAAAACAATTTTTCATTCAGTGTAGTAGTGACGCGACCCGCTCGAGCGCAGAGGCGTCAGTTGAGGTTGTCCTTCAGCCATATTTGTCATTTCGGAATGACAAATTCCTAGAAGAGCGGTCGAGAACATCAATTCTGCCACAAAGTCTCAAAGACACCAAGAAAGATCTTTAGTTTTCCTTCGTTTTCAAGGACCTTTGTGCCTTCGTGTCTCCGTGGCACCACTTTTCAACTGAACCTCTAGAGTGCTGTCATTTCGAGCGTAGCGAGAAATCTTAACCATCCATGTCTAGATTCCTCACTTCGTTCGGAATGACAGATAGGACCACTGTCAGATTTCTCCCGTTGGTCGAAATGACAGTTTAGTCGAAATGACAAAGACACTTTTTGGACAGCCTCAAACAATGCCGGAGAGAAAGCTGACAAATGCGATATTCGCGGTGACATTGCGTTGCGGTGAAAAATAAAAAGTGACAACAGTGAATTTTACCGCTCACGGTTTACGATCTTTTCCCATGATGCCGCGAACAGCCCCGTGTGTACGAATTTGACACGCTCAAAGATGACCCGCGACGCATCCTTATCGTAAAGATGAACGGTCAGATTCCGATCATCGATCATTTTCAACGCCTTTTCCTCGTCACCAAGTAACCCGAGCTTATAGCTCTCCTTGAAACATTCTCTTGGTGTGTTTGCGACTATTCCCTCCTGCTGGAGGTAGACCTTTAGTAATTTCCAAAACAGCTCGTATGTAAATTCAAATCGCTGGATAGCGCCATCGATTTCGAGATCGCTCTTCGCTTGAGAGACGGCTTCCTCAAGCGACACGAGCGCATTGTGGAAATCACCTTTAATTTGCTCAAGCCTTTTCATAGACAACGATCCCTTCGTTCCGGATCTCCTCGCGCAGCTTCTGGTCAACCTCACCCAGATTGATAATATCGAGCTTCAGCAATGTCCTGACGTCGTCATCAATGCCATTGCGTATGAACTCTTCGCCCTCTTCACATTCGACCGCAATATCGACGTCGGACGTCTCACTGAATTCACCTCGAGCACGCGAGCCATAGATCACGATCTTCTTCGGATGCGCACACCGGACAATTGCATCGACGATTTGCTTCAAAAGATCGGCGCTGAGACCAAGAGTGTTCATGATGTGATTCGTGCGAATCAGTAAACAGTAAATAGTAAATGGTGAATAGTAAGAATGATCAAACAAGTGTGTGAAGAGTGATATCAACGATCAAACGAGTCAGTGAAAAGTGATTTCGCCCTTCGATCCTTCGGCTCATCCCACAAAACGGGAATCGCTCAGGGCAGGCTTCGTGTCGACTAAGGAACGTCGACACTGCGCTCAGGATGACGTTTCCTTTTTTTTGTTTGCACGTAAAGACATCCCGTCTGAGCACCCCCCCTACGTCTAGGGAGCGACTACGGGGGTCACCGAAAAGGTCGGGGTAGGCTGGGAAGACTCTACCAGGCTCATCACAACAGTTCTTCCAAATCCTCAAGATCTTTTTTTCTTCCTGCCCCCTTCTTATTGGCGATGAGATCCTGCTTGCTAATGAAGTAGACCGTCTGTTCGCCGTATCTGGCAGAGACCCTGCGGATCCACGCATCAGCAAACGCGACGCTGGAAATCGAGGTTAGCAAGTCTATACGTAAGGGGGGAAATCCTAATTGTATCACTTGCTCAGGCGAGAGGAGATCGCGAAGCGTGATCCCAACCTCACCGAAACCAAATCCTTTCAGAACCTCCAAGACGTTCTGAGCGTTTGATTGCTCTGCATCGATAAAGATATCGATATCGTTTGTAAACCTCGGCTTGGCATGAATTGCGAACGCATACCCTCCAACGATAAGATACCGAACTCTATGCCTGTTTAGTAATTCGAAGAACTCTTCGAAGTCCTTTGAGATCTCCATGTCCGCTCCATTCAGGATTCATCTTGGACCAAACGCGCCGCAGACTCTCAAGCACGAGAATCTTGTATTCGTAGTTCTGATTCTTCCAGAAGTCCTTCTCATCGAGCTCTTGTGAGGGATCCTTCAAAGCGTATTTCTGAATCGTCTTCTCCATTCAGACCTCCTGCTGCTTATTCCCTACTGCCTTCGGCTTACGGCCTGCTCTTTTTGCTCACCGGGTCCCGAAATGAATTTCGGGCTACACCCTTCGCCCTCTACTGCTTCTTCAATAATTCCTTCAGGAACAGTAAATCAAGTTGATCTTTTTCGCGCCGTGTCTGTTTGAGCTTCCACAACTGGATTCTCTCGCCTGGCCATCATTCGTATTGACCATTCTTGACTTTCTTCAAAACTGGAAAAACGGTACACGCCCTTGGGGATGAACGGCTTCGAGCCACGCAACGACCGAGCGAGTTCAAGGAACGGAGCCGCCGTTGACAGGTCGGGATGCCCCTTTATTCTCTTCCCAACGATCTTCATTGATTCTTTTGGTATCTCGTTATCGATACACATCAAATGATCCGTGAATCGTGCTATTCAGTGAACGGTGGAGTAAAAAGCATGATCAAACAAGTGTGTGAAAAGTGATGTCAACGATCAAACGAGTCAGTGAAAAGTGATTTCGCCCTTCGACTACGCTCCTCGTCGAGACTCGGCGCTCCGCTCAGGATGTACCCTTCGACTCCGGGCCGACTGTGGAACGTCGGCGCTGCGCTCAGGGTGACGATTTCTCTTTTTTCTTCACGCTGTCAACACCCTTCGACCCTTCGACTTGTGTGAAAAGTGAGTCCTGATATCGGATCGCCGCAGACTGCGGATGAGGCTGTCATCCGATTCAACCATCCGCCATCCCATAGTGCCTAACGACTGCAGTATAGAAATCTTCCAACTCCTTGAGATTCTTCGTCAATATCGATTTGAGAACTGAGACATCCAATTCCTGATATTCGTGAACGGCAATATTCCTAAATCCCACCATCTTTTTCATTTGATCGGCCAGCCCAGCCGGAATAATTCCCGACTGTTCCAGAAATGTGAAGTGTTCCTTGAGCTCCTGCGGTACCCCCAAACCCTCTGAAGCAACCACGTGGGCAGCTAGATCCAATGCAGCCTGAACCGCCCTCTGCAGGTTGAGAGCAAAGATATCCTGCTTGTCAAGATTATCAAGCGACGCAGGGTCGAATGCAGTCGTTTGTCTGATCCGACGCAGACAGCGCTGAATAATCCCGATTTTGGCGAATACGATGTCACGCTCGACCATGGTCCGGACCGTCCCCTACCTTGCCAAGTTATGAGTATAGTCGGCCGAGTAGAATTTGTCGTTCGATTGGCCTTCGCACACGCTTAAGGTCATCGTATGCGTTTACTGCCCGAATTACAAACTGAGCAAGTGCGTACGTGTTATGCTCGATAATTTTCTCACCTTTCCTAAGCACTTGCAGCACCAGAATCGGTCCTGCGGTGTTCAAACATGCAATATCGACATCGATTCCTAAAGTGCTCGTGAGTGTTTCTCTTAACTCAAGAATTCCCAGCGTATTTGGAACGAATCCTTCCCTGAACAAGATGGCGATGTCCAGGTCGCTGAAGGGCGTCAAACGGCCATGAACAATCGACCCAAAAACGTACGCCGCATCGATATTCTCTGCACCTGAGAGGACTTGTCGTGCCTTTTCAATGAGTTCTCTTGTTCTCATACCAAGATCGCCCCGCTGGATAGCTGCTCATACGATTCAAACGGTGAACAGTGAATAGTGAATAGCAACAAGTGTCAACGAATCTTCAGATAGTCAGCGATGCACTTCGCGTACTCTTCCAAGGTTCCGATTCTGGAGAGGTTTTCGATCACACGCCGATCATCGACCTTCCAGTACAGATGCACCAAAAGATTACGGAATCGTGCGAGCTCAGCCATCTGTTTTCCTAAGGAATCGGGAATAGCGCCCTTGTTGCTCAACACGTCAAAACAACCGCCATAGGACTCAGGCGTCTCCTGGAACATCTTAGCCGAGACATGCTGGCAGATGTCGATGCATGCCTCAATGCAAACGATGAAGAGATATTTGATGCTGTTCATTTTCTCCATCGAGCCCAGAACCACCTCTGTCGGCACAAGCGAGTAGGACTTGAGTTGTTCCTTCGCCTTCTGCACCTCTGCGATCAGGTCTGTAATTTTCTCTTTGTTTACAGGACTCATGTCAACTCAACATGTCAGCAATCGCCTGACGCCGCTTTCCTTGGACGTCGAAATACCTGCTCCAGGATGAGGTTATGAAGTCAACCCTTACATCGTCATCACGGTTCATGAGCACGCTCCCTTTGGAGATGCTGTGTATCAAATGGTCCGGAGCCGAGTTCATCAAGACAATATCCACAGGAAATCCAAGCATCCGCTCCAATTCCAGGCTCATCTTTAGAGTGTAGTCAAGGCTATCACCGATTCCGCGCGCATCTCGAACATAGACAGCAACGTCTATGTCGTGAAACGAGTCCGATTCGAGGACGGAACCGAAGAGATACGCAAAAAGCATCTCCGGCCGCGCAGCGAGGTACTGCGAAATAAGCGACGTAGTTTTGTCCCGGTCTCTGGCCTCAAATACTTTTTTGAGTGGCAATTCGTGATCCATGCGTCTTGAATGATGAACAGTAAACAGTAAACAGTGAAGAGTAAACAGTTCGATGTAAACAGTTGTCACGTCCGCATCACTTGTCCTTCACATGCTCTTCTTCCAAATCAGCCTGGACCTTTGCGATCATCGGCTTGATCTCCGGGATGACAACCTTGATCGTTTCCCACACA
>Ga0208045_1000279_pt1 | contig 23969 bp, 22 predicted proteins | sample PL_2010_200m_FD_184160 | JGI IMG/M metagenome (GOLD analysis project Ga0208045, IMG submission 184160) | Freshwater microbial communities from Powell Lake, British Columbia, Canada to study Microbial Dark Matter (Phase II) - PL_2010_200m... | ecosystem: Environmental > Aquatic > Freshwater >...
GGGGAAAGCGCGGGGGAGCGATTCGGCCACGCTGAGCGCGGAACCCGCTGCCAGGTCCGCCACGACAACGGCCGCGCCGGCCTCGGCCAAAGTCCGGCAGAATTCGCTTCCCAGCAGCCCGGCCCCGCCGGTGACGATTGCCACGCGGCCGGTCAGGTTGAATTTGTCCAGAATACTCATCGGTTATTCCTCAGAATTCTATCCGTTGGCCTTGCTGCGCCGAGCGCCGGGCAGCCAGCGCCAGTTCGAGGGCGCGCCGTCCATCGTCCAGCGTGCAGAGCGGTTCAGCCTCGCCGCGCGCAACGGCAATGAAATGGCGCATCTCGTCGAGGAACATGACATTGCGCTCGAAGCTAGCCGGGACAGCGAATTCTTCCCAATCTTTCTTTTCCGGCAAGTAGCGGCGCAGCAAGCCGCTGGCATTATCCCAGGTCAAGGTACCATCCGCGCCGATGACCTCCCAGCGGTGGCTGGGCGGCTGCTGGATCATGTTCAAGTGGATGCTGCCGATGGCTCCGTCGGTAAAGCGCAGGCCAATCTCAGCCGTATCATCCACGTCCACGCCCAGACCGCCGAGGTTTCCAACGAAGGCCCACAGCGATTCAACGCTGCCGATCAGCCAGGGCAGGTAATCGAGCGCATGGCATTGGGTGAGGATGACGCCTCCGCCCAGGTAGGCGCGGGCGGCGTAGCCCTGCCGGTAATCCTCCCAGGGATGCCAGGCGGGCAGGTACTCGCCAAAGTGGAGGCGCGCCACCAGCACGCGCCCGATGGCCCCTGCCGAGATCAATTCACGCGCCTTTTGCAGCGTGGGATGGAAGCGAAACTGGAATCCGACCAGGATGCGGCTGCCGCCCCGTTTCGCCGCCTTCTCCAATTCTTCCACACCATCGAGTGAGTGCGAGATGGGCTTTTCGAGCAGGATATGGCAGCCCGCCTCCGCAGCCGGGATGGCTACATCCAAGTGAAGGGCAGTAGGATTGGCGATGATAACCGCGTCCGGTTCGAGAGCAAGGGCAGCGCTCAGGTCGGTTTCGACCGGCAGCCCGGTCAGTTCGTCATCCGGCAAAGTAGCGTGACCGCTGCGATACAGGAGGATATCCTGTTCGCCCAGGGCGCGCAGGTTGCGCAGGTGACGGCGTCCAATAGAACCCAGGCCAGCGATCAGGAATTTCATCTCGATGAACCTTGCTGACTTTCCAGAAATGCTTTCAGTTTGCGCGCCATAAATATCTCTGTCGCGGCCATGGACTCGTAAGTCGCGCCGCCGATGTGCGGCGTGATGAGCAGGTTGTCGTGAGCGCGGGCATACTGCACCAGTGCGGAGCGGTTCGGACTTGCGGCCCGCTCATCCCAAAGCACATCTAGCGCTGCTCCGGCCAGGCGTCCGCTTGCAAGCGCGTCCAGCAGAGCAGCTTCGTCCAGCACCTGCCCGCGCGCCGTATTCACCAATATCGCGCCAAGCGGCAATTGCGCCAGTTCCGCAGCGCCAAGCAGGTTTGTCGTCTCTTCGTTCAACGGCACGTGCAAGCACAAAACCTGGCTCTGGCGCAGCAGATTGTCCTGGCTGGCAGTGCGTTCGACACCCGGCAGCCAATCGCGGCGATATGGATCATAGGCGATAACGCGCATCCCGAAGGCCTGCCCGTAGCGGGCGACCATCTCGCCGATGCGCCCCAGTCCGAGGATGCCGAGCGTCTTCCCGGCCAGGTCGTGACCCTTGAAGCGGTCACGATGCCACTCGCCTGCCAGCACCGACTGGAACGCTGATGGGATGCGCCGCACCAGGGCCAGGAGCAGCGCCCAGGTATGTTCAGCGGTGGCGGGAATGCCGCGCAGGAATTCGGTCTCGCCGCGCAGGCTCAACACTTCGATGTTCCTCGCTTCGGCGCAAGCCATGTCAATGTGATCCAGGCCGGTGGTAGCAGTGACGATGACCTTCAGGCGGCCGGCGCGGTCAATGATCTCGTTGTCAATCTGGTGCGCCAGCCGGACGATGAGAATTTCGTACTCGTGGACGCGCGCCAGCAGCTCGAGGCGCGTCAACGGCCCACTGTCCACCTTGCCGATCGATTGCAGGATCGCCAGGGCTTCGGCTGAGTAATTATCGGGTTCGAGGTTCAGGATGCGGTAAGGCTTCATAGGCGCGAGCAGGTTAGAGGTCCGGGCGGCCGCGCTCGGCGAGCATCAGTTCCGCCAGTTTCATATCCATTTCACTGTCAATGCTGACCGAACGTTCCTCCGGCATGATGTAGGGACGGATGACCCCTCCCCAGATGGAGTTTTGTTCCATCAATACATCGCGGCGGGTCAGGTAGATGGCGCCGTTGCGCATGTAAGCAGGAGGCTGATAATCCTGCCGGCGCGTGCCCTCTTTTTCCTCGAGGCAAAAGGGCAGCAGCCGGTCGTTCTCGATGCGCTTCATCAGGATGGGATGGACGGCAAACACCTGTACCACGCTGATGACCGAATCGCAGCCGCCGGGCGCCGCCAGTTCGAGCGCGGCCTCGATATCTTCGGGCGTGCGGAAGGGCGCGGTGGGCTGCAGGAGCAGCACCCAGTCGAGGTGGATATTGTCCATCGCTTCGACCGTCTGCACGGCGTGTTGCAGCACAGGGATCATCGGCACCCTGTCACCGGACAGCTCGGACGGGCGCATGAAAGGCACCTCCGCGCCGTAACGACGAGCGACCTCGGCGACATCGTCGTCATCCGTCGAGACGATCAGCCGGTGCAGGCGGCAACGGATAGCCTGTGCCGCCTCGATGGTATAGGCGATCAGGGGCTTGCCTGCCACCAGGCGGATGTTCTTGCGCGGAACGCCTTTCGAGCCGCCGCGCGCCGGGATAATGGCCAGGATTTTCGGATCAGCCATCGGGTTCAATACGTCAAACGTTTGGTGAATTTGAGCGGGACATCGGCAAGCCTCTGCGCGATGCGCTCTCCGGCGTGACCGTCGCCATACAGGGTCACTTTTTCAGGGCGCGGCGCCTCGACTTGAGCCTGAATGGCGCGCATGATTTGCTCTCGATCATAATCCACGTCCAGGACATTGGGGCCGCGTTCCCGCCCCAACTGGCGCGAACCAATATTGACGGCGGGGATGCCCAGGTAAGAACACTCCCGGATGGCCACGCTCGAGTTGCCGATCAACGCCCGGCTGTGATAGATGAGGCGCAAGAAATCTTCGGGCGGGATGTTCTTGAAAAAGTGGATGTTGGCCGGCTGCTCCAACTCACGGAAGGCGCGGATGCCTTTGGACGTGCCGTCCGAGCCGGCGTCCACGTTGGGCCAGAACCAGAGCGTAGGGAGTCCTGTGTCGCGCACGGCGTGGAGGGTCTCGGTCACGTGCCGACGGGCGCGGTCGTATTCGGTGGTCACGGGATGCTGCATCACCACCAGGTAGCCGTTGAAGATGTTGACCTCTGCGCCGACGCCGCCGTATTTCTCGAAGGGGTTGATCGTCAAGCCGGGTTCGTCCAGCACCTGCGCGGCAATGTCAATGGACGGGCAGCCGGTGACGAAAACCGAGGCCGGATCCTCGCCCATGCGGATGACGCGCTCGGCGGCCATCTGCGTCGCGACCAGGTGATAATCGGCCAGTTTGGTGACAGCGTGACGCACCTTCTCGTCAATCGAACCGGTCACCTCGCCACCCTGGATGTGCGCCAGCGGAATGTTCATGAATGCGGCTGCAATGGCCGTAGCCATCGTCTCGTGCCGGTCGGCAATCGTGACCACGATGTCGGGCGCCAAGTTGTCGAATACGGTGGCAAGTTCCATCAAGCCAACGCCGGTAGTCTTGGCCGATGTGACCAGGTTCTCGCCCTCGATGACCATGTATACTTGAGCGTTGATCTGGAAGCCATCTTGCTTGATATGATCGCTTACTTTGCCGTAACGATCCAGCAGGGCAGAGGCGGCAACGACAAGCTGCAATTCCAGGTCAGGATGGTTCGTGATAGCGGTCAACGCCGTGCGGATGCGGGAATAGCTGGGACGGGCGGTCACGACCACGCAGATTTTTCGTTTTGCCATAAAATCTCCAATCACAAGCCCAGGTCGGCCTCGGTGATGAATTCGCCTTCGGCCAGATCACGCTGGAGGGGCTTATCCAGCACCTCTTCCAGCCGTTGAGCAGGGATGCCGGCCGAGGCTGGTTTGCGGGCGGTCAGGTCGGCGCGGGAAAGGCGATGGCCGGCCCGGAGGTCCCGCCGGGCGACCAAGGCTTTGTTGAACGTCTGGCGCATGGACTGCATTTCCCAGGCAGCCGCGTCCTTGTCCAGCGGATTGGCTAAGGCGCGTTCGATGAAACGTATCCCCTCCGCCAGTTGGCGCAGTTCGGCAGTCGTGACCGAGACAGGCACGTCCGGCCCGAACATCTCCCGGCTCAACGTCACGTGGACTTCCAACAAGGATGCGCCCAGCGTCAGCGCGGCCAGCCCGGCGTAGATCGCGCCTGAATGGTCGGACAATCCAACCGGCGCGCCATAGCGCTGGCGGAAGATAGCCAGCATGTTCAGTCCAAGAGCTTCCGGCAGGGATGGATATTTCGAAGTGCATTGGAAGATTGCCAAAGGCAGGCCGCGCTGCTTTATCCAGGCCACAACTTGGTCAATCTCCTCCAGGCTGCTCATGCCGGTCGAAAGCAAGACCGGCAGCCCGCTTCCAGCAATGCGCTCGAAGAGCAACGGATTGTTCGCCTCGCCGGAGGCGATTTTCCAGGCCGGGACGCCAATGCGCTGCAACAGGTCGGCTGCTTCTTCGGAGAAAGGTGAACTCAGGAAGAGCAATCCTTTTTCGCGCGCATGTTGCGCCAGGCCGGCCCACTGCTCCGCGCTGAACTCCATGCGTTTCCAGTAATCGAAGCGCGTTTCATCCTGCTGGCTGAAACGCACGCGGAAAGGTTCCTGGGCAGAACTCTCGGCGTGGGCGATGTGGGTCTGGAACTTGACCGCCTGCGCGCCGGCTGCGGCAATGGCGTCAATGAAGGCATGCGCCATGCCCAGGCTGCCATCGTGCGCCTGGGCCACCTCGCCAATCAGCAGGCACGGCGCGCCAGGCCCGACTTTCCGGCCCGCGATCTCGATAGGTTGGATCTCGGTCATTCTTTATCTCCACACGCCAGCTTCCACAAAAGGTCGGCTGTGCGCCGGGTCGCCTCGCCGTTCAAATAAGTCAATTCATCCTCGATGAAGTGACGGCGCTCTGCTGCATAGAGATCGGGATGAGAGAGATAGTCATCGAGCGCCTGTCGCAGCTCTTCTGGCGTCAGGGCAAGTTTTCCGGCTTTCGCCCGGTTGACGCGCGAGGCTGTCGGCCAGCCGGGGACTTCGTGCAGCGGCACCCAGAACTTATCCGGCCAGCCGCCTGGCGTGTCAATACATGCGCTAATGAAAGGCTTGTCATGCAGCGCGGCTTCCACCACCATGGTCGAGTAAATGGTGACCAGGAGGTCACAATGCGCCAGCATGGAGCCTTTTTCTGGGAAATCCTCGCCGGAATAGCGCTCGAATCCGCCGGGCATCTCTTTTGGCTCAACCACGTGCACATCCGGGAATTGCCTGGCGATCTCGTAAATGGCCTTGGCTTCCTCGCGGTAATGCGGGGCGGTCTTGAAATGGTTGGGATGCAGGCGGATGAGCAGTTGGGAGGGCGCGGCGAGCGTCTGCTTGCCGATCATCTCGGCCAGCAGTTTTACCAGGTGCAAATTGGGCGAGATGCTCAACGCGGTGGCAGCAAAGGCGATCAGCCGTTTGTTGGGATCGAGATGATGCAACGTGAAGTACTCGTCACGCGGCATGACCCATTTACGGCTGATGTAGCCATCGTAAAGCGGCATACCGCCGATATATACCTTCTCGGCCGGCCAATCCACGCCCGCGACCATTTCCCATTTATGGATCTCTGACCAGACAACGACATAGTCTATGAACGCGCCGGGCAAGCCCTGGCTGCTGGGATTATCCCAGCCGACGATGACCGTGGCGGTTTTTATTCCGCGCCGGTTGGCTTCGCGCAGCAGGTATTGATCCAGCCGCCATCCGGCCGTGTTGCAGACGATCAAGTCGGGCTGGTAGCGGTCGAACAAATCATCGTAGATATGAGGAGTGAACAATACCTGCAGTTTGTAGCGGAAGATCATCCGTGCCAGCCGCGAACGGCGCAGCAGGCCGATCAGCGGGCGCAAGAGTGGCAATATCCTCTTGCGGCGGCCCCTGGCTTCCATTTCCCTCCGCCTGCGGTGGGTATCCACGTAAGTCAGTGGGATGCGGCGCGAGGCGCTGGCGCGGCGGACATGGTCGAACAACTCCTGCAATCCAGCGTAGTGGCTTTTCTGATAACGCAAGGCCTGTTGATCGCGCACAGACTCGAAAATGATTCTTGGATTCGAATATTTTTCCCGCAAAAAGGGCAGCATGGCCTCCGCTACCAGCAGCACGAGGCGCGCATCCTTTTCTGCCAGGAGATTGACCAGGTCGGTTTCCAAGAAATAGGCCAGCGCCAGGCCATGGTCGAGAACGAGAAAAATCGTTTTCACGGGTAACTTACAACCTCATTCGGCGTTATGGAAATACAGACGGAAGATCTGGTCGTGCAGCCATAATAGAACGTGGCGTATGCCTGGCAGCCAGATCAACCTTCTGAGCAGGGATTTGCCCTTCGGCGCGCGCCTGGTCCGCGTCGCCGGGCCGGGCAGCCGGTTGCCGATGTGCCGCACGTAGGGTTCACAAGTGGTCAGGCGCAGATAACCAAGTTGATTGACAGCCATATCGAAGGCGCGCTCGCCGCGCATCGGCTCCCTGGATGGCAGGGGAATGACCTTCTGGAGGATATCTTTCCGTGTCAGGAATTGGAAGTGCGCCGCGCCAACGTAAGCCTGCTTCCCGTTGCAGGCCAGGCGCTGATCCTGCCCGCTGCGGAAACGCTCCTGGGCTTTTTCTAAATCGAATCCGGTGCTGATGGCGTGTTCCCAGAAAGGTTCCCAAGCCATGAATTGGCCTGTCTCCAAAACTCCCTCGGGCTGCCGCCGGCCCCATTCCAGCGTGGCAGTGGAAAATTCCATTGGCGTGCGCAGCGGTCGCCCCGTCACCATGCCGACGTTCGGGAAGGCTTCGAATAATTCCATTGAGGCCGATAGCCAACCTTTCTGAAAGTAAATGTCGTTATCGGCAAAAGCAATGTACTTGCCCTGCGCAGCGCCAAACATATAATTCCAGGCGCCAATTTTGCCGATGTTCTTTTCGGATAACACCAGGTATTGGATCTTGTCCTGTTCGTACAAACCCAGCAACAGTTCCCGCACCGGGCGGCAACTGTGATTATCGAATACCATCAGATCGAAAGGCTGATCGGTATTTTCCCGGATGCTCTGCAGGCAGTATTCAAGAACTGCCGCGCTCTGTTCGTAAAAACCGCCGATGAACGGGATAAAGTTGACGACAGTCACGGTGACATCTGCGGGCTGTGCGACAGTGGTTATGCTTTTTGCCGGATTCTGACCAACGCGCATGATTATCTCCTGGGTTTGGTGGCCAGGGGACGCTGCCAACGACTAAGTACGAGCGCCAGTCTCCAGCGCCAGCCGACCTCTTCCTCGTTGATCAGGCTGCGCTCCAGACGGCGGAGGAGACGCACAAACCGGGAGCGGGGCGGGCAGATCTTTCCCTTTACCAACTCCTTATTGGCGTCCATGATATTGCGTACATGCTTTCTTCCTCCGGCCTTGGCTAGATTGGATTTAGCCACCTCTGAGCCATAGGGAGGCTTATTCCCGGGCAAGTGGTAATAATCGTGGTTCTGGTGCACAGCCAGCACGGAACGCGTCCCATCCAGGGCGAGGTCCCAGGTTGCCAGGGCGTGGTAAACCATCCAGTTGTCCCAGGCCGGGCGGCCGATCGTGAAGTCGGGAACGTCGCTGTAGAGATGCCGGGGGAAGACGAAGTAATCAATGCCCCAGGGATTATAGAACTCGCCTCGTTTCTTGACATCCGCCCGCAATCTGGCTTCCCAGTCCGGCGCAAAATCGAGCAGCTCCGGCACATCCAGATTCCAACGCTGGCCGACGATCAGGAAATCCCTGGCCTGCGCCGAGACCTGCCGCGCTGCCTGGAGGAGGTCGGACATCAGGATCATGTCCGCGTTGGCAAAGCACAGGATGGGACTATCGCTGAAGGCGTGACCCTGCGCCATGACCGAGCGCACCGTCGGTACGCCTTTCTCGTCGCGCGCCACCAGCGGCACGTGCTTTATGCCGAATTCTTTGGCAGCCTCGCCGATTCCTGGCTCGTCCCCGATCAGCATGACTGACGTATCTTCCAGCCGCGTCCAGGATTGGATAGCGTTGCGCTGGATGATGTTGATGTGAGGGTTGGTGAACGGCTTGGGCGCCGTGAAGATAGTTAGAAAAGTCATGAGAAAAATCACTTCGGGATCGGCAGGCCGAGTTTCTTCGCGACCTGCTGTTCGATCCAGGCATACGTGCGCTTCAGGCCCTCTTCGAGCGAGATCTGCGGCTCCCAGCCGAGCACTTCGCGCAGTTTGGAATTGTCCGAATTGCGGCCGCGCACGCCCTGAGGCCCGGGCACGTGCTTGATAGTGATCTCGATTCCGGCAATCCTGGCGATCATGTCGGCCAGTTCGTTGATCGTGACCAGGCGATCCTGCCCCAGGTTCAGCGGGGAGGCGAAGTCGGAGCGCATCAGGCGGTAGATGCCCTCCAGGCAGTCGTCAATGTGACAGAAGGAACGGGTCTGCTCGCCGTCGCCCCACATCTCGATCTCGTGCTTGCCGGTCAGTTTGGCAACGGCAATCTTGCGGCTGAGGGCAGCCGGGGCTTTTTCACGCCCGCCGTCCCAGGTACCCTCTTCGCCAAAGATGTTATGGAAGCGGACGATGCGCGTCTGCAGGCCATAATCCTCGCGGTAGTGAGTGCACAGTCGTTCCATCACCAGCTTCTCCCAGCCGTAGGCATCCTGGGGCTGGGCCGGGTAGGCATCCTCTTCCTTTAGGGGAACAACATTCGCGTCGGTTTGCTTGTATTCGGGGTAAATGCAGGCCGAGGAGGTGTAGAAATAGCGCTTCACACCATTGACGCGCGCGGCTTCCAGCGTGTGGGTATTGATCAGCGAGTTGTTGTGCAGGATTTCCGAGTGATGCGCTGAAATGAAGCCCATCCCGCCCATATCTGCGGCCAGGCCGTAAACCTCGTCAATGCCGCGCGTGGCTTGCAGGCAATTATCCCAACGGCGCAGGTCGAGAAGCTCGAACTCGTCGGCGTTCCCTTTGCTGAATTCGGGCAGCTTGATGTCCGCCCCGCGCACCCAGTAGCCTTTGGTTTTCAAAAAGGTGACCAGGTGATGGCCGATGAAGCCACCTGCACCAGTAACAAGCACTTTTGTTTTTGACATGATTTTCTCCTTTACGTTATTCTCTTTTCGGATTCTGTCATTCCCTTGGCCTTTATCGAGGCATTGAGCCTGACAAGTTCCGGTTCGCGCCGAAAGAGGTCAAGTATATCGCGCCAGCCGAAATCATCGCGGCCGCCGAAGCGGGCATAGACCTGGCGGACAAGTTCCAAATCTTCGGGTGTATCCACCGTCCAGCGCAGCGCGCCGTAATCCGGGTCGTGACCGAGCAAGGCTACGTGAAAGCCGCGCGGGGAGATGCCAGTGTTCAGTGAACAGTGAACAGTGTTCAGTGGGCGGCTGTCAGCGTTGAAGACAACGCCTTCGTAGAGATAGGGCATGACGTGTTCGCGTTGGTATGGCTCAGTCGCTTCCTGCCAGGCGCGCTCCAAGGCGGCGAAGGTGCAGGCCTCCACGTCCAGGCCGATGGGGTAGGTGCGGCCCCAGGGTGGCGGCAGGCGGTTGGCGGCAAAATCAAAGTGATCAGGTATCAGTGAACAGTGAACAGTAACCAGTTGAACAGTTTCGTCAATCAGCGCCGGATCAATCACCGGGCAATCAGCGGTGATGCGGACTACCAATTCCGCATTGAATGCACGCGCCGCCTGGTAATAACGGTCGAGGACATCCTGCAGACTGCCGCGATAGCAAGGATAGCCGCGCGCCCGACACAATTCGGCTATCGCCTCGTCCTGGACCTCGGTCGTGGTCGCCACGACGAAGCCGTCCAGCAGGCTGGCGCGCCGCGTCCGCTCGACCACGCGGACGAGCATCGGCTGTCCGGCAATGTCGAGCAGCACTTTGCCCGGCAGACGGGTGGCGCCCATGCGGGCCTGGATAATGGCGATGGTTTTGGGTCTCATAGTTGAAGGTCGAAGGTCAACCCTTCGAGGCGAGTTCGTATGCTTCCAGTAGTTTTTGAAAATTCTTCTTCCAATCAGCTTTCTCTTCGGCCACAGCGCGGGCGGCGCGACCAATTTTTACCAGGTTCTTGCGTCCTTCATACGCTTGCAAGATAGCGGACGCGAGGGCGTCAGCGTCGCCATCCGGGAAGAGCCGGCCGTTGACGTCCTCGGTCACCCACTCCCTGTTGGCAGGGATGTCCGAGACGAGGGCCGGCAGGCCGCAGGCGAGCGCTTCCATCAGCGAGACGGACGAGCCATCCACGTGCGAGGCGCTGATGTAGAGGTCGGCCATCTGGTAGTAACGCGGCAGTTCGCTTTGGCTGACCTGCCCGCCGAAGTGGACGCGTTCCATCACGCCGCCGTCGCTGAGGATCTGGCGCAGCAGACTGCCCTGCGACCCGTCACCGAGCAGCATCAGGCGCAGTTCGGGACGCTGCCGCGCGGCTTTGACGAAGGCGCGGGCGAGGACATCCACGCCATAGAGGGGTTCCCAGGCGCGGTTGCAGAGGAGTGTGAAATCGGGCGACGAGTGGCGGGTGACGGGTGACGAGTGACGAGTGACGGCTGGCGTGAAGCGTTCCAGATCCACGCCCCAGGGGAAGATGACGGTGCGTTGCGGGTTCATGCCATAGACGATGGCTTTCTGGCGGGTGGTTTCGCAGTCGCTGGTGAAGAAGTCCGTATTGCGTAAAACGTAAGACGTAATCTTGCGCATGAGCCAGTCGCGCTCGGCGTCTTGCATCAGGTCGTAGCCCCAGGACATGGTCAGGAGTGGGTGAAAGCCTGTCAACGCGGCGAGCAGGCCGCAGGTCTGGATGGGGCCGGCATGGACAAGGTCGGGCTTGATTTTGCGGGTCAAACGTCGAAAGTCGAAGGTCAGGCGAGGCAGGTCTTTCCACGCAAATGGTTTTCGACCACCGGCCCACAAGACTTGTTCTATTTTGGAAGGCACAGGCCGCTCTTCGGTCTGGCGCGGGCCGCGTTGCAACCTTACGTAATGCACTTCATGATCGGTTTCAGCTAATGCTGAAAGAAACCGATGATCGTGCGGAGTGTAATCGAGAGAGAAATAGATAATTTTCATGCAACGGGTTGGCAGGTTCAAAGGTTGGCAGGTTGGCAAGTTGAACGTACGAACCTGCCAACTTTCCAACTTGTAAACTTATGCTCCGAGGTCAGTCCAATGGAGTTCTTTTCCAAAAGGAATATCGTTAAGCGCCTTCGTGCCAACGACATTGGGAATTTCATTCGGCTTGATGGCGCCCGGCGCGGCGGGACGCAGCACCTCAATCATCTCGCGGGTGAAAATCTCGCCAGCCTTGATCTCACGCGCCGCGCGCAGACAGCGGCGCTGGATAATGGCAGTCTCGACCTCATTGCCAGCAACAAATTTATCGGGCGAGCCGAGGGCGCGTTCCAGCAGGCGCGTCTCCGCGACCATCTTCGCCCAATTTTGGGGGTTCATGGCAAACTTGTGGTCGGGACCTTCGCGGTCGTTGCTGTCGGTGAAGTGACGCTCGATGACGCGCGCGCCCAAGGTCACCGCGCCCAGCACCGGCGCAAGAGCATGGGTGTGGTCGGAGAGTCCCAGGATGACATCCGGGAACATAGTGGAATAAGTCTTGAGCACGTTCAGGTGCAGGTGATCGTAGTTCTCCGGGCTGGCGGTGTAGTTGGTGTTGCACTGCATCAGAACCAACTGCTTGTTGATCTTCAAGATGGCGTGGACGGCGCGCTGCACCTCGCCGATGGTCGAAGCGCCGGTAGCGACGAAGAACGGCTTGCCCTTGCTTGCCATGCGCTCCAGCGCCTCGATCCAGTCAATCTCGCCAGAGCCGGCCTTATACATCTCCACGTAGGGATCGAGGAAATCAATCGCCTCGAAATCGTACGGAGCGGAGAAGTAGTCAATGCCCAAATCCATGCACGCCTCTTTCAGGGTCAGCGTCCACTCGAAGGGGATGGAGGCCGCCCGGTATACTTCCACCACCGACTTCTTCCACTTCGCCTGGTGCGAGACCTGGGCGTTCATGTGCGTGAAGCCGTAATCCGAGACGATCTTGGGCGCGTCGAAGTTCTGGAACTTGGCCGCCTCCGCGCCGGCTTCCTTTGCCAGCCGGATCAGCATCTTCGCCCGCTCCAGGTTGCCGTCATGGTTGGCGGCAATGTCGGCGATGAAGTAGGTGGGATGGCTGGGGCCGATAAGGCGATTGCCGATTTTGATATCCATAAGATTCTCCTGGGCAGGTGGAGAAGTACACAGGTAAACGAGTAAACAGGTAAACAAGTACACAGGTGAGACATGTCTGCTTGTTTACTTGTCTACTTGTCTACTTTCTCCCTGTGCATAACTCCGCATTTTCTGTGGATAACCCTGTGTGTATTGTGTATAAAACTTCTGCAAACCGGTGGAAACGCCGGGGATGTCCATGCTCAGATCTGTGGATAACTTGTGGACAGACAGGCGCAGGTTGTGGGAACGCCTGGCTTTCAGGCCGGATTCGGCGATGGAAATGGGGATGACCAGCCTCTCGTCATAACCAAACTGACGCGCCAGGCGGACGCCGAACTCGTACTTTGTCAACGCTTCGGACCCGACGACATGATACAGTCCCGATAGGCCTTTTTCCAGCATCCTGAGCAGCGTCGCGCCCAGGTCGCCGACGAACATTGGGCAGAACCAGATATCGGTGAAACCATTACACTTTCTGCCCGCGCTCAGGTTGTTGAAGAAGAACTCCGAGAGGCTGCGCTTGCCGTTCAGGCTCCAGCCGAAGAAATTGACGCGGGCTATGATGGCCGCCGGATTGGCCGAAAGCACGTTTTGTTCGCCTTGTAACTTGGTCGCTGAATAGACGCCCGGCGGGTTGGGCAAGTCGGATTCGGTGTAGACACCCTCCTTCGTCCCATCGAACACCGAGTCGGTGGAAAGGTGAACGAGGCGGACGCCGCGTTTCAAGCAGGCGGCGGCCAACTCGCCAGGGAGTGTGGCGTTCAGGCGGCGCGCCAGGCTCGGGTCGGCCTCGCAGGCCTCCAGGTCCGCAAGCGCGGCGCAGTGGATCAGCCTCTCGGGCCGCGCCGCGTCCAGGATGCGGTCGAGCGCGCCCGCATCCAGCAGGTCGGCGCAAAACAGCTCGAACGGGACGCCGGTCAGCTTGCAGCGATCCGCGCCGATGACGGTATGTCGCTCGCCTGCCGACAAAGCCAGGTTCAGCCCCAACAGCCCACTTGCTCCGGTAATCAAAAGCCGCGTCATCTTCCGCATCTCACGTATCACGCATCACGCAATCAGTTGCCATTTGCGTATACCTCCTCGACCGGCGCGATGATCTCCTGGATGCTCGCCAGGTCGAGCCATTGGGGGTTGGTATCGCTGGCATAGCGGAAACCGTCGGTCAGCGGCTTACCTTTGGATTTCCAATCGTAGACGAACCACATCGCCTCGGCCGGCTGGACGACGAACATGTCGCCCAGCTCGATGGTCGTGCGCGCCTCGTCTTCCGAGATGAGCACCTCGTGCAGTTTCTCGCCGGGGCGGATGCCGATGATCTCGATTTTCGACTGCGGCGCGATGGCTTGCGCCAGGTCAATCACCTTCATGCTGGGGATCTTCGGCACGAAAACCTCGCCGCCGTGCATCTGTTCGATGCAGCGAATGACGAAGTGAACGCCCTGTTCCAGCGAGAGCCAGAAGCGCGTCATGCGCTCGTCGGTGATGGTCAGCTTGCCGCTCGTCCGCTGTTGGATGAAGACTGGCACGACGCTGCCGCGGCTGCCGACCACGTTCCCGTAGCGGACGCACGAGAAGCGGGTGGCCGTACCCGCGGCGTACGCGTTGCTCTGGACGACGAGCTTCTCGGCGGCCAGCTTGGTCGCGCCGTAGAGATTGACCGGGTTGACGGCCTTGTCGGTGCTGATGAACATCACTCTCTCTACACTGGAATCCAGCGCGGCCTCGATGACGTGGCCGGTGCCCATGATGTTGGTCTTGATGGCCTCCATCGGGTTGTACTCGCAGGCCGGCACCTGCTTGAGCGCCGCGGCATGGACGACGATGTTCACGCCGTGCATGGCGCGCCGCAGCCGTTCCTGGTCGCGCACGTCGCCGATGAAGTAGCGCAGGGACGGGTGGTCGAAGCCAGCCGCGCGCATCTCGTGCTGCTTCAGCTCGTCGCGGCTGTAGATGATGAGCTTCTTCGGATGAAATTCATCCAGCATGATCCTGGTGAATTTCTTTCCGAACGAACCGGTCCCGCCGGTAACGAGAATTGTCTTCTTTGACCATTCCATATCGAATTCCTAATCCGAAGTGTTAGCGCGGAAACAAGCCGAAGGTCCTCTTTATTGCCTTAGAGACCTCGCGCTGCGCCTCTCGCGCCTTCTTGAGTCCCCAACCCATAATCCGGAAATATTGTCTAACCGCCAACTTGCCCTGGCAGGGATAGCCCATCTTTTTCATCTGGACGCCGCTCAATATCTCGATTACACGTGCATCTTGGGGAGAAAGATCGTGTTTCCACCTCCCCAATGGCTTGCTGCTGATGGCAGTGAATTTATCACCGTACATGGAATTGCCTTGCCAGGCCACCCCGCTGCGAGTAGGAACGCGCAAGCTCTTATCGTCGCTAATGCCCAGGAAATCCACAATTAGCGGCAATTGCGCCTCCGGATCTCGGGTCAAATCCTCATAACGGAGAATGAGATAATGTTGAGCGCCGTAGCGCTCCTGGTTGTGAAAGCCAATTTTCAGGCTTGCACTCCAGCTCATCGCAAATTCTTCAGCGGACAACGCGGGGTGCTTGCGCAGGTAGGTAGTGTAATTGTCGCGTGGATCACGTACAATGTGGATGCAGCGCGCTTCAGGCCACCACGCGAATATCTCATCGGTGAAAAACTCGTTGTAAGGAGTTTTTTCGACCCAGTAGCGCGTCTCCGGTGTCAAAGAATTGTGCGTCTGGCCATAGGCAAGAATCGCCGCGCTGAGCAGGTCGCCTTCATGACGGTATCCCCAAGCGCCAAGCAATTGGCGCATCGTTTCACAGGTTTGTGCGTAAACGAGTTGCTGCTGATTGGGTTGCATCGCTGCAGGTGTGTGAGGCTGTGACGCTGGGGAGTTGTCGTCTTCCTCGAAGAAGTGAAGCAGGTAACGTTGAGCCAGAGACACTTTTTCATCAACCCCGCGCTTGGCAATTTCGGGGACGAAACCTTGAAAGAAAAAAGTCTCGCCTGGATATACAACTAATTGGGGGTGAGAGTCCAGAAGCGCTTGAATCAATGTGGTACCCGATTTCGGATGCCCACAGATGAAGAGCGGGGCATCACGCAAATGGCTAAATTCCACTTTCTACCTCCTCCTCATTTACCGGCTCTCCAACCATGTAACGGAAAGTGCGGCCGAACTGCGCCTGGCCTTCGTCCCCGAGCACGCGCGCCAGGGGCCAGGTTTCGTAATCTTTCCAGAATTTGACAACCCGCCACGGGAATGGATGGGGATATTCAAAGAAGAAGCGATAAGCATAATTCCAAGCCATCTCGACTTGCTCATCTGTCAGACGATTTGCATCTGGACTGGCGAGAATGTGATCGAGCATCTCGAAGTATTCGTCCCAGGTGTTTGGGTCGAATGTGAAGCGGCGTTTCCGATAATGGGTATCGCCAGCCACGATGACAGGGATTCCATCCATGACCATCTCCAGGCCAGTGGTGGTCGTGTAAACCAATCCCAACGCGGTGAATTTCATAATGTCATAAGTATTAACTTTCTCCAGCGGCCCAACCAAGTGGATATTCTCTGGCAGCCGCGGGAAGAGGTCGTTGACCATAGTGACAACCGAGAAACCTTTAGAATATCTTTCACCCGGGTGAACACGTACCACTAACTGGACCTCTGGGCGAGTGGAAAAGTACCGGACAGTTTGCGTGATCCACTCGCTCATGCTGCTGCTGAAAACGTTACGCTCCAAAGTCAAACTGTCGCCGATTACGTTGGTAGCGAGCAGGACGACTGGGCGATTATCTAACCCAAGCGCGGCGCGCGCCCGTTCGACGCTCCCAGCCGGGACATCCTGCCAGAGACGGTCGGACATCCCGAAGGTGCGCGCGCCTCGCCTGGCGCTTTCCAAGCCCTCGATTTCCCGGCGTTGTTCGGCGGTCAGCGGCAAATGACCGCGCGCCTGCCAGAGCAAATCCGTATTTTGGCGTACAACCTCCTCGTTCTGCGCCAGCCAGATCTGGCCTCGATCCTCGCTGAACTCGTAGGTGACAGTCGGGACATCCAGGTGGCGGGCTGTACGGTAGGCTGCGCCGAATTCCACGTTGGCGCCGTTCGGGATGAGGGCTACGTCTGCGGGATTGGAGCGCAGCCAGGCCAATACTGCTCGCGCGGCAAGGCCGTTGCTCTCCTGGCGCAGGCGATAAAAATCGCAATCCATCTTGACTTCTTCGCTCTCGAACGTGTATTGTGTGTCATGAAATGAGATCGAATTAATCGCCTCTTCCAATTCAACTGGCAGTTTTTTTTCCGGCTGTACGCGTAACAGGTTTACTATCTCGATGAAAGACTCGGCAGGTTTTAGCATTTCATGGGAGTACGAGGATTGGCGATTGATTTCCAATAGATTAAATCGCCTGCGCCAATCGGGAAGGGGCAGGTAAATTAGGGTGACTTTATGCCCCAAACCAGCCAACGCTAACCCCAGGATCGTTGAGTGCCTGATCCAGTAATGCAAGGTGGCGAAAATAAGAACTCGCTTCCCCTCACGAGCGGCTTCGACAAAAGGCCGCTCTTGTTCACAGGCTTGCGGCAATACCTCACGGAGCTTATCGAGGTTGTAGCGTTTCGTAAAGATACGGGGCTTCGACCTCAATAGCGCAATCGCTTCCATGCTCATGGGCAAATTATCTACCAATCTCTTGAGCGAGGCTTTTCCGAACATCACGAAACCACCTCGATCTTCCATTCCAGGCGCGGACGGATGACGCCTTGACGCGGTTCGGACCATTGCATCCCAGGCGCGCCGGCAACGTCTACGTTGAAGTCGAGCGCTTGTTCATCCTCGAAGTAACGCTTGATGTGATACGAGCTGGCATTGACGCCCAGCGAGTAGCGTCCCTGGTTGAGCGTGTCGGCCGGGATGAGGCATTTGCTGATGTAGTGGCCTGCCGGGCGGCTGGTGTGCCTTTCGAAAAGCGCCGGATCGTCAATGTCGAACGAGGTGAATACCGCCTCGCCGCGCGTCGTGTTCAGGTAGTAGCCCACCCGCAAACCGGTCAGAGGCGCGCTGAGACTGTACTCCATCTCGAGCGTGCAAGGCTCGGTAGAGCGGATGGTGTCCACAACCTGCCCGCGAACGTCGCGCAGCCGTAACGCGATCGGGCGGAAGGGCGCGGCTCCAACCGGCACCTCGTCCAAGTCCCAGAAGCGTTCGCCGGCCTTGGCGTGTCCAGCAGAAAGATAATAGTCCACCGCCTCGGCGGAAGGGGCGCGCAGTACCAGCTTCCCCTTTTCCAGCACGATGGTCTCCTGGGTCAGGCGCAGGATGGCAGACATGTTGTGGCTGACGAACAGCACGGTGCGTCCTTGCTGGGCCACGTCGCCCATCTTGCCCAGGCATTTGCGCTGGAACTCGGCGTCGCCGACGGCCAGCACTTCGTCCACCACCAGGATTTCCGGTTCGAGATGCGCGGCCACAGCGAAGGCCAGGCGCAGGTACATGCCGCTGGAATAGCGCTTGACCGGCGTGTCAATGAACTGCTCGACCTCCGAAAATGCGACGATCTCATCGAACTTGCGCTCGATCTCGACGCGCTTCATGCCCAGGATGGCGCCGTTCAGGTAGATGTTCTCGCGGCCGGTCAGTTCTGGATGGAAGCCGGTGCCGACCTCGAGCAGCGACCCCACCCGGCCGCGGATTTGCGCCATCCCTTCGGTCGGGTCGGTGATGCGCGAGAGGACCTTGAGCAAGGTGCTCTTGCCCGCGCCGTTGCGCCCGATGACGCCCAGCACCTGTCCCTGCCGCACATCGAATGAAACACCTTTCAGCGCCCATACTTCGTTCACGGCCTCTTCGCCGGAGCCGCCGTTCGAGCGCCGCGTCAGGCGGGATGTCACCCAATTCGTTGTCACCCAATCCACCAACTGGTCACGCAAAGTGTCGTGACGCTGGGTCAGCGCCCCGATGCGGTAGCGCTTGCTCAAGTTTTCTGCGCAAATAGCGATTTCACTCATGAAGGTTACCCTAGAATCCATCTTGAAATTCGTTGGTCGGGCTCCCATGCCCGACATTCGGCAGCATGCCCGCAGGGTGCTTCGCGAGGAGCTACCGCGACAAAAATTCCGGATAGACACTTAGACAATGTCTGCAAACGTCCGTTCCATGCGTTTGAAGAAGTACAGGCCGGTGACCAGCAGCGCCAGCACCACAGCCGTCGAGACGGCCAGCGAGGCATCTGGCGCCTGGGTGCCGAGCAGCGCCCAGCGAAAGCCCTGGATGACGCCTGCCATCGGATTGAGGGCGAATACCAATTGCCATTTTGCGCTTGGAATGATGCTGGACGAGTACACAACCGGCGAAGCATAGAACCAAGCCTGGATGATGAAGGGGATCATGTGCTGCACGTCGCGGTATTGGACGTTGAGCGCCGAAAGCCACAAACCCACGGCCAGGGCGGTCAGCAAGGCCAGGAGCATCAACAGCGGCAGCCAGAGCACGTTCAGGGTGATTTGAAGGTGATAGTAAAACATCAATCCGAGCAAGACCAGGAACGCCAGGCAAAAATCTATCAACCCGGCAGCTACTGCCGAGAAAGGGATCACCAGTCGGGGGAAGTAGACTTTGGTTAATAGGTTGGAGTTCCCGACCAGGCTGGTGCCGGCGCGCTGCAAAGCGCCGGCAAAGAGCTGCCAGGGCAAGAGCGCCACGAAGCTGAATACCGGATATGGCACGCCGTTATCGGTCGGCACCTTGAGCAGGAAGCCCATGATGACGCTGAAGATGACCATGGTCAGCAGTGGCTGCAAGATGGCCCAGGCCACGCCCAGGAAAGCCTGCTTATAGCGCACCTTGATATCGCGCCAGGTCAGGAAATAAACCAGCTCGCGATAGACCCACAAGTCGCGCAGGTTGAGCGCCGTCCAACCGCGCGCCGGGCGGATGGTCAATATGGTCGGTTCGCTTTTCGCAGCCAGATTGAGTTTAGTCATTTGTTCGTTCACTATTTTCAGCACTTCACGAGAAAGGATTGTAGTAGCGACTTTCGCGAAGCACCCTTTAGGGCAGTCGCTGTTTTGGCTGAACGACTAAAGTCGTTACTACTTCGTCACCTTCTGTTTTGTTTTGTACCACTCGATTGTCCGGCGCAAGCCCTCCTCGAATGAGACCGCGGCGCGGAAGCCGAAGGATTTTTCGGCGCGGCTTACGTCCAGTCCGCGGCGCGGCTGGCCGTTGGGCTTGCTGGCATCCCAGACCAGCCTGCCTTCGAAGCCAGTCAATCGGGCGATCATCTCGACCAGGTCTTTGATGGAAATCTCGAAGCCCGATCCCAGGTTGACCGGTTCAGGGCCGTCGTATTTCTCGGTTGCCAGCAGGATGCCCTCGGCGGCGTCTTCCACGTACAGGAATTCGCGCGTCGGCGAGCCATCTCCCCAGACCTCGATCTCCTTTTCGCCGCGCTCTTGCGCCTCCAGGCACTTGCGGATCAGGGCTGGGATAACGTGCGAGGAGCGCGGGTCGAAATTATCGCCAGGCCCATACAGGTTCACGGGCAGGAGGAAAATAGCGTTGAATTCATACTGCTGACGATAAGCCTGCGCCTGTACCAGCAACATTTTCTTGGCAAGGCCATAAGGCGCGTTGGTCTCCTCCGGGTAGCCGTCCCACAAGTTGTCTTCCTTGAATGGCACAGGCGTAAACTTTGGGTAGGCGCATACCGTGCCGAGCGCGACGAATTTGCCGATTCCGCGCTGCCAGGCCTGGTGCATCAGTTCCGCGCCCATCATCAGGTTGTCATAGAAGAATTCTGCGGGATGCTCGCGGTTTGCGCCAATGCCGCCGACGCGCGCGGCGAGGTGGAGAATAACCAGGTTTTCAGGTTTGAAGGTTGGCAGGTTGGCAAGTTTGAAGTTGGCAGGTTGAAGGTGGGCGGGACGCTTATCGGGTGGAAGCATCGCCTCGTCCAGCAGGCGGCGGATGTCGTCGCGGTCAACCAAATTGTAGTATTCGATGCGCGGGATCAAAATGTCCGCCGCGCCGCGCTGGATCAGCTTCTTGGTGATGAAGGAGCCGAGGAATCCGGCGCCGCCGGTCACGATGAACCTCTTACCTTGCCAGAAGCTATTTGTCATTATGCTCTCCTTCGATGTGCAAAAGCACCTTGAAGCCGTTCACCTCCAGCATAGGCGCCTTACCGTCCGGTACGATAGCGATGTGCTGCTCGAGGCAGGTCAGTTTGCAGATATCGGCCACGTCACCTTCGCCGACCAGGCGCACGCGCTCGAAGCCGGCCTGGCGTACCTGCTCCAGGTGCTCCTGAACGCGCTTTCGTGTCCGCCGGTACAGGTTGAACTGCTGCTCGATGTAATCCACCGTCAGGCGGGCGCGCAGGGCGATCCCCTCGGCGGTGATGATGTAGCGCAGCTTCTTTCGTTCGGCGCGCTTGATCTTGACATAGCCTTCATTGATCAAGCGCTTGAGGTGCCAGTTGACCGTCCCGACCGCCACGCCCAATTGGGTGGCGAGCGAGGCCTGGGTCACGTCGGGATCGCGCTCGATGGTTTCGAGCAGGGCAAGTTCACGGGAAGTGTCTGGGGAGGTTTCCATAATTCCAAAATTCCAAAATTCAGTACCTGAATTATAACCGCGATCAGAAATGGGTCAAGGGCAGATAGATAAAAACCAGCTGCTACCGTTGGAACGGCAAACTGGGCGGGGATTACATCCGTTTTCCACTCGCAGGAAAAACACGGTCCAGTCTTCAGCGTTGGCCGATCGCGGATGACCATCGCTGCAAACTCGGCGCGGAAAACGGCCCTGTTAATTGCTAGAATTCTCCGATGGACTCGCCGCCTTCTAAATTTGTTGAACCAGTCAATGTTCGTGACAGCCAGATTGCTCCAGGAATTGTCGTGAGCACCATCAAAAAGCGCGTCACCAGTGCCAGTGTGGAGGCCTGTTCCAATGTTGCGCCAAGCGCGACATATAGCGTGGTATAAGCCACTTCACGCAAGCCATAGCCGTTGACCGAGATCGGCAGTACGGATAGAAAATAGGTCACCGTTTGCACGCTGATGACTTGCCAGAAGGTGACACTCAGGCCAAGTTGATGGGCCAGCACGTAAGTTGCAGACATGGGGAACAGGTTCGACGGCCAGGCTACCAGAAAGGCGTACACGAATGCCCATGGGCGCGATGCCCAGGTTTCGAATGCTGCCACCAACTTGGGGAAATAACGTTCGAATAGTTTTGGCAAGCCGGCCGGCACAGCCGCAATCCCGCCGGAGAATAACTTTCCTAAAGATGTTCCGAATGTCAACAGTGGTGCAGGCAATAGGCAGGCCATCGCGGCCATGTTGATCATGCGATCCAGCGCCACCGAGCCGATAGAAATGGTCTTGCGGCCAGTGTAGGTATGCACCGCCAACATGCGGAATCCATCGCCGCCGATGGTTGATGGCAAAAAGTTCGAAGCGAAGCTTGCCGCCCAACTCAAGCGAAAGGCCTGCCAGAAGGTAATTTTCACCTGCTGTGTCCACAGGAGCACGCACCAACGCAGGGTATTAAATCCATAGGCAAGCAAGTAGAACGCTGGCGCGAGTAAAATTGCCCAGAATGCAATCCCTGTGGCCTTTTCCAGCACTATCTCCCACTTCTGACGGGAGAGCAGCCAGACGAACAAGGCCGTGCTGGCCAACGTCCCGCCCCAGCGCAGGATCGCCGCCAATGTTTTCGTTGCCTTTGGGGATAAATGTTTCTTGAACACAAACAATCATTATCCTTCTAACCACATAGATAGATCCCGCCCAATAAGTCCAGCTAGTTTTTCAACATCCGGGGTAAAGTGTTCCAATAACCGCGCCCGCAGAGTTGCATCCATGGTGGGACGGGGTTTGCGGGCCGTATTCAAACGCTCCAGGCGGTTATAAACGATAGAAACGTTCTTCATGAAATCGGCGCCAAATACGGATACGAGCTTCATAAAGACTCGATAAACAGGCTGCGGCGGATGAAATAGACGCGCCAGAAACGCAGACCGGTTCTCGAAACTTGCATTGATCGGCAGAAATTCCTCCCGACCGTCAGATGGAACGCCGAGGAAAGCAAGGGTGTCCTCGTACACATCCCGTGGATTGGCCCTGAAATCATCGAACAAGAAGATCTTGACCTGCTTCCTCGGAAAAATGCCGAATAATTTCTCTACATACTTACCAAATTGACCCAGATCACCGTAAAGCAAAAGTTCTGCCTGGCGGGCGCTCTTGGGAATACATTGTCCATTCTTCCGCAAAGCCTGCTTGTCCCAGGCTTTTGCCAGATCAGGCTCATCTTCACGTAAGAGGCTGAGGTTCAATTGATGATAGGACTCTACAAAATCCACGGGATGACGCAATGTCAGAATCACCCTTGCAGCCGGGTCGTAGGAATACATCTTTTGGAAAGCTACTTTCGAAAACAGGTAGAACGGCGATGCCTCTCCCACCGCCAAGTGCTGTTCATTGGCTTTAGAGAAAACTTTGTGATAATCATCTATGGATCTAAAGGTAATTTTTTGTACGTTGGGGAAGTCGGTTGCGAAATAGTTCAATTCTTTTACTTCCGACATAAAAATACGCGGGTGCATGGAAAGATAAGTATAAAGCGCCGTGGTACTACAGCGTGGCGCGCCTGAGATAAAAAAATTCGGACGTTTCATCGGACAGCCTCCCGGAAGGTCGCTTCGTAAGCATCCACTACCCTCGAAAGGTCGAAACGCTCTGCCAGCCGGCGGCTTTTTAAACGAGCATTCAAAAGCGCACTTTTATCCGCCAGCAGCGTGCGCAAAGCCTCCCGCAGACCCACCTGATCACCAGGCGCACACAGGAAGCCATTTTCTCCTTGCGCTACGAGATCCACAAAACCACCGACGCGCCCGGCGACGATTGCCAATCCCATTGCCAATGCCTGCACGCCGACCACCGGCAACCCCTCCGAGAGCGACGGCATGAACAAAATGTCACTCTTCGAAAAGTTGGCAATCACCTCTTCGGGCGTCACCCAGCCGGGCAGCGTGAAGCGCGCTTCCAGGCCATGCCTTGCGATGGCTTGCCTCACATCTTCCAACAGCGGACCGTCGCCAAGCATAGCACAATGCCAGTTCAAATCCTGCAAATCAGCCAATGTCGCAATGATCTGCAGGGGATTCTTCTGCGGCATGAATCGCCCGGCGAAGATGATCACCGGTGGGTTCTGAATCGCGATCTTTCCCGGCTTCAGACTTTGCAAGTCTACGCCATTCGGGATGACACGAATATCTACCGGATAATGCTGCAAGGCAAGTTGACGGGTGAACTCGCTGACAGCGATCACCTGCCGCGCTGCCTTCCAGATTGGCGGCGTGAAGGGGAACACCCAGCGGAACCAGCCGCTGGTCTTTTCAGGAACACCGCCAGGGACATCGCCGAGAT
>Ga0208045_1000284_pt1 | contig 23608 bp, 14 predicted proteins | sample PL_2010_200m_FD_184160 | JGI IMG/M metagenome (GOLD analysis project Ga0208045, IMG submission 184160) | Freshwater microbial communities from Powell Lake, British Columbia, Canada to study Microbial Dark Matter (Phase II) - PL_2010_200m... | ecosystem: Environmental > Aquatic > Freshwater >...
CGTCAATCAGGAACACAGGTTTCATGGGAAAAAAAATACACATACTCCTTTTTCTCCTGATCAGTGTATTATGCAGAACCATTGCTACCCCTGACTCCGGCAGCTTTCCTCCCTTACCTGCCACCATCACAGGCCCAACCAGTGTTTGTGAAGGGACAAGCGGACATATCTATACGACCGAATCGGGAATGACAAACTATGTCTGGACAATTTCTCCGGGGGGGGCTATCACTTCTGGATCCGGCACAGATGCAATTACCGTGACATGGAACACAGCCGGAGCGCAGACTCTTGAAGTAACCTATACAGAAGCAACTGCTCCGGGACACCTGGATGTAACTGTTAATCCCAGTCTTGTCGGAGTTTCGATCGTTACCTCCGCAAATCCGGTATGTGAAGGAACCCCGGTCACATTCACTGCTACACCGGTAAACGGAGGCACTTCTCCTACGTATCAGTGGAAGGTAAATGGTATCAGTGTAGGGGCATCTTCCCCCATCTTTACCTATACTCCTTCAAACGGAGATGTAGTTTTGTGCGAGCTCACCTCCAATGCACTCTGTGCAACCGGAAATCCGGCTACGTCGAATTCAATCACCATGACGGTGAATCCGAACCTTCCCGTCAATATCACCATTACTTCCAGTGCCAATCCCGTTTGCAATGGGACCTCCGTTACGTTCACCGCCTCTCCCGTTAATGGTGGATCCTCTCCTGTCTATCAATGGAAAGTAAACGGCGTCAATGCAGGCTCAAATAGTCCGTCTTTTACCTATACTCCGGTAACAGGTGATGTGGTTACCTGTATTTTAACTTCAAGTGAAACCTGTACATCAGGAAATCCGGCTACATCGAATCCTGTGGTAATGACCGTAAGTCCGATTTTACCTGTCAGTGTATCGATAACCGCATCAGCCAATCCGGTATGCGACGGAACCGGCATACTGTTTACAGCCACAGCAGTAAATGGGGGTTCCTCTCCCGTATATCAATGGAAAGTCAATGGTGTGAATGTTGGAAGTAACAGTCCAACATATTTATATGTCCCTGTTAACGGGGATGTTGTCACCTGTCAGCTTACCTCAAGTGCTACCTGCACATCGGGAAATCCGGCTACGTCGAATGCCATTACCATGACCGTTAATCCGAACCTCCCGGTGAGCATCACCATCAGTGCCAGTTCGAGTCCGGTTTGTCAGGGTACATCAGTCACCTTTACCGCTATTCCTGTAAATGGGGGTTCAGGACCCACCTATCAATGGATTGTGAACGGTTTTAATGTAGGGGCCAACAGCCCTTCTTACTCCTATACCCCTTCAAACGGCGATCAGGTAAGTTGTTACCTGCAGTCAAACGAGACCTGCACCGCGGGCAATCCCGCGCTGTCGAATCAGATTACCATGACGGTGAATCCGAATCTCCCGGTCAGTGTCTCCATTGTCGCATCATCAAACCCTGTTTGTCAGGGGAATACCGTTACCTATACCGCGACTCCTACGAACGGGGGATCTTCTCCGGCCTACCAGTGGAAGGTAAATGGTGTAAATGCCGGAACGAATAATCCGGTTTATAGTTATTCACCGATGAATGACGATGTGGTGACTTGTATTCTCACATCCAACATTACCTGTCCATCCGGTAATCCGGCTACTTCAAATCCGATTACCATGTCGGTCAGCCCTATCCTGTCGGTCAGCGTATCTATTGCTCCTTCCGCCAACCCTGTGTGTCAGGGAAGTAGTGTCACGTTTACAGCCACTCCGGTCAACGGAGGTTCTTTTCCATCTTATCAGTGGAAATTAAATGGGATCAATGTAGGGACAAACAGCACCACCTACACATTTGTTCCTACCTCAGGTGATGTTGTTACCTGTGTTCTTACATCCAATGCCAACTGCACCACCGGGAACCCGGCTACTTCGAATGCAGTTACGATGACCGTTAATACCAGCATACCTGTCAGTGTGAGTATTGCAGCTTCAGCGAATCCAGCCTGCCAGGGTCAATCCGTCACCTACACCGCGACTCCCGTTAATGGTGGAACAGCTCCTGCTTACCAGTGGACCGTGAATGGGATCAATGTAGGAACCAATAGTGACACCTATACGTTTGCCCCTTCCAACGGCGATATCATCGCCTGCGAGCTCACTTCCAGCCTGACCTGCGCAACGGGAAATCCGGCTTCGTCCAATACGATCACCATGACTGTGAATCCCACCCTTCCGGTGAGCGTAACGATCGCAGCATCGACAAATCCAGTCTGTCCGGGAAACATCGTCACATTTACAGCTACCCCTGTGAATGGGGGCTCCTCCCCCTCTTATCAATGGAAAGTCAATGGGATCAATACCGGTGCAAACCTTTCGATGTTTTCCTATATCCCGTCGAATGGCGATATCGTTACCTGTCAGCTCACCTCCAGTCTTGCCTGTGTCAGCGGAAACCCTGCCACATCCAACCAGGTAATTATGACCGTCAGTACAAACCTGCCTGTCACCATTTCCATATCAGCATCCAATAATTTTATTTGTGCGGGAACACCGGTCACCTTTACTGCCACATCTGCTAATGGAGGCCCTTCACCTTTTTATCAGTGGAAAGTCAATGGAGTAAACGTGGGAAGCAACAGTACGGTCTATACCTATACACCAGCAAACGGAGATGTAGTCACCTGCCAGCTCACTTCAAGTCTCTCCTGTGCCTCCGGCAATCCCGCTACATCCAATGCCATCACCATGACGGTTTATTCAATTGCTCCCGTGAGTATTACTATAACGGTGTCGGCCAATCCTGCGTGTCAAGGAAATGCTGTATTATTTACAGCGATTCCGGTGAATGGCGGATCCAATCCGGTTTATCAGTGGAAGGTGAACAGCGTCAATGCAGGCACCAATAACTCTACGTTCAGCTATGTTCCCGCAAACGGTGATATCATCACCTGTATCCTTACCTCCAATGCACTCTGCGCTACCGGTAGTCCGGCCACCTCCAATGCCATCACGATGACCATTTTGCCCAATCTGCCAGCAGGGGTGACCATCACAGCATCTGCCAATCCGGTTTGCGAAGGGACTCAGGTCACCTTTACTGCAACCCCGATGAACGGAGGCTCATCACCGGTGTACCAGTGGAACGTGAATGGAGTCAATGTGGGGACAAACAATTCAACCTATACGTACACTCCGGTAAACGGAGATATCATTACCTGTCAGATTACATCCGACTACCTGTGTGCCACTGGAAACCCGGCTACATCAAACGCCATCACCATGATTGTAAATCCCAACCTGGCAGTCTCCAATCTCATCACTGCTTCAGCCAATCCGGTGTGTGAAGTGACCCTGGTTACATTCACTGCTACTCCCACCAACGGTGGATCCGCACCGTTCTACCAGTGGCAGGTGAATGGGGTCAATGTCGGCACCAACAGTTCTACCTATTCGTATATCCCGGTTAATGGAGATGTGGTAACCTGTATCCTCACCTCGAATGCCACCTGTACAACCGGTAATCCGGCTACTTCAAATAGCATTACGATGACAGTGCTCCCTTACCTTCCTGCCGGTATAACGATTTCTGCTTCTGAAAATCCAGTGTGTGAGGGAACTCAGGTTACTTACACGGCAATCCCTGTAAATGGGGGTGCAAATCCGTTCTACCAGTGGCAGGTGAACGGGATGAACGTGGGCACAAATAGTTCTACCTTCAGTTACATTCCGCTTGATGGGGATAAGATTGACTGTTTCATTACATCGGATTATCTCTGTGCCACCGGAAACCCGGCAAAATCCAACACCATCACCATGGTTGTCCTTCCCAACCTTCCTGTCAGCGTGTGGATCACAGCTTCAGCGAATCCGGCCTGTGAAGGGGTCCCGGTTGTTTTTACGGCTATTCCTACCAACGGCGGAACTATGCCGGACTACCAGTGGATGGTCAACGGCATGAATAAAGGACTTAACAGCTCCACGTTTAGTTACACACCGGCCGACGGAGATGTAATTACCGTTTCACTCACATCCGATGCAAGTTGTGCAACCGGTAACCCGGCCCTATCCAATGCGATAACCATGACTGTGTTGCCCAATCTCCCTGTGAGTGTGACCATTACTGCATCATCAAATCCATCCTGTGAGGGGGATGTTGTTTTCTTTTTGGCTACGCCCGTTAACGGGGGATCCTCTCCCATTTACCAATGGCAGGTTAACGGGAGCAATGCGGGAACGAACAGCCCGCTATTCAGTTATGTACCGGTTTCGGGAGATATCATTTCCTGTCAACTTACGTCGAGCGAAATCTGCACAACCGGGAATCCGGCATCATCCAATCTTATCTCAATGGTTGTTCTTCCTAACCTTGCCGCCGGTGTTACCATAGTTGCCTCCGACAATCCGGTATGTGAGGGAAGCCAGGTGACCTATACAGCCACCCCGACCAACGGTGGATCCAATCCGGTTTACCAATGGCAGGTTAACGGGAGTAACGCGGGAACAAACAGCCCGACTTTTTCGTACACTCCTGTGGATGGAGATCTCGTCGTCTGTAAGATGACTTCGGATTACCAATGTGCTACCGGCAACCCCGTTACCTCCAATGCGATTACCATGACCGTCTATCCTTACCTTACCGTCGGAATCACCATCTCAGCTTCTTCAAATCCTGTGTGTCTAGGAGCTCTGGTAACCTTTACAGCCACACCTGTTAACGGAGGGGCCTCTCCGAGTTTCGCATGGAATGTCAACGGTACAATTATAGTATCCACCAGTACTACATTCAGTTATATCCCATCGGATGGAGATGTGGTTTCCTGCCAGTTGACTTCGAGTGTCTTCTGTCCGGTTGGGAATCCGGCCATATCAAATACCATCACGATGGCAGTTCTTCCCTATCTGCCCGCCGGAGTTAACATAACCGCTTCAGATAATCCTGCTTGTGAGGGAACCCAGGTTACCTATACGGCAACTCCCTCAAATGGAGGTACTAATCCCACATTTCAGTGGCAGGTCAACGGGACAACCACCGGAACAAACAATTCTACCTTCTCATATACCCCTGCCAACGGAGATCTCATAGTCTGTGTTATGACATCTGATTATCTTTGTGCCACAGGGAATCCGGCGACATCCAACACCATCGTCATGACCGTCCTTCCCTACCTGCCGGTCAGCCTTTCCATTACGGTCTCAGAGAACCCGGTTTGTGAAGGGAACCCGGTTATTTTCACGGCCAGCCCTACGAATGGAGGCACCGCGCCGGTCTACCAATGGATGGTCAACGGCAGCAATGCAGGAACCAACAGCACCTCCTTCTCTTATGTACCTGCTGATGGAGATGTCGTTACCTGTTTACTGACATCAAACGAGACCTGTACGACCGGTAACCCGGCATTATCCAATGCCATTACGATGGTTGTGCTACAAAATCTGACGGTAGGTATTACGATCTCTGCATCATCGAACCCATCCTGCCAGGGAGAGCCGGTTCTTTTCACTGCCACGCCCGTCAATGGTGGATCGGCACCCGTTTATCAATGGCAGGTAAACGGAGTGAATACGGGAACAAACAACCCATCCTTTTCCTATACTCCGGCTGATGGCGACATTTTGACCTGCCTGTTGACCTCCAACGAACCATGCCCGGTCGGGAACCCAGCTACTTCAAATGCCATTGGCATGACCATCCAGCCATATCTTGCCGCCGGTGTGACGATTACTGCCTCTTCAAATCCTGTTTGTACAGGTACATCCGTGGAATTTACCGCCACCCCGACCAATGGCGGCACGAATCCGGTCTATCAGTGGAAAGTTAACGGGATTGACGCAGGAACCAACAGCACGCAATTTTTCCACCTCCCTGCTGATGGAGATATCATATCCTGCCAGATGACATCAGATTATCTGTGTCCGGTGACCAATCCGGTTCTATCCAATGAAATCACAATGACGGTCCTGCCTCTCCCCTATGTCGCATTGAACATCTGCGTCACGATCACTACACGGGATGCCAGACCATTTCTTTTACGCGGCGGGATCCCCGGAGGAGGAGTATACAGCGGTGCAGGGGTGCAGGATTCGATGTTTTATCCTGCCCTGGTACCTGTCACACAGGATTCCTCAGTGATAACGTATACCTATTCAAATGTGAATCATTGTGATAGCTCCGCCTCACAAATCATCCGGATAGTTCCGTCTCAGCCATTTTCCTGTGGATTAATGCTAACTGACATCCGCGACAATCAGGTATATCCTACTGTTCAGATCGGTTCTCAGTGCTGGATGGCGGAGAACCTCAATGCGGGCAATTTCATTCTTTCCAGTTCACAGCAACGAGACAATTGTATCCTGGAGAAATATTGTTATGCCAACAATGTTACGAATTGTGACCAGTCCGGAGGACTATACCAATGGGATGAATTAATGCAATATTCCGGCGAAGAGGGAATCCAGGGCATGTGCCCTCCTGCCTGGCATATCCCAACAGAAGCAGAATGGCAGGCGTTATTTGATCTTTACCAGGGAAATGCATTTGCAGGGGATTCACTGAAAACATCCGGCCCATCCGGTTTTAATGCACTTTTTAAAGGAGCGAGGTTTATCAATAAAAGCTGGAGTTTTCTGGATTTTGCCACCATGCTCTGGTCTTCTACCAGCCATGCTGTGAACAAAGGTTGGGCACATGGCCTGAACACCTATAATCACAGCGTCTCCTATTATCCATCCAGCATTTCCAATGCTCTTTCCATCAGGTGTTTAAAGGATTAGCGAACCATAGACACACCTACAACTTCCTGATCAATTCCTCTCCAGAATATTGAATTACACTTTTCGGATCAGAGGTGATCTCAACTCCTGTTCCGGAATCCGGTGTCACCACCACCACATTGAAGCGTCTGGTCTGGAGCATTCCGGGGAAGGATCCTTTCCGTTTTCCGATCTCCAGTACTCCCGATTCATTATTCCAGGTGAACTCAATCGTAGAGAATGCCCCCTTTTCATAATTGTAGTTTTCTCCTTCATCCTCGTACAATGTGAATGAACCATTTGTTCCCGGATAAATGCGGAGTTCGATGGGATCGGCCGGTTTTTCACCGGTATACTGAAGAAAGGGGCCCATGGGAATGATCGATCCGGCCCTGATGTACAGCGGGATCATATCCATCGGTGTTTCCCGGGAGAGTGTTTGTCCTCCCTGCCATCGTTCTCCGGTCCAGAAGTCTATCCAGTCGGTTCCTTCAGGCAGGTAGACATGGATGGAGGCAGGATTGTCAAGGGATCGGCGAGACGCAGTATCTTTTGGGAAATACTGCTCCTCCGTTACCGGACAAACCATAATAGCAGGACCAAAGAGATACTCATTGTCAAGGTCATATGTCTTTTTATCTTCACTGAAATCCATAGCAAGTCCCCGCATCATAGTATAGCCTTCCGAGGTAACCTGCCAGGAGATCGAATAAATATATGGGAGAAGGCGGTAACGAAGGTTCAGGAATCGTTCCATGGCATCGTAGGCCCAGGTACCGACATCCCCGAACTGCCAGACCTCCCGGGGATGGTTGGTGCCATGTGAGCGAAAAACCGGGCAGAAGGCGCCAAATTGGAACCACCTGACGAAAAGCTCTTTATAGGATGGATCGCGGGGACCATCAGGATACTGTCCCGGGCCGAAGCCCTTGTCGTGACCCTCGAGAAAAAAAGCACCGATGTCGTTGGTCCAGTATGGAATACCAGCCATAGAAAAATTAAGGCCGGCAGAGATTTGTCGTCTCAGCACATCATATCTGGCATTGATATCCCCCGACCAGGTGATGGCCGCATTGCGCTGCTGTCCTGCAAAGGCCGAACGGGTAAGAATCACTACCCGCTTATCCGGATAGTCGGCCCGCCAGTTACCATAGACCCCTTCCGTGGTCATCAGGGAGTACGGATTCAAGTATTTGTCGATCGGGCCCAGAGCCGTTCTCCCCAACTGCCGGATGTTCGCTTCCGACTCTTCAAAGGTGTGCTGGTCGGCCAGCTCCGGTTCGGTGGCATCCATCCATAAGCCGTCTATACCCTTCGACATCAGGCCATTGCTGATATACTTCCAGTAAATATTCCTGGCTTCCATACTGAATGCATCATACAGGTATCCACTGCTCCAATGGACAGGGGGATAAGTTAATCCTTTAGCTTGCAATTCTTTGAAGATTTTTGTGTCCCGGCCCAGCACCGGCCAGATGGAAATCACATAGTGGACGTGAAACCGGGTATGCAGGATTTCCAGTGTTTTTTCCGGTTCCGGGTAGACCTTTGGGTCAAACTCCATGGAACTCCACAGATTGTTTTCACCCCAGTAGCGCCAGTCCTGGACAATGACATCCAGCGGGAGGCGCCTCATCCTGTATTCTGCCACCACATCGGTAAGTTCTTTTGCCGATACATAACGCTCCTTGCTTTGCCAGAATCCAAAAACCCATTTCCCCAACATGGGTGCCTGACCGGTAGCCAGTCTGTACCCGGCGATCACCCCATCGAAATTATCGGCTATAACTACATAATAATCTGTCGCATCCCCATATTCCGACCAGAAGGTCGCCCCGTTCCGGTCGTCGCGGAAATAGGTTTTGGAATAGTTGTCCCACAGGATCCCCCACCCTTTGGTGGATACCAGGAAAGGATTGACAGCCACCGTATTGGTTTGGATCAGCGTCACCTCTTTCCCACGGTGATTCATCCACCCATACTGGTACTGTCCTAATCCATATATAGCTTCGTCCGGGGAAAGTTTGAATGTTTCGAACACATTCCAGGTTGGAGTGTCGTTCAGTGTAGTTGGGCTGAAAGCCCGTTCCTTCTCTTCCAGAACCAGATCGTCCGAATGATTATAGAATTTACAGAGAATGCTGGCCGGATCAATCTTGACCCTGGCTTCGTCGGTGAGGATCACAACCTCCCCTCCCCTCTTCTCCAGTCTCCATGATACCGGATCCCATTCCCGGATAACCGACAGACTTTTTTTCTCGGGGAGCTGCGTTCCGGGAACGCACAGGATATGAAATATCCGCGGCGAACAGACCTGCACCTGCATCGTATAGTTATCATACCTGAAGATCAGGCCGTCAGGATGCTGTTCAAGTTTATATTTGTCACCAGGGCTGGAAAAGATGGTTTGATTCGTCATCACGATCAGAGTCAAAACGGTAAACACGTAATGCATCCTACTATGCTTCAATAAAAGGTATTTCAAGAGGTAAATGTATGAATAAATAAGGAGAAAGACCTATTTTTACGCAATGAAGAAATCCCATCTAAGACTCGTTTTCCCGATCATCATCCTGTTGCTTATTCTCATCGGTTTGATCGTCTCTCTGACACTTCCGAAGGAAGCGGAAATTCAAATTCCGGATCCCGTATCCCGGATTGCATATCACATCAACCTCGACACCTTTGATATCGAATATGGCGAGGTGGAACGAAATCAGAATTTATCGGAGATTCTGTCCCCGCTGGTTTCCCTGCAAATGATCGACCGGATCGCGCGAACATCACGTCAGATCTTCGATGTTCGAAAGATACGTCCAGGGAACAGGTACGCGGTGATTACCTCCCGGGACAGTTTAAAACAAACGATCTACTTTATCTATGAGATCACGGCCACCGATTTCGTTGTTTACGATTTCAAGGACTCCCTCCGGGTTTACCGGGATAAGAAAAAGGTGACCAGGTCGGTGAAAAACGCATCAGGAACGATCTCTTCCTCTCTGTGGAACACCTTCGTGGATGACGGTCTTGACATCAATCTCGCCTTGAAGATGTCGGATGTATATGCCTGGACCATTGACTTCTACGGACTTCAGAAGGGAGATAATTTCAAGGTTATTTATGAGGCTTTATCAATTGATGCGGTCCCGGTCGGGATTGGAAATATTCTGGTCTCACGGTTTGAATCATCAGGCCATGATTACTACGCGTTTTACTTTGAGCAGGATAGTGCAGGGGCATATTTTGATGAACTGGCACAGAGCCTTCAACGCACGTTTTTAAAGGCCCCGCTGCGGTTTTCCCGCATCAGTTCCCGGTTCACTCGCTCCCGGATGCATCCGATCCTGAAAATTTCCCGTCCGCATTACGGCGTAGATTATGTGGCTCCGCGTGGTACTCCGGTGGTGGCCCTGGGTGACGGCAAAGTGGTGGATGCAGGGTGGAACGGGGGATTTGGCCGGCATGTCAGGATCCGGCACAACAGTGTGTATGCCACGGGTTATGGACACCTTTCCGGCTATGGTGCGGGGATAAAAGCCGGAAAGTATGTCAAACAGGGGGATGTAATCGGATATGTCGGAAGCAGTGGTCTTTCTACCGGCGCCCATTTGGATTTCCGGGTCTATAAGAACAATTCACCGGTGGACCCTCTCAAGATGGAATCGCCTCCGGCAGAGCCGGTGGATACAGCTCACCTGAAGGAGTATAATGCCCTGGTAAAGACCATGATCGCCAGGCTCGATTCCATAAACTGAAACCGGGATCTGCATCTACAGTCTGGATTCGACTCATTCAAAGATATCGTTGGAATATGGGCCTGAAACAATCTCAATGATACACTGGACCAGTTCGAAAAAATACTTCAAGCCTGATGGTTATTCTGCTCTATCACTCCATTGCCCGACCCTCACCACTTTCCAGGATACACGGTCTCTATACCACTCCAAAGCAGTTTGACTGGCAGATCAGGTGGTTCCTGCGACAAGGTTTTCGGTTCACCACCTTTGAGCGGACAGGACCGGATCAGTTGTTCCAGCAACCGGAAAATACAGCTATTCTGACTTTCGACGACGGATCCACCTCTATATACAACAACGGGTTTCAGATCCTGCAGAGATACAATATCCCGGCCGTGCTCTTTCCTATCGCCTCGCTCATCGCCAGGCAGGACGTTCATATTGTCACCAACACAGATCCTGCTCCTCAATCGTTTGTTACTCCTGATCAGATAAGGGAACTGGGAGATGCAGGGTGGGAGATTGGCTCCCATCTACTGTCGCACCGGCCTGTAACCAAGCTTACGGATGAGGAGCTGAAAGAGGAGTTACAGGAGTCTAAAAGCATCCTGGAAGCGATAGCAGGCAAGCCGGTTATTACCGTGGCCTACCCTTATGGGCAATATGATGTACGAACGCTGCAGTTCGCAACCCGGGCTGGATACCTCTTCGGCCTGACAACTGACCAGCAGCCATTGGGAACCCATCCATTACTCGAGTTGCCCCGAACGGCCATGAAGGGTTCACGCTGGCATCACCAATACACTTTTCTCAGGATATTCAGCAAGTATGGAGCTTAAGATCTTCACGGAGTTTGACCATCCGGAGCTCGAATCAGGTTGGAGAAGACTTTCAGAAAAGATCAGTAAAGTTCCTTTTTCATCCGGATCTGCAGCGCCGGACAGTGGGCGCTGTCCGTATACCACTTACAGCGGGGCCTGCAGTTCAGGCATGCCACAATCATCTCTTCATGGTGCTGGGCTTTGGAAACCCAGTGCGGATCGGCCAGAATGGGGCGGCCGAGGTTGACAAAATCGGCCAGGTTATTTTCAATCAGGTAATTAGCACGTTCAGGAGTACGGATCTCATTGACCACCCCGACGGGAATTCCAACCTCCTGCCTGATGACTGTTCCGGAATAACATATCCAGTTATAATCAAATCCTTTCGGGGGGCGGGGAAGAGTCACCATGGAGCCTCCATGGGATACATCCAGCATATCAATGGGTTTCTGTTCCAGGAGGTGTGCAATGGCTATTCCATCGGCCAGAGTCGGGGAGTTGGCCCCCATTCGGTAAGTCAAGAGCATTGATTCCCCGCAGGCTTCGCGGATCCCGTCGATGATCTCGCACGCAAGCCGCATCCGGTTCTTCAGAATCGTGCCATAGTCATCTTCGCGCCGGTTATAAAACGTCGATGCGAACTGACTGAGCAGGTACCCATGAGCACCATGCAGCTGAACCCCGTCAAAACCTGCCTGCTGAGCTCTGACAGCTGCCCGGATGAAATCATCACGTAACCCATGGATCTCTTCGACGGTCAGGCTTCGTGCATTCGGATAGTTTGGATTGAGAGAGGGCGCCACCGGTTGTTCCGTGACACTCTCCGGTGCAATCAACCCGGCATGGTGCAATTGGATCAGCGAAACAGCACCATAGCTTTTGACAATCTCCGGGATGTGGCTTAATCCTTCGATATGGTCGTCGGACCAGATACCCAGCTGCGAGTTTGCGGTCCGGCCTTCCTTCCGGATACAGGCGGCCTCTGTCACAATGATACCGGCTCCCCCTTCTGCCCGCTCCCGGTAGTGATGCAGGTTTCTCCGTGTGACGAACCCATCGTCACCGGCGTATCCGAAACAAACCATCGGGGGCATGATCACCCTGTTCTTCACGGGGATCCCTTTCAGGTTAAAGGAGGAGAAGAGGGGCAGCATACTTACTGGGCTTTGGTGAACGGATTGTGATTTTTCCACATCTTCCAGACCAAAAAGACGGGAAAGAAGAACCAGGGAGCATTGGCCATTAACACCAGTGGAAGATTCAGCGCAGGTGTGGGCCCCCAGATCTCTTCACTGCAGATGATCGTGACATTGGTAAAGAGGATCGGCATGACGATGATCGTCGGGATACGGATCCAGTCCTTCCCTTTGATAAAGGCATAGATGGCAACGGCATAATAGGGTCCGAATATCAGCACATCCAGCCATATTGTCGTTTTCCACCAGACCGGACGGTACCACTGAAGCGGATCGAAAGTACGTCCCCACCAGTGTACCATATCGATGAAAAAAGGGAACGGCCAGATCGGGTATTCGAAGTTCGCCGGGTCTCCAACAACCAGTTGTTCCAGATCTACGATATAAGTGATAAAAAAGAGGTTGATGAAGAAAAAAACAAGGTAGATGTAATCGACCGGACGTTGTTTCAGTGGGACGGATTTATTCATAGTCTACTGTTTAGGGATGGATTCATTGAATATGCTACTTCTGGTCCGGATTGTCAACTCTGAAGTACGGCGGTGAATAATCAGCGGGAAGGTAATCGGGAGGAATAGTCGCCTGATTTCCATCCCTTACAGCCCGGTAATGGGGAGACATGATCTCAACGCCAGCTTCATTGAACTTGTCCTGGATGTACTGATGAAGGTCGGAGTATATGAGTGCACTCTTTTCTGGCTGCTTTGTGTACGCATTGAGCTGGTAGGATACATAACTATCGTCCAAGCTGGTCTGCAGCACAAATGGATCTTTTTCCTGATCGATGCCGGTGGTAGTTTTAGCAGCACCGATCAGTAGTTCATGTACTTTTTTCCATGGAACATCGTAGCCGATCGTTACGGTGGTATGAAGGATCAACCCGGCCTTCGCTGCCGAGGTGCTGTAATTAATGGTATGGCTGGTCAGGATCTGGCTGTTCGGGATGGTGATCTCCTCGTTCTTGATGGTGCGAACCCGGATGACCAATGTGGTTTTTTCGATGACATCTCCTGTTACTTCGCCGATCTTGATCCGGTCGCCAATTTTAAAAGGCCGCATGTATGTGATAACCAATCCGGCTACTACGTTACTGATGGCAGAAGAGGATCCAAGCGAAATCAGTATACCCAGGAAGACAGATACTCCTTTGAATATATCCGAATCCGATCCAGGCAGGTAAGGGAAGATGATCACGAACATAAATGCATAGAGGACGAACCTTACGATACCAAAGGTCGGCCTGGCCCAATCAGGATGAAATCCGGGAAGGCTCAGTTTTCTTGCTTCCACTTCACGCGTCAGGTATTTGAGCAACTTCACCAGGTATCTGACCACCGTGAAAATTACGATGATGGTAATCAGGTCGGGGAGGTAATTTACAAATGCTATAACAATGGCTTTAATGGGATCGATCACCCATCTCAACAGTGTATCTGCCCATGATTCAGTCACCGGAAAGACACTGAACAGAGAGGGTAAAGCAAGATACACAACCAAAACGAAGAAAAAGATTTTAACGACCGTGTTAAACCACAGGATCCCTTTCAAGACCTTCTCTCTGGAAAGAAATTCGTAATTCCTGAACCTGAAGCTTCGGATGAATCGATACTGGTGCGATAGGATGTACCGTTTCGTAAAGCGGAAAAGTCTGTTCAATAAAAAGATCAGCAGGGTTACCACTCCGATGATGAGCAGGACCAGCCCTATACGTATAAGGATACTGGCAAGGCTTCTTTGTTTGATATGATCCAGCACTGATTTATTGATAGCTTCCCTGTACTTGGAAGCCAAAGCCCTCTGACTTGTACCCTGTATGAGTGCATCCAGATCACTGATACTCATAATGATCCGATCCCGGTATACCAGATCATATGTGGCTTCATTTTCGACAATGAGGAGAGAATCCGGGTAATAAGGCCTCCCCTTATATAATTGTCGAATTTTGTTATTGATACTTTCAACCCGGTCAAGAGGTGTAAATGGGCCTATCTTATTAAGTATCAGAAAGATGGTATCTCCAAAGGGTGCAACAGGGAACCCTACACTGGACTGCAGGATCTCCTCTACACGCTTTTTTTTCTGTGCCAAACGGATGGAGTCCCCCTGTTCCAGTTGACTGATCCGGTTCTGCAGTTCCTGTCGACGAATATAATCGCTGGCTTTGACCAGTTCCAGCTCCCGTTGAAGATCCAGTCTGCGAATGGAATCAGCCACCCGTTGTTGTTCGCTCTTTCGGATCTGATCGGTGAATTCGCTGAGTTTCCTGTTCAGGGAATCATCCCGGCTTATAGAATCGGAAATGGTGTCGTTCTGAGAAAAGAGCTGGGAACCAATACTCACGAGGATGATGGTAACAAGAAAACTACCCCGGTGTTTCATACCATTGAGATTAAAGAGACAAAAGTAACACAAATCAAAGATCTCTCAATTTCTCACGTGCCGTTCCGGCCATCTCCCTTGCAATGGAAAGGCGAAAACCGGAGAGATTGGAAATCCAGGCCCCGATCCATACAGATATTCCCGAATAGACAAGCGGCCTGGGATTACGGACAAGGTTCACCAGCTGTTTTGCCACTGCTTCCGGTGTTTTGGGACGGGTGAACAGCCGGGCCATCCAATTCTGCTTCCGGCTCATTAAAAAATCCTGTTCCACCTCTCCTATCCTGGACTCCGGTCTGGAATCAGTCAGAATATAACCCGAAAAATACTCACTCACCACGATTCCGCTATCCGCCCACTCTGCCTGGATGGTCCGTGTCCAGGCACAAAATGCCGCTTTGGCACACACATAGGGAGTATAAAAGGGGATTCCCATCAGGAAGCCCGGAGAGCCTATATTGATAATCTGTCCACCTCCCTGTTTTCTCATCTGGATGACAGCCTCCTGCGTGGCGGCAACCGGCCCCAGTAAATTGGTATGGATAGCCTGTAAAAGATCCTCCTGCGACACCTGTTCAGCGGGAACTACGATCATGGAAGCAGCATTGTTGATCAAAACATCGATCCGGTCGACCCGGGCACCTTCCCCGTCCAACGAAAGAGCGGTAGCCGCACCAATGCCTGCTGACGCCCCGGTGATCAATACCACCTTACCTGTTATCTCTTTCCTCATAGGATCAAAATCTTATAACTTATATCTTACATTCCTGCTATCAAGCATCAAAATTGAACAATTCTATCATAAATCGAAAATCGGATCAATCGTAAATTGCGTATGTTTGTATCCATAAAGCATCTCGTCATGAACCGTTCATTTTTTTTCATTCTGCTCAGCATCCTCTCCTCCTCATTGTTCACCGGATGCCAGGATAGCGGAAAACCGGACAACTCATCAACCACATCAAATCTCTCCGTCATGAAAGAACCCTTTGGAACCATGAACAATCGGGAGGTTTTCCTGTACACCCTCACCAACAGCAGCGGAATCGTAGTAAAGATCACCAATTACGGAGGCATCATCACCCAGATATGGACCCCCGACCGTCGGGGAGAACCTGGTGATATTGTGCTGGGATATGACAGCCTGAAGGGATATATCGACAATAATCCCTATTTCGGAGCCATTGTGGGGCGTTATGCCAATCGCATTGCGAAAGGCCAGTTCAAGCTGATGGACACGACGTATCACCTGGCCACTAACAACGGCGACAATCATCTCCACGGCGGAGCGAAAGGTTTTGATAAGGTGGTGTGGGATGCCACCGAGATCCAGGATTCCTCTTCTGTCGGTCTGGAACTCACTTACCTGAGCCAGGATGGTGAAGAGGGGTATCCGGGGAGCCTCCGTGTCAAAGTCACCTACATCCTGAATGACGACAATGAACTGAAAACGATCATCACAGCAACTACAGATAAACCCTGTCCTGTCAACCTATGCAATCACACCTATTTCAATCTGAACAAAGCCGATACAAACATTCTGGGTCATATCCTCTCCATTGTGGCCGCACAATTCACCGATGTTGACGACGACCTGATTCCTACCGGGGATCTGCCTCCGGTTGCCGGAACCCCGATGGATTTCAACACCCCTCATGAGATCGGTTCCCAGATCGAAGAGGTCAAGGGCGGTTACGACCATAATTATGTACTTGATAAAACACCCGGAGACCTGGCTCTTGCAGCCACCCTGCTGGAGCCCAAGAGCGGACGGGAGGTCAAGATTTACACGACCCAGCCGGGCCTCCAGTTCTATTCGGGAAATTTCCTCGACGGGTCGATCAGGGGAAAGGATGGAAAAGTGTACAACCAGCATTATGGCCTCTGCCTGGAGACCCAGCATTTTCCCGATTCACCCAATCACCCTAACTTCCCAAATACGATATTGAGACCGGGAGAGACATACCGTGAGATTACGGTATATAAATTCAGGGTCGCTGAGTAAATTTTCCATGGTTCGTATTTCCTAATGACCGTTTGACTTATTGACCTCCCTGACCCCGTCTGACACCTCCGCCACATAGAAGTCGGCTTTCAGACCGGTTTTTTCCTGATAGCTTTTCCCGACCGTCTCCATGAAATGATCCACCTTGTCAGTTTTCACGATGGAGACCGTGCAGCCACCGAAACCGGCACCGGTCATGCGTGATCCGATTACCCCGGGGAACTGCTGAGCCTCTGCAACCAGGGTGTCAAGTTCGAATCCGGTTACTTCATAGTTGTTGCGTAACGACTCGTGAGAGGCGTTCATCAGGGCGCCGAACTCCAGGATATTATGGTTCCAGAGGCAGGAGACGGCATTCAGTACACGCTGGTTCTCCGAGATTACATGCCGGGCCCGGCGACGAATCAGCTCATCAGGGATCTGATCCTGTATTTTGTAAAACTGCATGTAGCTGATCTCGCTGAGCTGACCGATTTCAAATACCTCACTCAGACAGGTCACTGCCAGCTGGCACTCGGCTACCCGCTCATTGTATTTGGAATCGGCCAATCCACGAGTTTTGTTCGTATTGGCCACCACCAGGGTAAATCCGTCGAGGATCAGGGGCACCATTTTGTTTTCCAGTGTCCTGCAATTTAAAAAAATGGCATGATCCCGCTCCCCCATTCCCACCGCAAATTGATCCATGATCCCGCAATTGACCCCCACAAACTGATTTTCTGCCTTCTGCGAAAGTTTTATCAGGTCAATCAGGGGGAGATTGGCTTCCAGGAGGTCGTTCAATGCATAGGCAGTGACCATCTCGATGGAGGCGGAAGAGGATAGGCCTGCATTATTTGGGATATCACCTGAAAAAAGTAACTCCATGCCTTCGATGGCGATGTCGCGTTGCCGGAACTGCTCTAGTACCCCAAGCGGATAGTTTATCCACTCGTTCCCGATTCTTGAGAAAGATTCACTTACCGGAATCTTTGCCTGATATGGCAGGTTTTCAGATACCAGCCGGATAACTGGTTCCTCAGTCTGCCTGATCAGCAGATAGGTCCCGTACTGAAGGGCACACGGAAGTACAAATCCGCCGTTATAGTCGGTGTGTTCGCCAATGAGATTGACCCGCCCGGGGGCGAAATAGAAACTCGGACGAGATTCCTGGTTTCCAAAGTGACCGAAAAAATGATTAAGAAGTGGTTGAAGATCCATGTTCAGTATTAAAAGCCGAAATTAATAAAAAGTTAATGAGCAAAGCTCAATCCCGAAATTAGTTTCGGAATGGAATGCCATCTTCCTTTGGAAAAATCAATTAATTTTGCTGAAATTGTCTAATCTGGCAGTCATAAAGATAATCCGAATACGAATCCTCACCAACTTTCTCAGTCTTTTTATAATACTGACAGGTTGTTTGCCTCTTTCTGCCCACGAAAATGGCGACACCATTTCCCTGGATGGAATCTGGCAACTGAGACAACAAGGGTCTTCTGAAATAGTAAATGCTGTCGTCCCGGGAACTATTTTCACTGACCTACAGTGTAACAAGATAATTCCGGATCCCTTTTTCTCTGCCAATGAAGAGAAACTCCAGTGGATCAGCGACACCGGATGGGTGTACGAAAAATACTTCGAGCTGGATCATACTTTTTTTACCAACCGGTACATGAAACTGGTTTGTGAGGGATTGGACACGTATGCAAAGGTGTATATCAACGACTCCCTGGTGATCACCGCAGATAATATGTTCAAGAGCTGGTATGTAAGTTTGAAAGGAATTCTCCGAATCGGGTATAATAAAATTACAATTGAGTTCCACTCTGTCACCAAACTGAATAAGACCTTTTATGAAAAATTGAAGTACAAACTCCCGGGTGATGAGCGGGTCGTATGCCGGAAAGCCGCTTACCAATTTGGATGGGACTGGGGGCCTCGGTTTGTAACTATGGGTATCTGGCGTCCCATTTACATTAAATACAGCAGGTATGTGGATATGCTAGACGTCGACTTCATTCAGAAAAGCCTGTCCGATTCCCTTGCCAGGATGTCGGCCTCCTTTGTGATAAACTCCGCCCTGGCAGACACGGCTGATTTTAAGCTGACGGTTGATTCCACAGTATTTTTCATCGGACGTGAAATCCTAAAAAAAGGGATCAATGCTATCCGTATCGATTTCGATATAATCAATCCGAAACGATGGTGGCCAACTGGTTTTGGAGCTCCTGCACGCTACAATCTGGGATATCAGGTATGGGTTTCCGGACGAAAAGAGGCAGAGGGTCATCAGAAGATCGGTTTGCGCACCGTGGAACTGGTACAGAAACCTGATTCCATCGGTACGTCATTCTATTTGAAGGTAAACGGTATCCCTGTTTTTATCCGCGGAGCAAATTACATCCCGATGGACAACTTCCTCACACGTGTGACCGATTCCATGTACACCGCCCTGATTGCAGACGTGGCTGCAGCAAACATGAATATGCTCCGTGTCTGGGGAGGCGGCATTTATGAAACCGATATTTTCTACGACCTCTGTGATGAGAAAGGGATTATGGTATGGCAGGATTTCATGTTTGCCAATGCCATGTGCCCCGGGGAAGATCAGTTCTTCACCAGCGTGAGAGACGAGGTGACCCAGAACATTGTCAGGTTGCGATCACATCCTTCCATTGTCCTCTGGTGTGGAAATAACGAAATCGATGAGGGTTGGTCCAACTGGGGCTGGGTTAAAGATTATGGTTACGACAAACAGGACTCTTCCCGGATCTACCTTACCTACCGGAAAATATTTCATGAGCTCATACCCAATGCCTTGCTCTTACACGACACCCTGCGCCCCTATATCGCCACCAGCCCATTGCTTGGTTGGGGCAATGAAGAGAGCCTGAAAAAGGGGAATCTCCATTACTGGGGTGTCTGGTGGGGAAAAGAGCCTTTTGAAACATATAATGATAAAGTGGGTCGTTTTGTATCTGAGTACGGCTTCCAGGGTTTTCCTGATTATACTACCATTGAAAAGTTTACCATGCCGGCCGACCGGCACTTCGGCTCTGTCGCCATGAAAGCACACCAGAAAAGTCCGGTGGGCTTTGAGACAATTCAGGAATATATGGAATGGTATTACAAAGTTCCTTCCGACTTTGCTATGTACGGGTATGTCAGTCAGCTTCTTCAGGCCGATGGCCTGAAAACAGCTATTGAAGCCCATCGTCGTGTAAAACCCGCATGCATGGGCACCCTCTATTGGCAGCTCAACGATTCCTGGCCCGTCATCTCCTGGTCTTCCCGCGATTACTACGGAAAGAAGAAAGCTTCCTACTGGGCTGCCTGTCACGCCTACCGTGACTTCTTTGTATCTCCTGTGATGAAGGGGGAGAGGCTGAACGTTTATGCAACAGTTGACGAACCGGAAGACCAACAGGCCGAGCTTCTGGTCGTGCTAGCTGATTTCGATGGAAAAGTACTCTGGCAGGAGGTGAAAAAGTACAATTTTTCGGCTAAGAAAACGGAAGTCGTGACAGACACAAACCTGTCGTCATACCTCAACGGAGCAGATAAATCCAACCTGTTCATCTACGCTCAGATCAAGAATATTCTTGGAATCAGGGCAAGCAAGTTGATCTACTTCGTACCACCCAAAGAGATGAAGCTGGAGAAAGCTCCTATCGAGATCACAATACAGAAGAGCAAAGATGGTTGCGACATCGAGCTCTACACGACAAAATTGGCGAAAGGGGTCTTCCTGAGCACCGCGGTAGCCGGCGAGTTCAGTGATAACTATTTCGATCTCATGCCATTTGAACAAAAACGGATTCAGTTTGTCACCCGGGATCAGGATATCCCGTTCGATTTTCAGGATTCAATTCATATAATTTCCCTGATAGATGCTTGTATGGAGTAAAAGGCCGGGTGCAATTATCGAGGTACACTATCGACGTAGAGTTGACGGCTACAAAACGGACAGGATTCCACCGGTACACCTACCCCTTACCTGCGACTCCGGGTGTGGTACTTGATCTGCAGCACCGTGATAAGGTGCTTGCTTCCGGACTGAAGATCCTGGGGGATCGTGAGATCGAAGGATACAGGTTCTCCACTGCCTGGGCGAAAGAGCAGCGTCTGTATTTTGTGATTCGGTTTTCGCGACCATTCAAAGAGGCGGTCATTGAGTCTGAATGGAATTTTGAGCAGGTTCTCAATGATTGCCGGATGGCCTGGATATCGGAGCTGGAGAAAGTTACGGTCGACGGAGGAAACCCGGATCAACGTGTGGTCTTCTATACTGCTCTATATCATGCTTTGTTGAGCCCTAATCTCTATATGGATGTAGATGGAAAATACTTGGGAAGGGACCTGCAGGTGCACCAGGCCGACAGCTTTGACTATTATACCGTATTTTCCCTCTGGGATACGTACCGTGCACTGCATCCTCTTCTGACCATTTTGGATCAGAAACGGACGAACGACTTCATTTAGACCTTTATCCATCAATATGAAGAGGGCGGTCTTCTTCCGGTCTACTTCAACTATACGGAAGCCAATGCCTGGCAATACAGTTTCTACGTTCCGCAGGACATTGAGGGACTCATCAAGTTGATGGGAGGGAAAAAGGCCTTTGCCGGGAAACTGGATGCACTTTTTTTGGCAAAAACTGAAACCACCGGGCGGGATCAGGCCGATATCACCGGTTTGATAGGACAATATGCACAAGGGAATAAACCGAGTCACCACATAGCCTACCTGTACGACTACGTCGGTCAGCCCTGGAAAACACAGGAACTCGTGCACCGGATCATGAAGGAGTTTTACACCAGCGAACAGGATGGATTATGTGGCATGGAAAATCCTTCACCATCATTACCCACAATCTGAGTGATGAGAACTTCTATATCCAGTCCTGTACCCTGAATGGGAGAAGCCACGAAGTATCAGCCATCAGCCATGAGGCGATCATGCATGGAGGAGAACTGGTGTTTGAGATGGGAAACAAGCCCAACTTCAGCTATGGAATGTCTGTAGACGATTCGGAATACGCGATGTGCGACACCTTAAATCCTATCTGGTATCCGGGATCTGGCATCTGGCATTCGTATGTAACTCCTATTCCGATTCACGAAACCACGACACTCAGTGCATATACACAAAAGGAGAATGGGGAGCCCAGCTTTATCATTGAATCCGTATTTCAGAAGATCCCGAAGAACCGGAAGATCAAGTTACATACACGGTATGCGCCCCAGTATTCTGCCGGAGGAGATATTGCATTGATCGACTCCAAAAAAGGAGGTGAGAATTTCAAAACTGGTACCTGGCAAGGATACGAAGGGGTGGATCTGGACGCAGTGGTAGATCTGGGAGAAGTTCAGGAAGTTAGTCAGATATCCGCAGGATTCCTGCAGGATGTTGGGTCGTGGATCTTTTTTCCGGTTGAGGTTCAATTCTTTACATCGTTAGATGGCGAAACCTTTACCCCGGCCGGCATCTCCAACCATGAATTGTCCCAGAAAGATTTCGAACTGCGGACACTCGAACAGTGGATTGACATGAACCCTCCGGTACAGACCAGGTTTGTATGGGTTGTAGCGAAAAATCCCGGGGTATGCCCCGATTGGCATCCGGGAGCGGGAAATTCTTGTTGGATCTTTGTGGATGAGATCAGCGTGGAATGATGGTAATTATTGCCATCATTGTACATCATTTTCATGAAAGCGGTTTTCGTCTTATATTTACATGATTTTTGTATTCACCTGAAAATTTATTTGCATGTACAGAACCGTAATGTTGGTCTGTTTGCTGGTAGGATTCACTGCAGTAAATGTGTTTGGTCAGACCAGACCCCTGGTTTATATTCTGGCAACCGGTGGTACCATTGCCGGGGTCGGGACATCTGAAACCACCTCAGGATATACCTCTGGCGTTGTATCTGTTGACAAGATCATTTCTTCAGCGCCAGAGATCCTGCAACTTGCACAGATCAAAGGGGAGCAGGTGGTCAACATTCCCAGCCAGGATATGACGGAAGCCGACTGGCTCATCATTGCCAAACGGGTAAATCAATTACTTGCGCAGCCGGATGTGACTGGCGTGGTTATCACGCATGGTACGGATACCATGGAGGAGACTGCCTACTTCCTGAACCTGGTGGTTAAAAGTGACAAACCGGTAGTACTGGTTGGTGCTATGCGTCCGTCCACTGAACTCAGTGCCGATGATGCCCTGAAGACACTGACTACCGCTCTCGAAACCTTTAAATGTCCCAATTTCGGCTTCCTGGGGTATGTTTATAACAGCAAACCGATCTTTACACGGAACTCCTTGGTACGACATACAGCCAAAAGCGAATTCGACATTACGGAAGTTGAAAATCTGCCGAATATTGAAATCATTTACGGATATACAGGGATCGATTCCCTTTTTGTCACAACCGCCGTGGAGAAAGGAGTGAAAGGGATTGTATATGCCGGCGTCGGAAACGGGAATCCAAATACCTCGAACCTGAATGCCCTGGCTGATGCCGTAAAGAAAGGAATTTCGGTTGTTCGCTCGGCACGTACCCCTTTCGGACCCACCACCCAGCATGACGAGGTGGATGATGATAAATATGGATTCTCCACATCATGGTTTAAGACTCCGGAGAAAGCAAGGATCCTGTTGATGCTTGCGCTCATGAAGACCCGGGATTACAGGGAGATCCAGCGGATGTTCCTGGAATATTAAAAAATTGCACATCATTGCCATCATTGCA
>Ga0208045_1000287_pt1 | contig 23542 bp, 22 predicted proteins | sample PL_2010_200m_FD_184160 | JGI IMG/M metagenome (GOLD analysis project Ga0208045, IMG submission 184160) | Freshwater microbial communities from Powell Lake, British Columbia, Canada to study Microbial Dark Matter (Phase II) - PL_2010_200m... | ecosystem: Environmental > Aquatic > Freshwater >...
TCCATACCCCCAGACAATTGTTTCGCCCTGCCTCGTCCGCATTAGTTCTTCTCGAAAAAGGTTCGCGCAAAGTGTATAATTACAGCACATGGATTATTATTTGATTATTTATTTTTTAGCTGGGACTCTGCAGGATTTCATCCTTACTTTGAACTGGCGTTTTATGATGAAGGAAAGGGTTATTCCGGCGGCTTTTTATTCTTTCGCCGTGAGCGTGGTTTCGATGCTCGTGCTTTACAATATCATTACAAGGCTTGATTCAAACAGGAGTCTTATCGCGATTATTGTTTATTCTTTGGGTATAGGAACGGGCACCATTTTAGGAATGAAATTAAAAATAAATCCCAAAGATTAACTTTTATTTTCCCCTTGCCCAGTAATACTACTTTAATGTCTCATTTTATAAAAATGAGAAAGGGTTAGATTCATTGGGTTAAGGTATCAAATTAAGCGAAACTATCTCCGTTAATCACGATTTATCGTGATTAAGTTAAAGTAGTGTTAACTGGGCTTGCTTTAATTTCCGGCCATTGTAAAATATATTTATGCCCAGTAACACTACTTCAATGCCTCGCTTTTGAAAAAGCGAGGCATGAGTCGAGTTATCGGGTTGAAAGGTTAAGCAAAAAATATTATTTCAGGCTAATCACGATTTATCGTGATTAAGTTGAAGTAGTGTTACTGGGTATGGACGGAAATTTTGGCGAACAAAAAAAAGAAGTGCCGGCGCCTCCGGTCCCGGAAATAAGCATCCGGACGATGGAGTCGGATATAAAAGCCATTACGCAAGGTGGAGGAGAAATGGCCGCGCCTCAAACTTTTTTACAGCCGCAGGAAAATCCGGAAAAAAAATTTGGAATTGCCGGATATGCCGGGCCGGAAAAACCTATTTTTTCGCCAGTGTCCGGAGTTTTACCGAAAGAAAATACAACGGAGCCAGCCACGAAAAAATCAGGCTGGTTGAAATTTTCAATAATTATCGTTCTAATTATTGTAGCGATTATTGGTATTGGTTTTTTGGGATATTTTATTTTTTCAAACTGGATTTTTCCGGCACAAATGCCATCAGTTTAAATCAAAAATCCCTGCCTGCAGGCAGGCAGGAAAATTACAACTTAAAATTAAAAAATAATTAAAACATTTTACATTGTTATTTTCCATTTTGATATTTACATTTTGAATTTTTATTATAAATATGCATTTTTTAACAAAATTTAAAAATCAGTTAATTCGTTTGAAGAATTTTCTTGAAGATAGAGTAAAAAAGCTTCAAAAAGTTCCGGATTTCGGCGATGATATAGATTCGGGCGACGAAGAAGCCGAAGAGACTGAAGAATTCGGCACACAGTTGTCAATCGCGCAAAATTATAAAGAAAAGTTAGCCGATATTAATACGGCTTTGGATAAGATAAAAAAGCATAAGTATGGCATTTGCGAAAGATGTGGAAAGCAAATTTCAGCGGATGTTTTGGAAGTGGTACCGGAATCAAGACTGTGCAAGGAGTGTAAAAAATCAACTAATAACTAATTCGTAATTCGGTGATTTATGAAGAACTTTTCTAAGGTTTATTCGGCCGAGCTTGAAGGTATTGACGCGAAATTAATAGAGGTGGAGACTGACATAAATGTCGGCCTCCATTCTTTTAATATAGTCGGACTTGCCGATAAAGCGTTAAATGAAGCGAAAGAAAGAGTAAGCTCGGCTTTGAAAAACAGCGGAGTAAAACCGCCAAGCAAAGAAAACAGAAAAATAACTATTAATCTGGCGCCGGCGGACATAAAAAAAACCGGCTCGCAATACGACTTAGCGCTCGCTCTCGGTTATCTTTTGGCGACAAAACAAATTAAGCAGTTTGAAACGGGCAATAAAGTTTTTATAGGCGAGCTTTCTCTTGAGGGCGGTTTGCGGCCGATAAGGGGCGCGTTAAACATCAGCCGATTGGCGAAAAAACTCGGATTCAAATTTTTATTTTTACCCAAAGGAAACGCTTTGGAAGCAGCCATGATAAGAGGAGTGAAAATTATTCCGGTTTCGAACCTTGAAGAACTTATAAATCATCTTGAAGAAAATGAATTGATTGAAATGCAAAAAGAAACGGAATTTCATCCGGCCCATAACCAATCATTAGTTGACATTTCGGAAATTAAAGGTCAGGAAAACGCCAAAAGAGCGTTGACTGTCGCGGCCGCGGGTGGACATCATATTTTAATGTCCGGAACTCCGGGTGCCGGAAAAACAATGATGGCGCAGGCGCTCGCTTCAATTCTGCCTCCGCCTTCCTTGGAAGAGGCGATTGAAATTACCCAGATTTACAGCGCCGCCGGAATGCTGAAAGAAAATAATTTTTTGAATTTCCGGCCGTTCCGCGCTCCGCACCACACCGCTTCGCCGGTTTCAATTATCGGCGGCGGAGTCAATCCCAGGCCCGGCGAAATAAGCTTGGCGCATTTCGGAATTTTGTTTTTAGACGAGATTCCGGAATTCAGAAGAGATTTATTGGAGTCGTTGCGCCAGCCGATTGAAAGTGGACAGATTTCAGTTTCGCGCGCCAAAGGCGTTTTAAATTTTCCGGCGAAGTTTTCGCTCGTGGCGGCGATGAATCCGTGCCCTTGCGGTTATTTCGGCGATTTGGAAAAAGAATGCCGATGCACCGCAAACGAAGTTTTTCGCTACCAAAAGAAAATTTCCGGCCCGTTATTGGACAGAATAGACATTCAAATAGAAGTGCCAAGGGTTAAAATTGCGGATTTAAGAGCGAAAACTCGCGATGAAAAATCCGCCGAAAAAATGAGAAATAGCGTGAAAAAGGCCAGAGAAATTCAAAAACAAAGGTTTGCCGAAGCCAAAGTGAGAATTCGTCTTAATTCTGAAATGAGTTCAAAACAAGTTGACGACTTGGTGAATTTTGGCGCCGACGCGGAAAATTTTTTGAAAAATATTCTGGAAAAATCTTTTGTTTCCGCGCGTGGATATTACAGAATTATAAAAATTGCCCAAACAATAGCCGACCTTGAAGAATCGGAAAAAATTTCCGCAAACCACTTAGCTGAAGCATTCCAATACCGTTTAAGGGAAAAAACCGGAAATAATTTCTAGTATTGCGTTACGCTAGAATTTTATTACTTTTGAAATCCAATTTTAAATTGTTATAATAAAACTGGTCTACTTTCCCGCGGGAAAGTAGACAGGAATATTAAATCTACATTTTATTTAAATGGTTAACAATAAAGAATTTAATTATGGGAAAGATTGGGAAATCCGCGCGTGGTTGAAATTTTTGGAAAATACAAAAAATGTGAAATCGGGCAAGAAATTAACGGAATTTTTTGATAATTTATTAAGTGAAAATGAAAAGAAAATAATTATAAGAAGGATAGTCGCGATTTCCATGATTAGGGCGGGGAAAAGCTATAAAGAAATTGGAAGAATTTTGTGGATTTCTTCAAAAACCATCAGCGCTATCAAAAAGAGCGTTTTAAACGATTATACTTATAAAAGTGGTCGTTATTACAGTGAGAAAAGCGATGAAGAAAAAAGAAAAAGGATAAAACCATTGTCGCCGCGGACGATTGTTGACTATTGGGCAAATATGCCATGGCCTACAAAATCCGGCAAGGGGAGATGGAAATATTTAAATTATCAGGATTAAAGCATAATTTTCATCTACTTTCCCGCGGGAAAGTAGATGAAAATTATTTTATTAAACGATTTAAAAATTAGAAAATTAGAAAATTAGTGATTTAGTAAATAAGATTTATGGGAACATATCTCGGCCAGAACTTTTTAATGAATAAATTCAAGCTGCGGAAAATCGCGGACGTTTTGGAATTGGAAAAAGGCGATACGGTTATTGAAATCGGGCCCGGGCACGGGGAACTGACTTTGCTTTTGGCAAAGAATTTCCAATTTTCAATTTTCAATTTTCAAATTATTGCGATTGAGAAAGACGAGCAATTGGCAAAAGATTTGAAAAATAGGATTCATGATTTGGGATTGGGTAAAAATATCGAAATTATTGAAGGAGATGCTTTAAAAATTCTGCCAGCATTAAATACAAAATACAAAATACAAAATACAAAATACAAACTTGTCGGCAACATTCCTTATTATATCACTGGATATCTATTAAGAATTTTAGGGGAACTTGAGTTGAAACCAAATCTTATCATTCTAACTATTCAAAAAGAAGTGGCGCAAAGGATAGCGGCAAAGCCGCCCAAAATGAATTTGCTCGCGGCAAGCGTGCAGTTTTGGGCGAAGCCGAAAATCATCGGTTATATTTCAAGAAAAGATTTTAGGCCCGCGCCAAAAGTTGATAGCGCGATAATAAAATTTAATATTAAGACATCGGATGTCAGTAGGACATCCGATGTCCAGAAATTAAAATATTATAAACTCATTAAAGTCCTCTTTAAACAGCCGAGAAAGACGATATTGAATAATCTCAAATCTTCCGCCAAAGGCGGATCCGCCTCGGGCGGACAAATCTCAAATCTCAAAAATGACGAATTTTTAAAAAAGATAGCTAAAGCCGGCGTTAATCCTTTTGATAGGCCCCAGAATTTAACTATCGAACAAATTAAAAATTTATCAATTTAATTGATAGTGTGAATTTTTTAAGTTATACTTTTTTAAAATGATGGTAAATTCGTTAAAAGCGATTGTAGAGAAAATAGAAAATAATAAGCAGATATCTTTCGGTGTAGTATTTTTGCTTATATACATAGCTTCTTTTTTAAGGGGATTTTTGGAAAATTACGCTAATTTTGACAACCAAAATCACATAATGGGCGTGATAGATACTTTTTTCCACTATCCCTTTTGGTTTTTCGGGATTTTTATTTCCACATCCATAATTTTGGCTTTATTTACCCGGGAAAGGATTGAAAAAATAGGTAGGCTGGGAGTGATATCTTCGTTTATGGTTGTTTTACCGCCGATTCTTGACCTTATTATCAGAGGAGGGGCGCAGACGCGATATTCATTTATAGTCGGAACTTTTTCCGATCTGGCAACATCCTTCCTTACTTTTTTTGGCAGTGTCGCAGGTGGAACCCATGGCGCTACGATAGGCATGAAGATGGAAATTATATTAGTGATGCTGGCAATAGGGTTTTATATTTTTAATAAAACGAAAAAATTTTTACGGGCGGTCGCGGGCGTTTTGGCGCTGTATACAACAATTTTTATTTTTATAAGTTCGCCGACTTTTATTTTCGCGGCGAAGAACGCGTTTTCAGTTGATCGTCAGGAAATTAATTATCAAACAATAAATAATTTTTATTCCAGGCAAGAATTAACGGATTCGTTCACAAAAGACAGAACATTTATCGTTGAAAATAATAATGATTTATCCGTGGCTCAAAGCGCCAATAATATTTATTCAATCACCCTTTCTGTGATTTTTTTAATAGCGGATATCTTATTACTGGCATGGTGGCTTTGGTTATATGATGCAAAAAAATTCGCCGCGGTTATAAAAAACTTCCGTTTTTTAAGAATAGCCCATTATTTTTTAATGGTTTTCGCAGGAATTTATTTTGGAATGAAATTTTCAGGACAGGGTCCAATAACCTCTTTGTTTGATTTCGTATCTTTTATTTCTTTGTTTGGGTGCCTGTTATTATCTTGGCTGTTTTCTGTTTGGGATAATGATGAGGCTGACGTAGAAATTGATAAAATTTCTAATTCGGAGAGACCGTTAGCAAAAAATATTTTAACTCTTGAAGAGTGGCGTATTTCGAAATATTTATTTCTTTTTATCGCCTTAAGTTTCGCATTCTTGGGAGGGCTCTATCTATTTATATTAACGCTGTTATTTTTAAGCATATATTATATTTATTCCATTCCTCCGTTGAGATTAAAAAGATTTTTCGGCGTTTCTTCTTTATTGGTAGCATTTAATAACGGTTTAACGCCCGTATTGATGGGTTTTTTTCTGTCTTCGGGAACGGAAAATCTGCAAAAATTTCCAGGCAGGTATTTTTGGGGCATATTAATAATTTTTTTCTTGGTGGAGCATGCTAAAAATTTGAAAGATTTTGAAGGGGATAAAAAAGCTGGCACCCAAACCTTACCGGTTATGCTGGGACTTAAAAACGCTAAATTGGCGAGCGGCATTTTAGTTTTTTTCGCCGCGTTACTGGTCCCGATATTCTTTTACTTTAACGTAGTTACTTTTATTACCGCAGTATTTTTTGGAATGATGATGTTTTTTGCAATCAATAAGGAAAAATTTAAAGAAAAGTACGTTTTTATTATTTATTTTATTTTTGCCGCAGTTTTTGCGGGGGAGATGCTTTTGTCCGCTGCGGCAGATTCGTTTGACGCGCGGGCAAGCCAGGCGGCAACGGCGGGATGGCATTGGCTTTACCAATATAATAATAATTTTTCAGACCCCGGAATTCCAATGATAATCAAAACGATAAATGACAAGTATTGCCATTCGCCAAAAGCGGAAAATTTTTGGAAAAATATTTTAAAAGAATTTGAAAATCATCCTTATTTGCCGGTATTTGAAAGATTTACTTCCGATAAAATGGATTATAAAAAAATCAGCGATAAGGCTTTGGCGATATTAAAAACTCCCCAGATTTATTATAACGACGTTCTGCCCCAAGCGCTTTATTGCGATTTGTATCCGGTCCGTGAAGATTTTGCCGTTAAAACTTTTGACAAAATAGAAACGGAAACCGGCTACGACCTTACCCATAAATTTTGGTCAGCGGTTCTTTTCAAGGAAAACGGTTGTATCGCGGAGGGCTATAACCTTAATGAGATTATTTCAACTGCCGCGCAAAAAATGGTGGCCGACCAAGAGGCAAACGGAGAAATTAACGATTTGTACGCGGAACGGACGGCTTTTTTGGAATATTACGGATTTAAGAATTTGGTAAAAGAAAGTTGGATAAAAAATATAATGGATAATCAATTGGAATCCGGGGCTTGGATAAACTCCGTTAAAGGCGTGGGAAATCCGCATACGACAGCCTTGTCCATTTGGGCGCTCGCCGAACATTCGGCAACTTGTCCATTCCAATAGGCCGTCTATCCACTTTCCTTAAATTTATTATGTTGTATAATTATACTAATGAATCTTGTCAAAAACACGGCGGTCATTTTGGTTATTTTGGCAGGCGTAATAAGCTCTTATTTTATTTTAAAAAATTCGGGTCCCGTAACGGCTTCGGGCGAAAATGATAAAATTTCGGAATTAAGCGGGCAAATTTTGAATAAAAATCCAATCCAATGGATTGAAAAGGCAAAAGAACAGATTTCTTCAATAAAAGATTCAGTTCAGGGGAAATTATCGGGCGACTCAAACCCTTCCGGGCAGGTTAATCTTACGAATTTAGTCGCTAAGTCAATGTTCGGCGGCATGCAAAACATGATTCAAGACGGAAACGCTTCAAGCACTTTTAACCCCAATGACCCCAAAAGTCAAGAAGCGATTCAAAATGCGATAAGCGGTGTCCAAGACCCTTTATCTTATTATGATTTATCAATAGATGAAAAAGCCATAAATATTTCTCAAGGCGATCCGGAACAAAGTTTAATGAATTATTTAGAAGGAGCTTCCGTTGCTATCGCTCAAGGTGAAAAGGCAGAAGCCTATAGGAAGCCGACAGACGCCGTTGATAAGGCAATATTGCTGGGCGATTCTTCGGGATTAAAGCAGTTAGTGGAAACTTACCAGAATCTTTTTAACGGGTTTATGGGATTATCCGTTCCTCCGGGCCAGCTTGAGCTTCACAAAAAATATTTGAAATTTTTCAAAAAAGCCGGAGTGGTTTATTTGGGAATAGGCGATTTTCAAAACGATCCGGTGAAAGCAAGTTTATTTTTCCAAATGGTGCCGGATATCATCAATGAGGAAATTGAAATAAGGAAAGAATATTATAAGTTGGCAACGGGTTAGCTATGAAAAGTTTTATAAAAAAATCAATAATTTTTCTAGTTGTTTTCACCCTCGTTTTTGGCGCTTCCATTTTGGAGTTTCCCAAAAAAGCGGAAGCGGTTTGGGGGATTGAAGACTTAGTATTCGACGCACAAGCATTTGTACAATTCCTTGCTAGTTGGGCAGAGCAAATTGCGAAATGGGCGAAAGAAGAAGCAGCCAAAGCTCTTCGCGATATAATAGTCAAACGTCTTATGGATTATATGACAGATCAGACCATTGCTTGGATTCAGGGCGGCGGCAAACCTCAATTCGTCACGGATTTTCCGGGTTTTTTGCGGGATTCTGCCAGCGCGGCAATTGGAGACGTTGTACTCCAAACAGGCGCCGCTTTTATCTGTTCGCCTTTTAAGGCGCAAATTTTGTTGCAGCTCCAGCCAACGCCGAAATTTTCAGAAAATGTTAAATGCACATTAGACAGCATTGTCGGCAATATTAATAATTTTTATAACGATTTTAGCAAAGGAGGATGGATTGGCTATGCCGAAGTAATGCAGCCTCAAAATAATTATTATGGAACGGCGCTTATAGTTAGCGCCAATCTTAACGCTCAAGCCGCCAAGGCGGTAGACGCGGCATCAAAAGAAGTTCAAGCGGGAAGCGGTTTTTTGTCGGTTAAAAGATGCAAAGGCGGCGGCATTGCAAATCCCACGCCCAAAGACATAGACGAAATGTTTCTCATGAAAGACTTTAAGGGTAATTATTGCCAAGAAAAAGATTTAGAAAATACTACGCCGGGCAATGTCGTCGCCGAATCGGTTAAAGTGGCAATTAATTCCGATTCTCAATGGGCGGCTAATGTTCAGTCTGTTGTTTCAGCATTAGTAAACGCTCTTATCAATCGTTTGGTTAAAGAAGGGCTTAGCACGATGTCCGATTCAAATTCTTCCAGCGTTAATTCCGCCGCTGGTTACACGGCGCCGTATAATAACCTTGTGAGCCAAAACCTTGGAAGTGGCCAGAACGCGATGGTAAGCTCAATAACCACATTTCTCGACCAATGGCAATATTTGTTAACGCAATACAGCGTGGCGCTTAGTTCAAATTCTCAAGTAATAAGCGCCCTTGAACAAATAAGGGGAATGTCATGTACGATAAACGATGAACCAGGAACAGATAATATATTAAAAGCCTTAAATGTGACTAGTGTGGATGAAGCTCTTGCCAAATCCAATACTGCTCAAACTAATTTAACGACAAAAGTAGACAATCTGGAAACGTTGGTTCTAGAAGCCAGCAGCACAATTGATCAGATTAACATTCTTTATTTAGAAATAACTTCAACTTCAACTTTGTCCACAACTTCAACTTCAACTTCAACATTGGGAAATCCTGTTCTAATAGCTCAAGTGCAAGGGCTCTACACCGGATTTATGAATAAATATAACAACCAGCGATATTTGCTTTCTATTTTTTCCGACAGAGCGGACGCCGATGGTGAAGTTGCCGATAAGGCAAATAAGGCAAGGCTTGCAAATGAAGCGTTAAGCGCTTGCGGAAGTGTTCCCCCGTAATGCAAATTAAACATTAATGAAAATAAGAAACAAATATAAAATCATTTTCGCGTTATTGGTTTTTTGCGCGGTGTTTTTGGCGGCCGGGCATATTGCGTTTGCGCAAAGTACCAGTACGGCTGTCAGTGCGGCCGCGGCTGCCGGAGCGACGGGCGATCAATCAAATAACGCGATGAAGGAATTAACAGGTCCAAATGTAGAGAAACCGTTTTTTCTTTTGGTTTGGGCAGTCAATATATGCGCAGCTGTCGTAAGTATTTTGGGTTGGTTAATAAATTTCGCGATTTTTGTAGGTAAATCAATAATGGTTTTGCCGATAGTTCAAGCGGGTTCTCAAGTGATGATAAATTTCGCGAATCTTGGATTTGTTTTCGCGATTATAGTAATAGCCTTTGCCACAATATTCAGGGTTCAAAGCTATTCAATGAAGCAAACTCTTTGGAAGCTTATCGTTGCCGCACTTTTAATTAATTTCAGCCTGACGATTGCCGGAGCTTTTATTTCGGTTGCCAATATTTTTACAGACTTTTTTCTCCAACAAATGACTCAGAGTAATATTGCGGACGGATTTATGGGTATTTTAAATCCCCAAGCGCTTGTTCAGGTTGCAAAAGACCCGTCACTATTAGAGAAGTTTTTGTCACCTATCAATGCAGCAATCAAGATAATGACAAGTCTGCTTTTCGTCATAGTTTTTTCTTTCATAGTAATTTTAACCTTTTTAGCCATAGCGATTATGCTTTTGATAAGGATAGTTATGCTTGGGCTTTTGTTGGTTCTTATGCCGATTGTTTGGCTTTTGTGGATTTTCCCGGGAACGCAAAAATATTGGTCAGAATGGTGGAGCAATTTTATCCGTTGGACGTTTTTCGCCCCAATAATGCTTTTTTTCATCGTTTTAGTTATTTCAAGCGGGACGCAGTTGCAAAAAATAAGGGAGAATTCAGGTATGGCCGCTCAGCAGCAAACTCCTGTTATGGAAAAAGCGTTTAAAGATAATTTTACTTTGGACCCTAATTTCTTTGACCATTTAGCTCAAATTATTATTACCACAGGCTTGTTGCTTGGAGGTTTAATCGCCGCGAATAAAATGGGAATCACTTTCGCTTCAACCGCGATGGATATGGCGAAAGGAAGCGGTAAAATGTTCGGCGGCTGGGTTGGAAGAAAGAGCTTGCAATATGGAACCGGTTGGTTAAACAAGCCGCGCGGAGAGGAAGGCAAAGAAAAATCTTACGCTCAAAAAATTTCAGAATGGTCTGCTGGTTCAAAGCTCGCGAAATACGCGCTTCTTCCGGGTTTGGCGGCTCGAGGAATAGCTAAATTTTCCGCCGCCGGAGGAGAAGATTTAGTTAAAAAAGCTAAAAATGACGCTGGTAAGCGAAGCTTGAATGAAAATATCGCAATGCTTGGTTATGGCAGTTCGCCGACCCAGCAGGGAATTTTGGAACATTTACAAGGAAAAAACTTATTAAACAAAGTTCCGAATGTTATGAAATATATTGATAAAAAACACATGGATGAATTCGCCAAGCGCGGCCAGGCACTGGCTTTCGGAGATATTGAAAAATCTCTTGGAATGAACGTGGCGATGAAAGAAAATCTTGACAAGGGCGATGAGAAAGAATTTTACAAAGAAGGCAAAAAATTCTTTTCCAAGTTTTCTAAAAATGATTGGAAAAAAACGCAATTTAACGATATTTTTTCGGAAAAATCTTCTGTGGGTTTAAGCGAAAGCAGCCATGAAATGGCTCAGGAGGGAGTGGCTCATAGTATTATTTTCAATAACCCCGGCGACATTGTTAAAATTTTAAGCAACGTGAAACCGGAAAATTTTGAAAGAGCTAAAACAGCAATAAAAAATAGTGTTTCGAAAATTAAAGAGACTGACCCCAAATTGGCAGATAAAATCGTTGTAGCTTTTGATAAAACATTAGCTAAGCGTATGACCGGCGATTTATTTGAGTTTCCAGAGTCAGAAAATAAATCATGATAAAAAATCGGCAAAATTTTACTTTTGCCGATTAGTATAACTTAGTATAACAGTGATAATTGGCTGTTAGCCCATTAACAAAGTTATTCAAGGAGAAAATTTTTCGAATAAACGTGATTACACTGTGCGCATTTATAGAAGACAGTAAGAGTAAGTTTGCCTGTGAAATTCATGGGGTCTTCTCCGATAAAATCTGGCGTATTGTCGCGATCACAGTTTGGACATTTAACGATTCGATCTTTGGATTTTTCCCGTGCTTGTTTGACCAATTTTTTCACTTCGGAAGACTTAGTGTATGGATCGGGATAACCGCAATGGGGACATTTATCTGCAGAACTGCTGACATTTTTTGTACATTCTGGGCATCTGATTAGCATTTTATATTCACCTCCTTTCTGTTAGAATTATTATAGAACTAAAGTAAAATTACAATTAAAATTTAATTTTGTCAATATGATAACAATTTCTAAAGAACAAGCGTTAAAAAGGTGGGGAACTTTACCCGATAATTTGAGAGAGGCCGTTCTTTCGGCATATAATGCCGAAGTATTATGGCGCGTTTGCGAAAACCAGCACTTGTCCGAAGACAAAATTGAAAAAGTGGCGATTGCGGCCGGAGACGTGCTTATGGGATTCGTGCACTCTGAAGATTTTGCTTCGGAAGTCCGCGAGGCGTTGGATATTAATGCGGAAATCGCCAACGCGGTTGCCGTAGAAATTGACAGGAAAATTTTCTTTCCGCTTAAAAAAGAACTGGAAAAAGTTTATCAGCCTTCTCCGTCTGAAACTGAAAATATGGGAGAAGAGCAGGAATCGCCGGTGCTCGATTTAAGAAAGAAAATGGAAGAATTTTCATTTAAAATCGTTGAAGACGAAAATCAAAAACAAGAAAATAAAATTGATTTATCTAAAAAAATCGAGAAAGAAAATGTTGTGGCGCCGCAAGCCGAGCCAATAATTGAAAAAATCGTTCCGGCCCTTGAAAAAACCGAAGAATCCGCCCGAGGCGGATCCGCCTTTGGCGGAAAAGAAGAGAAAAAAACGGAAGACGGTCCGTTGATTATCCACCAAGAAGTCGGATTTAAGCCGCTTTCCGGGAAATTGAAATCATTAGGCGGAATGTTTAATTTTTTGCGGAGTAAAGACGAATTTAGAAAAGAAAAAGAGCCGGTAAAGGCGGAATTGGAAATCGGTGAAGAATTTAAAATAACGGAAGACAAAAAAGAAGAATATAAGCCGCAAATAAAAACAGAGGAATCCACGAAGGTCGTTAATTACAGCGAAATGCCGGAACAGCCGATTGCGGTCGCGTCGGAAAATTTACCCGTGACGAAAGAAAACCTTAAAGAAATAAAGCCTGAAGTGGAACAGGAAAAGAAAATTGAAGAGAAAATAGAAGAAAAAAAACCAGAAATTGTAAAAAATGGGAAATCAGAAGAAATGATTAATCTTGAAGACTTTAAGTAATAAGAAAATAATCCTAAATTCGGATTTTTTCGTAGATTCGGATGAATTCGTAGTTTGGGATTGCGTTTATGCATTTTCAAATCCCTCAATTTATTGAAATTGAAAATAAAGTAGTCGGGCCGTTAACGTTGAAGCAGTTTTTTTATTTGGCGGTTGCGGCGGCCATAAGTTTTGCGTTTTATTTTGTTTTGGCGTTTTGGCTTTGGATTATGATAACAGCGGTTTTAGTTTCAACATCCCTCGCTCTGGCGTTCATCAAATACAACGGCCAGCCGCTGCCTAAAATAATTCTTTATGCTTTCGGATTTTTTTGGAGGCCGAAATTTTATCTTTGGCAAAAGACGACGGGAAATCAGTCTTTTGAAGTGAAGAGAGAAACATTAAAAGATTTTTTCTCCGGAGCGCCTTCAATTAAAAAATTATGGCAGGATTTAATGACGACAAAAAATCCGATTCCAAAAAGGGAAAAAGGATTAAAATTCCCCAATTGGGGGAAAAAGCCGCAAGAAAAGTTCCAGGTTTTCAGAAAACTGACAGGCGAAAAAGAAGCGGCGAGGCGCATTGATTATAGGTAAATAATTAGCGATTAAAGGTTAAAAAATATATAATTGATTATATGGCAAAAGAAGCTCAACCGACCCAACAATTTGTTGATATTAAAGATATTCGCGGCGACGCGGTGATTTTGAAAAACGGTTCGTTGAGGCGTGTACTTATGGTTTCGGGAATAAATTTTGAGCTTAAATCTGAGGAAGAGCAAAGTATCATAATTTACGCGTACCAGAATTTTTTGAACACTTTGGATTTTTCCGTTCAGATAGTTATCCGTTCGCGCAAAATGAATATAGAAAATTATCTTGACAAACTGGAAGAGCGCCGCTCTTCAGAACAAAACGAACTGCTTAAAAATCAAATAGCGGAATATTCGGAATTTATCCGTTCTTTCATTGAATCAAACGCCGTGATGGCGAAGAATTTTTTTGCTATTGTGCCTTACGATCCGATAGTGATTCCCGGCGGAGACAAAAAATTATTGGACGTTTTTGGTTTCGGGAAAAAAGACAAAAAATCGTCAATAGAAGAAAATTTTGAACAAAAAATGACGCAATTAAACCAAAGAACGGACCAGGTGGTTAACGGCTTGACACAGATAGGCTTGAGAGTGGTGGCGTTGACAGAGGAAGAGCTTATGGAGTTATTTTATAATTTATACAATCCGTCGACGGTTGAAAAAAAATAATATGCCCAGTAATTCAACTAGATAAATTTAATCATGATTTATTAAATTGGTTTCTGGATAGATATAAAAATAATTAACAAATAAATTAAATTTCGCTCGATAATGATTAATTAAATTAATAAATCACAATCGAGTTGAGTTACTGGGTATGGCCCTAAAAAATTTACAACGAAATAAAGGTGACGAAAACGAAGTTCAAAACATCATCGCGCCAGCGGGCATGGAAGTGGAACCGGGGCATTTGAAACTGGGAGACAAATTTGTCAAAACGGTCTTCATATTTAATTATCCGCGCTATCTTTCAAACGGCTGGTTCAATTCAATTATCAACTTGTCAGAGCTTTTGGATATTTCAATTTTTGTTCATCCGGTTGATACCGTAATAGCCTTGAGAAACTTGCGTAAAAAAACAGCTCAAATAGAAGCTCAATTGATGGAACGCCAGGGAAAAGGGTTGGTACGCGATCCGGTTCTTGAAACCGCTTTTCATGATATCGAAAACTTAAGAGACCAGCTTCAACAAGCGCAGGAAAAATTGTTCAATGTGGGGGTTTACGTTACTTTCTACGCTGATAATTTGGACGCTTTGAATAAGCTTGAAGAAAAGATAAATTCTTTGTTTGAATCGCAGCTTGTTTACGTTAAACCGGCAATGTTCCGACAGACTGACGGATTTGCCTCAACTTTGCCTTTAAACACAGACAAGCTTTTGATCCATTCGCCGATGAATTCCGACCCCGCTTCTTCAATGTTCCCATTCGTTTCGGTTGACCTTACTTCCGACGAAGGAATTCTTTATGGTATAAACCGTCATAACAATACTTTGGTTATTTTTGATAGATTTTCTTTGGAAAACGCCAATTCCGTGGTTTTCGCCAAATCCGGTTCTGGAAAATCGTACGCTTGCAAGTTAGAAGTTTTGCGTTATTTGATGATGGGGATAGACGTTTTGATAATAGATCCCGAAAACGAATATCAAAAATTGGCTAAATCCGTTGGCGGAAGCTTTTTCAAAATTTCTCTCACTTCGGAAAATCAGATAAACCCGTTTGATATCCCGATAGTTCCGAAGGGCGAAGACCCGGTAGACATTTTCAAGTCGCACATTCTTAATCTTACCGGATTGATAAAATTGATGCTCGGCGCCGTTACTCCCGAAGAAGAAGCGCTTTTAGACAGCGCTATAATTGCCACTTATGAATCGCGAAATATCACCCCCGACCAGCTGAATTTCACCGAGCTTGAACCGCCGTTAATGGAAGATTTCCAAACGGTTTTGGAAAGCACCGAGGGAGGAAAAACTTTGGCGAAACGCCTTGAAAGATTTACAAAGGGGAGCTACGCGGGCTTCACTAATAGGCCGACGAACATAGACATAAAAAACCGTTTGATTGTTTTTTCGGTCCGCGACTTGGAAGAGCAGCTCCGGCCTATCGCGATGTATATTGTTTTGAATTTCATCTGGAATCTTATCCGCGCCGATATAAAAAAAAGAATAATGCTTATAGATGAAGCATGGTGGCTGATGAAATATCCCGACAGCGCCAACTTCCTTTCTTCCTTGGCAAAGCGCTGCAGGAAATATTATTTGGGTTTGACCACTATAACCCAGAATGTTGAAGATTTTTTGGAATCGCCCTACGGCCGGCCGATTATTTTCAATTCGGCTCTTCAGCTTTTGCTTAAACAAGCGCCGGTCGGCATAGACATCGTTGCCAAAACGTTTAATCTTTCCGAACCAGAGAAACAATTATTGCTTGAGGCGAACATCGGCGAGGGGCTGTTTTTCGCCGGACTTAAACACGTGGCGATTCAGATAATCGCTTCTTATTTTGAAAATAATGTAATTACCACAAATCCCGAAGAATTATTAAGAGAAGAAAATGGATAACCAAAAGAAAATTTCATTGGTAGAAGCGTTGTTGATGGTTTTGTTGAATTTATTCGGCGATGCCATTGATGTGGCGCTAAATCTTTTGTCTCTGACTCCGGTCATCGGTTTCGGCGTTTTGATGATATCTCCGTTTATAAGCACTTCATTTTTTGCGATTACCGAATTTTGGCTTATAATGAGAGGAGGGTTTGGTTTTAGACAGCAGGTTTCAGTTATTGTCGGGAATTTATTGGACGAGGTTCCCTATGTTAGTTTTTTGCCGTTTAAAACCGTAAGCGTAACAGTTGCCATTTGGATGATTAATCATCCAAAGGCTATGACCGTACTTTCCGTTGGAACAAGCAATTTAATGGCAAAAGCCGCGCCTGCTGCGGCCGCCACGGCAGCTGCGGAATAAAATAAATTACATGAAAAAATTAAGCCTAAAACTTAAAATTTCTAGTTTGATCGTCTTATGTCTTATGTCTTATGCCTTATGCCTTAACTCCGCTTACGCTCAAGCCTCACCCCAATTTTTAATTTCTTGGAAAGCGCAAAATTACGTTCCGGATTGGTACGCGGGGAAAATTTTGCCTACTGCCGGAACCCAAATAGAAGTTAACTTTGAATTGATAGATAACGGCAAGCTGGCTGACCTTTCAAACGCAAAAGTTCGTTGGTATATAAACGATAAATTGGTCAAGAATGAAAATAACGGCTTGGGGATAAAAAAGATAAATCTTATAACTCCGAATTATTTCGGACAAACAGTACAGGTTAGAATCGCCATCGTTAATTTTTTGGGCGGAGGATTAATAGATAAAATGATAGATATTCCGGTGGTCCAGCCGGAAGCGGTGATAAATGCTCCGTACGCGGGCAATGAAATCAAAACCGGCGGGTCAATTTTTGAAATATTCCCGTTTTTCTTTAACACCGATAATCGGGAAAATTTTTCTGTTCAGTGGTCGGTTTTAGGCCAGGAGCCGAAATCGCAAAAAGGTGACCCTTTTTCTCTTGATTTAAATATTGATCCACAAATGCCAATAGGCTCCGGCATTGGTTTGTCAGTCGTAGTGAGCAACATATTAAAAACATTGGAGTCGGCCAGTCAAACAATTAATTTAACCGTAAGATGAAAAAAGTTATATATATTTTTATTTTAATATTCGTGGCCTTTATTACTTTTTTGCCGCCTTTAGAATCTTACGCTCAATTTGATTACGAGCCTTCAAAAATAGATGTGCAATATAAATATCCTTGGGCGGGCGCGACAAGCCCCGCGGATTTCGTTTCGCGTTTCTATAGAATCGCGCTGGGGGTGGTTGGCGGAGCAGCCTTGGGAGTTTTAGTTTACGGCGCGGTTTTATGGACGGTTTCAGGCGCGATTTCAACCAAGCAAGACGCGATGGAATGGATTTGGGCCGCGATTTGGGGATTGATTTTACTGTTAGGCGCTTATCTTATTCTTAATACAATTAATCCCGATTTGGTAAAGTTAAAAAACCCCGACCAATTATTGGTGCCGGGGACTACAAGTGTGGTGCCTCCGACTCAGACTGCCGGGGGATCGATAGTGCCTCCAGCTTACGCCGCCGGGGAATTGTCAGAAGAACAATCCAGACAGATACTTGCTACGGCTGGAATTGGAGTCAAGGGCGTTTGTCCTGTCGGGCAATCAACGGAGTGCGTTGATCTTAACGGAATAAAATCTCAAACACTAAATGAAGTGTTGTCTTTGGCCTCAAGCGTGGGAAGCAATAATGTTTTTGTTTCAGCTGGGACTGAAGGATGTGGTACGACGACTCACGCTGCCGGAGCTTATAGCCATTGCAACGGCTACAAAGCTGATTTGAGATTAAATGCCAATCTTAATAATTACATTACGCAAAATTTCCAAAAAATATCAAATAGAACAAGTGATGGGGCGCAACAATATGTCTCGCCTTCGGGAGTAATTTATGCCTTAGAGCCAAATGCTAAATTGGGACCACATTGGGACGTTTTAGTAATATGAACAGAAAAATTATAATTATAACGGTGATAGTTCTGTGTGTTGTCGCTTTAGGAGCAGGCGCTTATTTCGCTTGGCAAAAAACGCAAACAATTTTAACGCCGCCGGCTTCTTCTCAAAATCCCGTTAATGGCCAATCAATTTCAATAAATAATCCTGCCGCCGCGGGTTCTTCTTCGGGCGGAGCAGTTGCTTCAAGATTAAGCGTTATAAGCGACAAAACAGTTTACGGCTATTGGGTCTTTAATTCAAATTCTTCGTCAACAATAGCTTCTTCCACTCAAAACGCTTCTTCCACCCAAAAAATTCAAGGGAGCGGAGTGTTTTATGTCGGCCGCGACGGGATAATTTATAAAGTGAAAGCCGATGGCGCCGACGAAGCGTTTACTTCAAGCCCAATAGAGAATTTCCAATCGCTTAAATCTTCATTCGACGGCAAAAGGGTTATTATCAAGAGCCGCGTTTCAGGAGTTTCTAAATTCGTTGTTTACAATTCCGAAAGCAATATTTTCGAATCTTTACCTGATAAGATAACTGCCGCCGATTTTTCTCCAGACGGCAAAAAAGTCGTATATTTTTCGGTAAACGCGAAAGATCCAAATGAAAGCGATTTAATAACAAAGAGTTTGATTGATTTAAAGCAAAAGCCGGTAACTTTACTTTCGCTTTATCAGCAAGATTTTGATTTGGGTTGGATTTCCCAAAACAAAATAACGCTTGTTCCCAAGCCGTCGGCTTTTTATTCGGCTTCAATTTGGGCGGTTGACGTTTCCAAAAAAACATTAAGCCGGCTTACTGCAGATGCAGAAGATAACGGATTGATCTGCAGTAAGCAGACCTGCGGATTAATTGTCAATTGGTCTTCCGACGGCAAAATAGGCTTGCAATTTTCAAGTTCCATGGAGGGGAGAAATGGGATTTTGAATTTAATAAACGATCAGGGAGAAATTAAAGCTAATTTTGAATTCGTTACCTTGCCGGAAAAATGTTTTGTTTCCGACCCGAAAATTTATTGCGCCATTCCTCAAAATATTCCCGATAAATCGGCCTTGCCCGACGATTATTTTAAAAACGCGGTTTATTTCGTTGATTCGCTATATCAAATAGATATTATCACTAATTCTTTTGAGCGGATTTTTGACGGAAGTGCATCGGCGATAGACGCGGTCAATCTTGAATTTACAGACGGCAAATTGTTTTTCGTCAATAAATACGACAACAAGTTGTATGTTTTGGAATTGCAATGAAGCGTTTTTTTCAAAAAGTAGCTCTATACGCCAAACTGCCGGAAATGAGGCTGTCTTGGTTTTTTTTGCCTTTTTTATTAGCTCTTTTAATAATTGATTCAATTTATCTTCCGCAGGCTTTGGTTTTCGCGGTTTTGGGGATTTTGCTGGTTTTGGGGGCGATAATTTTAGTTAATAATTTGAGATTGGCGCGCTCCAATTTGGAGGTGAAAATTGAAAGAAATGAATTAAAAAGCATTATTGCCAATTTGAAAGACGGTATTATCGCTTACGACCCGAATTTTAAGATTCTTATTTTTAACAGGGCGGCGGAAGAAATTTTTGTTCTTAAATCTGGAGAAGTACTGGGAAAATATTTTGCTCCCGAGACTGCCCGAGAGCCAAAATTCAAATTGTTGAGCCAGGCAATTTTCCCCTCGCTTGCGCCTTTAGTTGTTCGGCGCTCGGACCCCGGGCAATATCCGCAGATAATAGACATTTCGTTTAACGAATCCGATATGAATTTACGGGTCGCCACGGATAAAATTGCCGATTCAAATGGCCAGCTTTTGGGGTTCGTTAAAATCATTCGCGACAGGACGCGCGAAATAAAACTTTTAAAATCAAAAACCGAATTCATCGCCACGGCTTCGCACCAATTAAGGACTCCGGCAACGGCGACTCATTGGGCGATAGAAGAGCTTTCAAAACAAAAAATGTCCGAAGAGCAAAAACCGATAATTGAAACCGCTTTGGGCGCGGTGACAAAGCTAATGAAAACGATAAACGATATGCTCGACGTTTCGAAGATAGAGGAAGGCGAGTTCGGCTATCAGTTTGATAACGTTGAATTTATAACTTTTATTGAAGACATTATCCGTGATATAGAACCTTTGGCGAAACAGTTTAACGTGAAAATTTACCTTGAAAAACCCGCGGAGCAATCAATCGCTTTGTCGCTTGATCGTCAGAAAATATCAATGGTTGTTTCAAATCTTATAGACAACGCCATTAAATATAACGTCGCCAACGGGGAAGTAATTGTTGAAATTGAGCGCTTGAAAGACGAACCTTATTTGGAAGTTAGCGTTAAAGACACCGGTGTGGGAGTCCCCGAAGAAGACATTAAAAAATTGTTTACCAAGTTTTTCCGTTCCGTAAACGCGGTTAAATTCGCAACCGAAGGCTCCGGCCTCGGGCTTTATATCGCTAAAAACATCATAAATCGCCACGGCGGAAAAATCTGGGCTGAGTCGGAAATCAATCGTGGCTCGATTTTCCATTTCACACTGCCCACTGACCCAAAGCTTATTCCTTCAAAAGAGGTTATTTATGGAGAAGAATAGCGCCAAATTTGTAGTTATTATTTTTCGGGATATAATTGCAATATGCCCGAGCTTCCGGAAGTTCAAACAATAGTAAACGACTTAAATAAAAAAATCGTCGGCAGAAAAATCACCGGCGTTTGGTTTGACGCGCCAAAAATTATCAAAAAACCGAAACCGGCAAATTTTGAAAAACAAATAAAAGGTTTAAAAATAGAAAAAATTTCCCGTCGCGGCAAGAATATTCTGATATATCTTACTATAAGCTATAAGCTAAAAGCTAAAAGCTACTTACTTCTTGTCCATCAAAAAATGACCGGCCACTTGCTTTATGGCAAGTGGAAAATTGGAAAAGTGTCAGGTATCGCATATCAAGTGTCAAGTTTGGTTTCGGGCCCACTTAAAGAAAAAGTTAACGGTTATATCCATCTGATTTTTTATCTTAATAACGGCTGGCAGCTGGCGCTTTCGGATTTACGGAAATTCGCCAAAGTCTTATTCGGTAAGAAAGAAGAAATTGAAAAATTGCCGGATTTGACGGAGCTTGGTCCGGAACCGTTGGATAAAGAATTTAAGTTTATAAAGTTCGCAAAGTTAATAAGGTTGGAAAAGCGGAAGATAAAACAGGTTTTAATGGATCAAAAAATAATTGTTGGCATTGGCAATATTTACGCCGATGAAATTCTTTTTGAAGCGAAAATTCATCCGTTTAAGCCGGCGGATAAATTAAAAGAAGGCGAAATCAAAAAAATTTATCTCGCGATGAAGAAAATTTTAGGGAAAGCGATTATTTTACGGAGAACTTCTACCAGCGATTTCCGCGATATTTCCGGCGCTGCCGGAAAATACGGCGAAAAACTTTTAGTTTATCGGAAAGAAGGCGAGAGCTGTCCGCGCCGTTGCGGAGGTGTTGTTAAAAGAGTTAAGATTGGAGGCAGAAGCGCGCATTTCTGCCCAGCTTGCCAAAAATTATGATTATATTTTTATACGGCCTTGACTCTTATCGCAGGCAAATAAAACTGAATAAAATAGTTGAAGAATACAGACAAAAGCACTCCGGCATTTCCTTGGAGCGTTTTGACTTGAAAGAAGAAAGTGAATTTGAAAGGTTGAAAGATTTCGTCGGCCAAATGTCAATTTTTGGCAGCAACAAATTGGCTGTTTTGAAAAATATTTTCGAGGCGAAATCGGAGAAAATGAAAGAGTTTCTTGAAGATTACTTTAATTCGGAAAATCTGACGATTTTGATTTCCGAAAATTCCATTCCGGAAGGATTTGAAGGTTTGCTTAAAAAGGCGTTTTTAACGGAAAAATTTGATGAGCTTAACGCGGAAAAATTGAAATTTTTCGCTCAAAAAGAAATTCAAAATAGGGGAATCTCTTTTTCTCCTCCGGCTTTAAATTTTTTGGCCGAAAATTTCAGGGGTGATACGTGGGGTTTTGTGAATGAACTGGAAAAATTGGTTTTGTGGCGAACGCAAACTAATGCCGAAATTAGCGTTTCAGACGTTAAAAGTGCGGGCGATTATTCTTATGAGGCGCCGAATATTTTTGATTTCATAAATTCCGTCGCTAAAAATTCATCGCCGAGGCAGAAAATAGCGAATTTGGAAAAATTGTTGTTAGGACAAGAAGACCCGGCTAAGATTTTCAATATTATGGCGAGTTCGAGATATTTGCCTAAAGAATTGGTGCGTGAGCTTGCCGATTGCGACGTTTTGGTAAAGTCGGGCAAGCTTGACTACGAAGACATTTTTTTGAGTTTGGCGTTAAATTAATAATTGTTTAAAAATGGGATGGCGCCGCAAGCCTTTAATTTTTGGATTTGCCATGACGGTAAAATTTTTTTATACTGAACGGGTATCCCAGTAACACTACTTCAATGGTTTATTTTTATGAATAAAAATAAAGAAAAGATAGCTTATTGGGTTAAAATATTAAATTAAATAAAACTATTTCTGCTAATCACGATTTATCGTGATTAAGTTGAAGTAGTGCTACTGGGTATGTTCGAGGAAAACGTTATATTAAAAAACCACAGCAATTATAAAATCGGCGGGCCGGCAAAATTCTTTTTGCGCGCTAAAAACGTGGACGAAATTTCAAAAGGGGTGGAGGAGGCTCGGCAAACGAAAAACAGAATCTTCATTTTGGGCGGGGGAACCAACGTTTTATTCGGCGACGAAGTTTTTGACGGACTGGTTTTAAAGCCGGAAATAAACTTCATAAAAAAAGAAGGTAGATTGGTAAAAGTCGGTGCCGGAACCTCAATGGAGGGATTAGTTGATTATTTTTTAGAAAAAGGATTGGGTGGCTTGGAATGGGCGGCTGGCTTGCCCGGGACTTTGGGCGGAGCGGTTCGCGGCAATGCGGGCGCTTTTTGCGGCGAAACAAAAGATATTGTTAAAGAAGTTATAAGTTTGGATATTTCAAAGCCTAAAATTAAAATAATCAGAAGAACCGGCGATGAGTGCGAATTTTTTTACCGTTCAAGTGTTTTTAAGTCCAACAGCGGCCGCGAAATAATTTTGGAAGTGACTTTACTTGCCAAAAAGGGCGATAAAAAAGAAATGCGTGACATAGCGGCAAAAAATATCAAATATCGCATAGAGAAACAACCGCTTGAGCATCCCAGCATTGGCAGCACTTTCAAAAACGTGCCGTTGGAGCGAATGAAAACAATTGATGAAAATATGAAAAGTAGAATAAAAATCGACCCGTTTCCGATAATCCCAGTCGCTTATTTGATTTCTGAAACCGGGCTCAAGGGAGTCTCTTTCGGCGGCGCCATGGTTTCGCCAAAACACCCGAATTTTATAGTTAACGCGCTTGACGCTACCGCAAAAGACGTAAAAGCTCTTATTTCTTTGGTAAAAAACGAAGTTTACGAGAAATTCAAAGTAAAATTGGAGGAAGAAATAGAATATTTGAT
>Ga0208045_1000292_pt1 | contig 23159 bp, 17 predicted proteins | sample PL_2010_200m_FD_184160 | JGI IMG/M metagenome (GOLD analysis project Ga0208045, IMG submission 184160) | Freshwater microbial communities from Powell Lake, British Columbia, Canada to study Microbial Dark Matter (Phase II) - PL_2010_200m... | ecosystem: Environmental > Aquatic > Freshwater >...
GCTGGGCGCTGCGCAGCGCCCAGCAGGGGCTGGAGGAACAAGCGCGCTTGATAGCCCGTACGTTGAGCGCCAATCCGGAAACCCTTCGGCTGGTGCGCCAGGCGGACCGGGCCGTCAGAGCCGGTGCCCAATGGCACGGCCCGCGGCTGGCTAACGTACGCCAACAGTTGATTCACTCGTTGACTCCCACATGGAAGGCAATGCAGTCCCACGGTGCCCTCCAGCTACAGCTCTACTGGGGTAAGGCCGGTATCGCTCTACTTCGTATGCAGGATCCCAACGCCTATGGTGATGCGGTGGCCGACCGCAGGCCGCTGCTCTACAAAGCGCTATCGCAGGGTCAGGCGGTATCCGGCCTTGACGTGGGTCCCCACAGCGCAGGCAACCGGGCGATCGTGCCGATACGTGCCAGCAGCAGTCTCGAAAGCGAGGTAATTGGGGCGCTGGAGGTGGGCTTTGGAATTCTTCCGGTTCTGTCCGAGCTGGGCGAACAGCTGAATGCTGGCCTGGGTCTGCTGGTCAACCGCGCCGAACTGGAGGCAATGCTCTGGTCGCGCCCAGTCGGCATTCAGCTCAAGGGCCTCCGGGGTTGGTTGCTCGAAACCTACTCGGCTCCGCAGATCCTGCAGTGGGCACAGCAGCAGTCATTGCCTTCACCTGAAGCAGGGCAAGCGCTGCGCATGCTGGAAGCTAACGGACGCAGCTTTTTGCTCAACCAGATTCCACTGGAGGATGTCAGGGCGGAACAAAACCCAGGTCGGCTTCCAGTAGCCGTAGCCCTCGTCTGGCGGGATATCACCATGGCGCTGCGCGAACACCAGCAGGCCGAGCGCCTGCTGGTTCTGAAATGGGGCCTGGCATGGATCATCACCGAAGCATTGCTGCTGATGCTGGCTTTTGTACTTCACCGCCGCGGCATTGTTCAGCGGATTCACAAGGTTCGATCGGCGCAACAAGACCGCAACCGCAGGCGTCTGCTCGAGCGTGGCCAGAAGATTGCCAGCCTGCTCCCCGGCATGGTTTTTCAGCTCAGGCGCGCCCATGACGGTAGTTACAACTTTCTTTACGCCAGCGAAGGGGCGCGTGAGCTCTATGGGATCAGCCCGGAGCAGCTGGTCGCCAACGCCAGCTTCGCCTTTGCCGCCGTATACGACCCGGACCGCCCAAACCTGAGAGCCGCGATTGAACGCTCGACAAAAACGCTGGGTAGCGGTGCCACCCGTTACCGCATCAACAATCCTGAAAAGGGACTGATCTGGGCCGAAGTTCGGACGACGGCCGAACGTCTGCGCGATGGCACCGTGCTCTGGCACGGATTCATTGCAGACATCACGCCGCTGATGAACACGACCATTGCCCTGAGCGAGAGCGAAAGCCGCTTCCGTAGCATGGTCAGCAATCTGCCGGGTGTGGTCTATCGCCGGGGCGCGGATAGCGACCGAACAATCCGTTACCTGAGTGACGGTATCGAGCGTTTGACTGGTTACCCTGCCAGCGATTTCATCGCGCCAGGCACGCGACAATACTCCAGCCTGATCCACCCCGACGACCGCTCTAGCCTGCACGGCGGCGACGCTGACCAGTTCGAATGCACCTACCGGTTGATCAATGCGCGCGGCGAAACGCTCTGGGTTCAGGAGAACAGCCGCGCGCTGCGTGACGCCGACGGCCGGCTGCAGTGGTATGACGGCTTCATCTGGGACGTCACCGCCCGCGCGCAGGCTGAAAGCGAAGCCAACGAACGTGAGCGCTACGTGCGGTTGCTGATCGCCAACGTGGTTGACGCCATCATCATCATCAACCAACGCGGCCAGATTGAAACCTTCAACCACGCCGCTGAGCGGACGTTTGGCTACAGCGAGCAGGAAGTGCTCGGGCAAAACCTGTCAGTGCTGATGCCTGAGCCCCATCGCGCCGCCCACGACGGCTATCTGCGCAACTATGAACAAAGCGGAGAAGGCCGCAGCCTGGGGCAGAACCGCGAACTGCAGGCGATTCGCCGCAATGGCGAACTCTTCACCATCGAACTTCGCGTCTCGGAAATCAGCCACCATGGCGAACGCAAGTTCATCGGACTGGTGCGAGACATCACTGAACGCAAGCGCGTCGAACAGATGAAAAGCGAGTTCGTGTCCGTCGTCAGTCATGAACTGCGCACACCGCTGACCTCCATTTCCGGCGCATTGGGGTTGGTTCTGGGTGGCGCTGTTGGCGACGTGCCGCAGGCTATGGGGCAGATGCTCGGGATTGCACAACAGAACAGCCAGCGCTTGGCACTGCTCATTGCCGATCTGCTCGACATGGAGAAACTCATCGCCGGCCAGATGAGTTTCACATTGCGTGCTCAGCCGCTGGGGCCGCTACTGGAAGACGCGTTGCACTCCAACCAGGCTTATGCCGAACAGCTTGGGGTCCGTATCGAGCTGGGTGAGCAGGTCACGGCTACCGTGAGCGTCGACGAGCACAGGCTGCAGCAGGTGCTGGCAAACCTGCTCTCCAACGCGGCGAAGTTCTCACCGGCCGGAGCGGCCGTCACCCTCAGCAGCCAACTCAAAGACAATCAGGTGCGCGTCAGTGTCCAAGATGTAGGCCCCGGCATCCAGCAAAGCTTCCGGCAGCGCATATTCCAGAAGTTTTCCCAGGCCGACTCGTCCGATACACGGCAAAAAGGCGGTACAGGCCTTGGCTTGGCAATCAGTAAAGAACTGATCGAGCACATGAATGGGCAAATCGGATTCGACTCGGAGCCGGGACACGGCGCCTGCTTCTGGTTCGAACTGCCAGTGCAGGCCGGGCTTTAGCGGTCTATTTTTTCAGTGTGCCGCCTCAGTCAGTGACCAAGCTGGCAAACTGTCGCTTTCGAGCACGCCAAGCCCACTACGCTGGAGGACCGCATGAGCGAGCTGAAACGGATTCTGCATGTCGAGGACGACCCATCCATCCAGGCAGTGGTCAAAGTGTCGCTGGAGGCGATCGGCGGCTATCAGGTGCAGACCTGCTCGTCCGGTCGCCAAGCGCTCGATGAGGTGGAAGCCTTCGCCCCGCAATTCGTCCTCCTGGACGTGATGATGCCGGGAATGGGTGGCCCTGAGACGCTAACAAAGCTCAGTGAGCGCATCGACCTGGCCAAGGTTCCGGTGGTTTTCATGACCGCCAAGGTCCAACCCAGCGAAATCGAGCACCTTCGCCGCCTCGGAGCGCGTGAAGTGATCGTCAAACCCTTCGATCCGATGCGCCTGGCCGGTCAGATACAGGCAATCTGGGATGCTGGCGGCTTGTAGGCTGCCTCGCCCTCAACGAGCGAAAGAGCAAGGAAATGCAGTCATCGAAATCAGTACAGGCCGTCACCCCACCGCGTGAGCTTTCCCGGCTCGCCGCGCTGCTGCGCTACGAGATCCTGGACACGCCTGATGAAAGCGATTTCGACGACTTCACCCAACTGGCCGCCTACATCTGCGAAACCCCCATCGCCCTGATCTCACTGGTCGACGACCATCGCCAATGGTTCAAGAGCCGCCTGGGGCTGGATGTCAGTGAGACTCCACGAGAACTGTCGTTCTGCACCCATACCATCGAAGGCCAAGGGATTTTCGAAGTCAGCGACGCGCAGCTGGACCGGCGCTTCAATAGCAACCCTCTGGTCACTGGCGACCCGCACATCCGTTTCTATGCAGGCGCGCCGCTGACGTCGCCGGATGGCTACAACCTCGGAACCCTCTGCGTCATCGACCGCGAGCCACGTCAGCTCAGCGAAGCGCAACGCGGCGCCTTGGCACGCCTGAGCCGCCAGATCATGCGCCTGTTCGAGGAGCGTCTGCAGGCACACCGCTTCGCTGACCAGGCGGCAATGCAGCAAGCGCTGCTCAACAGCGCTGCGAGTGCAATGCTGGTCACCACAGCCGACGGACGGGTAACAGGCGTCAACCCCACGGCCGAGCGCCTGTTCGGCTATCCCGAAAAAATGCTGGTTGGCGAGCGGCTTACCGATGCGCTGTTTCCGCAGGACGCCCTGTTTCGCCGCGCATCCATTCTCAGCAATGAACTGGAAGAACCCATCGAGCCGGGTTTTGCCGTGCTTACCGCGCCGCTGCTGGACGGCCGGCGCGAGATGCGCGAGTGGCGGTTGCTCAACCGCAATGGCGACGCTGTACCGGTGCTTCTGAACGTCTCGACGATCCACGATGAAAACGAACAGCTGCACGGTTACATCGTCAGCGCTTATGACCTGGCCCATCAGGAACACCTTCAACTGCGCCTGCAGCAGATCGCCGCTCAGGTTCCTGGAATGCTGTTCCAGTTTTGCTGGCGGCCAAACGGCCAGAGCTCGTTTCCCTACCTCAGCGAAGGCGTCGAGGACATTTACGGACTGAGCGCGGCCGAGATGGAGCCAACCATCGCGCCCATCTACGAGCGGATTCACTCCGCTGATCGTGTACAGGTGCTGACGAGCATCCGCCACGCGGCTTCAACCCTTACGCCCTGGCAGTTGGAGCACCGGATAGAACATCCGCGCAAAGGACTGATCTGGGTCGAAGCACGTGCCACGCCGATGCGTCAGTCTGACGGATCGGTGCTCTGGCACGGCCTAGTGACCGACGTTACCGAGCGCAAGGCCGAACAGTTCGAGCTCGACAAGCAGCAGGAAATGAACCGGCGCTTGCTCGAAGCCCTGTCCGAAGCGGTCGTTGCCTGCGATGCCGAAGGCAATCTGACGCTGTTTAACAACGCCGCACGCAGCTGGCACGGGCTCGATGCCCATCAGATCTCGCCAGAACGGTGGGCCGAGTATTACCGGCTGTTCCAGGCCGATGGCGTCACGCCCATGCGCATGGAGGAAGTGCCACTGATGCGGGCGCTACGCGGCGAGCACATCCGCAATCTGGAAATGACCATTGTGATGAACGGCACACCGCGCTATGTACTGGCCAACGCGGACCCGATGTACGCGTCCAACGGTCAGCAGAACGGTGCGGTGGCTATCCTCAGGGACATTACCGAGCGCAAGCAGATCGAGGTCCTTCAACGGGACTTCGTCTCGACGGTCAGCCACGAGCTGCGCACACCGCTGACGTCCATTACAGCCTCGCTGGGTTTGATCTGCGGTCGGGTCATGGGCGATGTGCCCGTGCATCTGCAGGAGCTGCTCGATATCGCCCACGAGAACAGCAAGCGGCTGAGCACCCTGATCGATGACCTGCTCGACATCGACAAGCTCTACGCTGGCAAGATGCGCTTCGAGCTGCAGACGCAGCCTTTGCGGCCGTTGCTTGAACAGGCCCTGCGCAGCAATCAGGGCTACGCCGAAAGCTATTCAGTGAGTATCGAGCTGGACGCCTGTCCCGAAGTATCGATCAACGTCGATGCAATGCGCCTGGACCAGGTCATGAGCAACCTGCTCTCCAACGCTGCCAAATACTCTCCAACGGGTGAAACCATCCGGGTCTACGCGGAAAAGGTCGGCCTACAGAAGGTTCGTGTCAACGTGTGTGACAAGGGCCCGGGGATCACCGAGGCCTTTCGCGAAGGAATTTTCAACAAGTTTGCCCAGGCGGACTCCTCCGACACTCGAAAGCAAGGCGGTACCGGCCTAGGCCTGGCCATCAGCAAGGAGCTGATCGAGCATATGGACGGTGAAATCGGCTTTGACTCGACTCCCGGCGCAGGCGCCTGCTTCTGGTTCGAGCTGCCGTGCAGCGCTCGCGTCGAGACCTCATCATGAGGCCGCTGCAGCGCATTCTTCATGTGGAAGATGTGCCCTCGATACAGGTAGTGACCCGCATAGCGCTGGAGAAGCTTGGAGGTTTCGAGGTGCTGACCTGCGCCTCTGGTCAGGCGGCCCTGGAGCAGGCGCCGCGATTTCGGCCAGACATGATCCTGCTTGATGTTACGCTGCCACACATGGGCGGCATCGAGCTGCTGAGGCAACTCGCGCCGCTGATTGACCTTCAGCAAACCCCGGTGGTGCTGCTGACTGGGCAATCGCACGAGCCGGCAGACCATGATGAGCTGCTGCGTCTGGGTGTTCGAAAGCAGCTGCAAAAACCCTTCGACCCATTGCAACTGGCGACAAAACTGAACGAAATATGGAATGCCGAGCATGAATGAAGGCGCCAATGAGGCGCTGCAAAGCCAACTGCGAGTACTTAACGAGAAATTCGCTGAACGTCTCGGCGAAGAACTGAAAGAACTCGATCGGCGCGCCGTTCAACTGCAGCAGGTTCGCAAGCAGGAGCAGCGCCGGCAGTTGGTGGTTGAAGTCCACGAGCGTCTGCATCGGCTAGCCGGTACGGCTGGCACCTTCGGCTTCGGCGCGCTGGGCGAACAGTCACGTCTGCTCGAGCAACGGGCCGAGCATTGGCTGAACGCGGCCAAACCGAGCGGACAGGCGTTAGCGGCCTTCGCCCGGGCTACCCGTCAGCTGGCTGCGGCCGAGTACGCGAACGGCAGCGCCGCTGGCAGCGAAACGCAGCGCACCTCTCCAGACGCGTTGCCAGCGGGCTGCAGTGTCTACCTCCTGGAAAAAGACGCCGAAGACGGCCAGGCGATGTGCCAGACGCTGAGCAACTTCGGCTACGACGTGCTGCTGTTTCCCGAAATCGCGCTGCTGCAAAGCGCCGTTCAAGCGCAGTTGCCCGACGCGCTGATTGTCAGTCAGTACGATGGAGAGCTTGAAGCCATAAGCGCGCTACAGCAAAGCCTGGAAGCGCAGTTGCCGCTGCTGGTGATCGGCCACGGTGTGGATTTCCACAGCCAGTTGGCTGCGGTCCGAGCGGGCGCGAAAGGTTATTTCACACGACCGCTGGATATCACCCAGCTGGAAAATAACCTGGAAAATATCCTCAGCATGCAGCTGAGCGAGCCATACCGGGTACTGATCGTCGATGATGATGAGGATCTGTCCGCTCGCTACAGCCTGGTATTGCGCAACTCCCAGATGTTGGTACAGACACTGAGTGAGCCAAGCCGACTGCTCGATGTCATGCACGATTTCGACCCGGAAATGATATTGCTCGACATGAACATGCCGGAGTTCACCGGCATCGAGCTGGCACAGATGATTCGGCTAAACGATGAGTGGCTGCGCGTGCCCATCATCTATCTATCCGCCGAAACCGACATCAACCGGCAGATGGCTGCAATGCTCAAGGCCGGCGACGACTTTATTACCAAACCCATCAGCGATGGCGCCTTGACCGCCGCGGTGTTTTCCCGCGTGCAGCGGGCGCGCGCGCTGAGCATGGCGCTCTCACGTGACAGCCTGACCGGCCTGCTCAAGCATGCAGACATCAAGGAACAGGTCGCGCTAGAGGTCGAACGCGCCCAACGCAGCGGCAAACCGACCAGTGTGGTGATGCTTGATCTCGATCACTTCAAGCAGGTCAACGATCAGTACGGACATGCCGCAGGTGACAATGTCATCCGCTCACTGGCCAATCTGATGCGCCAACGTTTGCGCCGCCTCGACAGTATCGGGCGCTACGGAGGCGAGGAATTCGTGGCGGTATTGCCGGACTGCCCGGCTGAACAGGCCAGGCAGATCTTCGACGAAATCCGCCTGCGCTTCGCAGCGCTGAGATTCCACGCCGGAGTGTCTACGTTCGGCGTAACGCTCAGTGCCGGAATCAGCGCAACGGACGGGCAATCCAGTGCCGGCATGCTGCTTGAGCACGCCGACAAAGCGCTCTACGCTGCCAAGCATAACGGCCGCGATCAGGTTCAGGTTGCCCGGCTTGAATAGCGTCGCTGTCAGTTAGATCGAGCGAACCGCTGCTCTATTCTCGACTCCAACTACACTAAGAACTCAGCGACACTCGCTGGCTCTAGCGTGCAGATGAACGTAGCGAAAGTCAGTACCTATCGCTGCCCGTGTCTTATCAACCGGCGGAAGGAGTTCCGGTTTGCCTGCAAAACCCGCGATTAGCTGGCATTCGCTCGCGTTCCTGTTTGCCTTCCTTCTGCTGGTCGCACTCGGCTGGCAGGGCAAGCGCACCCAGGAGGCGGTCCTGGCGAGCAACCAGTCGGTAAGCCACAGCCTGGAAATCATCACGGCGACCCAGGCGATGCTGTCCTCGCTGCAGGACATCGAAACGGGCTCGCGCGGCTTTATCCTGACCGGCGAGCCGGAGTACCTGGCGCCCTACGAACATGGTCTGCGAGAACTTGAGGAGCACCGCCGGGCGTTGCAGAGGCTCCTTGCCGATCACGAGTTTCCCGATCAACGTTGGTTCAAGCAGCTCGACCGGAACATTGCCGAGCGCCTGATCATTTCCGCTGGCAATATTCAGACCCGTCGTGACAGCGGCCTGCTACCTGCGGTCGAACGCCTGAAGCAGGCTGGCGGCAAGCAAATCATGGACAACTTGCGCGCCTTGCTGGGCACAGTGGAGCGGCACGAGCACGAACACTTGTCCGCGGCAAACCGCGCCGTGGTCGCCACCATCGAACGCAGCCGGAAGCTCGCGTTGATCGGCAGTCTCATGGTCGCGGCATTGTTTCTCGCCGCAATCTGGGCGATTCGCCGCAACCTGCAGATCCGTCAGGCGCTTACGGCCAAGGCACAGGCGGGCGAGGCGCGACTCGGTGCATTGCTTCAGGCCATCCCGGATACTCTTTACGCCATCGACGATCATCGTCATATCACGACCCTTTCCCAAGCCACCGACAGCCGCGCACCGGCGCCGGAAGCCATCGAGCCGTTGCTGGTCAGCCTGCTTCAAGCTGACCGTTCCCTGGAGCTGCACCAGAGCACCTGGTGCGAAATGGGCGGCCAGCGAACCTTCGAGGTGCGTGTGGTCCCCACCGGCCTAGGCGATCACCTTGCCATCGCTCGGGACGTCACCGAGCTGCAGCGCAGCCGCGACACCCTTGAGGACCAGAAGGTTTTCCTGCGCCGGGTCGTGGATACCGATGAGAATCTGATCTTCGTGCGCGACGAGCAAGGTCGCTTTCTGCTGTGCAACAGTGCCTTTGCGGCTGTGCTCGATATTCAGCCGGAAATCATAGAAGGGCACCGCGCCGAGGACATTGCTGGCGCGGAACTGCTGCTGCCGCTATTGCAGGGCGAAGCCGACCTGCTCGGTGGCAGCGGCGAACTGCGCATAAGCGAGGTGGGCGTCAGGGACACGCATGGCCAGGAGCGCTGGCTACAGGTGGTCAAGCGCCCCATGAACATGTCCAACGGAGCCTGTCATGTGGTGACCGTTGCGGTCGACATGTCGCTCAGACGGCGTATGGAGCAGATGAAGACCGAATTCATCTCCACGGTCAGCCATGAACTACGGACCCCGTTGACTGCCATCCGTGGCGCGCTTGGCATGCTGGTAGGGGGTTTGGCGGGCCATATCGATGAAGGCGCACGCCCCCTGCTTGATATCGCACACAAGAACAGCGAGCGCCTGGTGCGCCTGATCAATGACATTCTGGACATCGAGAAGCTCGAAGCGGGTCGCCTGCCCTTCCATTTTGCCCGCTGCGATGTGCAGCCCCTGATCGAGCAGGCATTGGTCGACCTCAAGCCCTACGGCAATGAGTATGGTGTCAGTCTCGTTCTCGTCACGCCAGACGGCCCGGTTTTGGGCGAAGCGAACCTCGACCCGGACCGCTTCGCCCAGATAATGGCCAATCTGCTGTCCAACGCGATCAAGCATTCACCCTCTGGTGGCGTCGTCAGTGTCGAGCTGCGACGTCACGGCGACAGCCTGGAGATTGGTGTTCAGGATCAGGGACAAGGCGTTCCCGAAAGCTTCCGCTCACGAATCTTCGAGCGCTTCGCCCAGGCCGATTCATCCGATGCGCGCAAGCGTGGCGGCACTGGACTGGGCCTGGCCATTACCCGTTCGTTGGTTCAGCAGATGCACGGACGGATCGGTTTCGACTCCACGGAAGGCCAGGGAACGCGTTTTTGGCTTCGCCTGCCAGTGGCATCAACCCCGCCACAGCCGGCCAGCCTGCCAACGGGCACGCAAGCGCTGCCGGTCGCCGGTACGAATCGCTCCGTGGAACGCATCTTGGTGCTGGAACCCGACGCGCCAGCGGCCGAACGGCTGGCAACCGCACTGCAGCAACACGGCTATGCCACGTTGATCGCAGAGACCGCCGCCAAGGCCCGCGAGTTACTGGCCGAATTCAGCATTCAGGCGCTCACGCTGAGTCCCGCTCTGAGCGACGAAGACAGCATCGCTTTTCTACAGAACCTGCGTAGCCAGAATGCCTACCGCCACCTGCCTGTGCTGATCGTCAGCCTCCAGCCCCAACGTCGCGACAATGACGACGGGGCTTTGCGCGGCGGCGCGGTCGGCGTGATCGACTGGTTGCACAAGCCGGTCGACCCGTCGCGGGTCATGGATGTAGTGCGTGCATGTCTGGGCACCAACGGAGCCCGGCCGCGCATCCTCCACGTTGAAGATGATGAGGATCTTCGCGTTCTGCTGGCCCGGCTGGTCGAGCCATTGGAGATTGATATCCTGGGCGCGCCCACCCTGGCCGATGCACGTCACCTGATCGACGAGCAGCGCTTCGATCTGGCGATTATCGACCTGATGCTGCCTGACGGCGAGGGAAGCGAGCTGTTCGATCAACTGGCCCAGAGCGTGCCGCCGCCACCCGTGATTATCTTCTCCGCATTGGATTCGCCAGTGCAGGACAGCCGCTTGGCCTTGCGCCAGCTGGTCAAATCACGCCATAACGGCGAAGAACTCGCCGAGCTTATACAGCAGCTGCTCCAACAATGGCCGCCCGGCCAAACCGAAGTTTCCAAAGAGGTCAACGCATGAGCGATTCCGCTAGCCCGCGCATTTTGATGGTTGAGGACGAGGAAGACATCGCGTTCCTTATTCGCTTTATGCTCGAACGGCACGGGTTCGTCGTGGATCATGCTGCTGACGGTCGCCAAGCGATTGAAAAGATCACCACCTCGAACCCGCCCGACCTGACTTTGATGGACATCATGTTGCCCTATCACGATGGCCTGGAGCTGATCGAACGGCTGCGTGCGCAAGCTGGCTGGGAAAGCGTGCCGGTTCTGATGCTTACTGCCAAGGCACGCGAGGTGGACATTGTCAGGGCGCTGGAGCTGGGTGCCGACGATTATGTGACCAAGCCTTTCCAGCCGGAGGAACTGCTGGCGCGCATCCGTCGCCTGCTGAGGCGCCCAAGATGAGGCCGCTGGCACTAGCCCTGGCGATGTCAGCCTGGCTTCCAACGCTGGCCCTCGCCGACGTCGCGACCGCTCAGCGTCAGATCGAGGCCCAGCGGCTTGACGCCGCTGCGGCGACCCTTGAGGCGCATCTTGCACGTCAGCCGGAGGATAGCGAGGCGTTATTCCTGCTGGCACGGGTGCGCGCCTGGCAAGGCGATCCCGAGCAATCACTGCCGCTCTATGAGCAACTGCTGCAACGCGAGCCTGACAATGCCGACTACCTGCTCGGGCAGGGCCAGGCGTTGCTCTGGGCGGGGCGTCCACAGGCCGCGCTGGTCTCGCTGGAGCGAGCCGCGGAGATCGCACCGGACTATGCGGACGTGCAGCAGGTCATGCAGCAAGCACGGGCGTCGCTGACGTCTCCGGTAACGACCACAGCGCCAGCAGCTAGCGCCGCTCCGGCAAAGCGTCGCCATGAGCTTGAGCTCTCGGCTCGCCAGGACTGGTTGGACAACGGCTTCGACAACTGGCGCAGCCAGCGCCTGGATTACATCTCGTCGCAGCCCGAAGGCCTCGGCTGGTACGGGGCGCTGCTGCGCGAGCAACGCTTTGGTGAATGGGACAGGGGTGTCGAAGCAGGCGCCGTGATTCCGCTGGATGAAAACTGGACGCTACAGCCCGAGGTCGGCTTTCAGCCGTCCCCCTACTTTCTCCCAGAATGGCACGCCGACCTGCGCCTGCAGCGACGCCTCCCAGCGGGCTTTCTTGGCGCCGCCAGTATTCGTCGTACCGAATACGAAACCACCCGAGTCGACCGGCTGGCCCTCAATGCCGAGCGATACTGGGGCTCGTGGCGCGCCGGCTACACGCTGAACATCACCGATGTGGCCAATGCCGGAACGCCCATCGGTCACGACCTGGCGCTGGATTATTTCTACGGGGGCCTTAGCTATGCAGGCTTGCGCCTGACCGCGGGCGAGGAGGAGGCGGTCGAGGAGCAACAGCTGATCACCGGCGATGTACGCGCCATCAGCCTGCAGGGCCGCCACTGGCTGGACAATCGCTGGGCGCTGACCTGGGAGGTCGGCCACCACCGCCAGGGCGACTATTACACGCGGCGCTGGCTACAGCTCGGCCTGCGTCATGCTTTCTGAACCCTGCCCGGTCTGGCTGTGCGAGCTGCCTCGTACAGCCTGGCTGGCCATCTGGCCAGAAGACCGAATGCTACAGCTGGCGTTGTATTGCGCTCTGGGCCTCGGCGCCCTGACGTTGCTGGTGATGCTGCAGGTCCTGCTGCTGGGGGAAGTCGCCCGACGCCGCTCAGCTCGGCGGCAGGCGTTCAACGACCAATGGCGCCCCTTCTTTGCGCTGTGCAGCCTGGATGACGAACTGCCCGAACCGGTTCCTGCCCTTCCGCGGGGCCGTCAGCTGTGGTTCTTCCTGCAGTGGAATCGCACCCAGCTGCAGCTCCGGGGCGCGGCACGAGAACGCATGAACCGCGCGCTCGGTGCGCTGGGCATGGATCGTCAGGCGCTTGCACTGCTGAGCGGAAGCGTCCGCAGCAAGCTGATCGGGCTGACCTGCCTGCGCCATCTCGCCGACCTGTCTCATTGGCAAGCAGTGCAGCCGCTGCTGGTGAACCGCAACACCATCGTGTCGCTCGCTGCAGCACAGACACTGGTCGCCATGGACGGCGCGCGCGCCATGCAGCTGATCCTGCCAGCAGCCGTGACCCGACCCGACTGGTCCTTGCCTCGCCTTGCCAACCTTTGCCAACAGGCCGGCGAGCAGGCCGTGACCCTACCGCTGCTCATCGTGCTGGCAGGCTCCGAAGACCCGCGCCGGGAGCGTCTGATCCCGTTGCTGGTTCAAGGCGACCCTCGCCACGCGGCGCCCTGGGCCCGTGCTCGGCTCCAGGAGGATGCTTCGCCAGAGCAGTTGCAGGTGGCGCTGCGCTGCCTCTGCGAACTGGGCGACCCGCGTGACCGCACAAGACTGTTACGCGCGTTGCAACACGGTCATGCCGATGTGCGTCTGGCAGCCCTACAAGCCTTGCACAAACAAGCACGCAACGACGACAGCCAGGTGTTCTTGCCGTTGCTCGGTGACGCAAGCTGGTGGGTCCGACAAGCTGCGGCAGACAGCTTGGTTACGCTGCCGGGATCGACCCCCGGTCAGCTTCAGGAACTGCTCTCGCAAGTTGAAGATCGCTACGGGCAAGATGCTCTGCGCCGAGCCATGGCGGAGGTCAGGCGGTGACTGTCGACTGGCTCTGGTGGCTTCAGCTGTGCTTCATCCTCTACTTCCTGCTGCTCAATGGCATGTACCTGCTGCTCAATGTGCTTTCGATGATCAGCCTGATGGGCTACATCCGCCAACGTGCCGAAACGGGGGAGATAGCGCCGTATCTAGGCGCGGAGCCACCTGTCTCGGTGCTGATGCCGGCATTCAACGAAGAAGCGACGATCCGTACCTCGGTGCGTTCGATGCTGCAGCTGCAATACCCGGAATTCGAGGTCGTGGTCATCAACGACGGTTCAAAGGACAACACCCTCGCCGTGCTGGTCGAGGAGTTCGAGCTTGTGCCTCACCCAGAGCCGCTGCGCCAGGCCGTCACTCATCAGCCCGTCCAGGCCATCTACCGCTCTCAGCGCTACGCCAACCTGCGGGTAATCGACAAGGCTAACGGCGGCAAGGCCGACGCGCTGAACGCTGGCATCAACGCCGCGCGCCACGGATTGTTCTGCGGCGTCGATGCCGACTCCATTCTCCAGCGCGACAGCCTGCTGCGTGTCGTCCAGCCGTTTCTCGAAGACGAACGCACCATCGCCGCCGGTGGCACCGTGCGCATCGCCAACGGCTCGGAAGTTCGCGGCGGCTTCCTGATCCGCGCCGGATTACCAACCAACTGGCTGGCGCGCTTCCAGATCGTTGAATACCTGCGTGCGTTTCTCTTCGGTCGGCTCGGCTGGTCCCCCATGAACGCAGTGTTGATCATCTCCGGCGCCTTCGGCCTGTTCGACCGCGAGCGGGTCATGACGGTTGGTGGCTATCGAACGAATACGGTCGGCGAAGACATGGAACTGGTGGTGCGGCTGCATCGCTATCACCGCGAGAAGCGCATCCCCTACAGGATCCGCTACCTGCCCGATCCGATCTGCTGGACCGAATGTCCGGAAGATCTCGGCACCCTCGGGCGGCAACGCAGCCGCTGGCAACGAGGACTGGCTGAGAGCCTCGGGCGACACGCCCGACTCGCCTTCAGCCTGCGCGGGGGAACTCCAGGCTGGCTGGCCTGGCCGTTCATGGCGCTATTCGAGTGGCTGGGCCCGCTGATCGAGCTGGTCGGTTATGGGTTCATGATCGGCGGGTTCGTGTTTGGGGTCGTCTCCTACACCGCTCTGACCGCCTTCCTGTTGATGGCCATCGGCATGGGCATTCTGCTCTCGGTAAATGGCCTGCTGCTGGAAACCCTGTCGTTCCGTGTCTATGAACGTCGCCGCGACATGCTGCGCCTGTTTCTCATGGCCGTACTGGAGAACTTCGGCTATCGCCAGCTGAATACCCTCTGGCGCTGCCGGGGGCTTTGGCAGTGGTTTTCCCGGCGCAAACACCAATGGGGCGCCATGCGCCGCAGTGGGCGCTGGGGAGCTAGCTGAACGCTGAAAAATCGTAGGGGGGATCACGCTTCGTCGATCCACCATTACTGTGCAACAAGGTGAATGTACAAAGCGACATCCACCCTACGAATGGCGTCAGCGCGTAGGGTGGATCACGCCTCACCGATCCACCGGAGGGTCGCTACGGTGGGTATAGCAAGTGATCCAGCTATGATTCTCTGCCCGGCTCAGGCTGCGCCTTACAGCTTGATCCAGGTCGACTTCAGCTCGGTGTACTTGTCGAAGGCGTGCAAGGACTTGTCGCGGCCATTGCCGGACTGCTTGAAGCCACCGAACGGCGCGGTCATGTCGCCACCGTCGTACTGGTTGACCCAGACGCTACCCGCGCGTAGCGCCTTGGCCGTCAGGTGTGCCTTGGACAGATCCGCCGTCCACACGGCCGCGGCAAGACCGTACTGAGTGTCGTTGGCGATGCTTACCGCCTCGGCTGCGCTATCGAAGGTGATCACCGACAGCACTGGACCGAAAATCTCTTCCCGAGCGATTTTCATCGCATTGCTGACGCCGTCGAAGATGGTCGGCTCGACATAGAGCCCGCCGGTTTCCTGCATGGTCCGCTGGCCGCCAATCAGCACCTTGGCGCCATCGTTGCGTCCGGCCTCGATGTAGCCGAGCACGGTATCGAGCTGCTGGGTATCGACCAATGCGCCGACGTTCGTGGACGGGTCCAGCGGATTGCCCGGTTTCCAGCCTTTCAGAGACTCGACCACCATGGGCAGGAAGCGCTCCTTCACCGAGCTTTCGACCAACAGCCGCGAGCCTGCGGTACAGACCTCGCCCTGGTTGAAGGCGATGGCGCTGGCAGCAGACTTCGCCGCGGCTTCCAGGTCCGGTGCGTCGGCGAAAACGATGTTCGGGCTTTTGCCGCCGGCCTCCAGCCAGACGCGCTTCATGTTCGACTCGCCGGCATAGATCATCAATTGCTTGGCAACCCGAGTGGAGCCTGTAAAGACCAGGGTATCGACATCCATATGCAGCGCCAGCGCCTTGCCCACGGTGTGGCCGTAGCCCGGCAGCACGTTGAAGACGCCCGCCGGAATGCCTGCCTCGATGGCCAGCTGGGCTACGCGGATAGCGGTGAGTGGCGACTTCTCGGATGGCTTGAGCACAACTGAATTGCCAGTGGACAACGCCGGACCAAGCTTCCAGCAAGCCATCATCAAGGGGAAGTTCCAGGGCACGATGGCTGCCACAACACCTACGGGCTCGCGCGTCACCAGGCCCAGCTGATCATGGGGCGTGGCAGCCACTTCGTCGTAAATCTTGTCGATCGCCTCGCCCGACCAGCGCAGCGCGTTGGCCGAACCCGGAATGTCGACGTTCAGCGAATCGCTGATCGGCTTGCCCATGTCCAGGGTTTCCAGCAACGCGAGTTCTTCGGCGTTGGCCTGGATAAGGTTGGCGAAGCGAATCATCGTTGCCTTGCGCTTGGCCGGTGCCATGCGCGACCAGACGCCAGACTCGAAGGCCATGCGCGCACTGATCACGGCGCGATCGGCATCAGCCTCGTCACAGCTCGCCACCTGCGCCAATACTCGCCCGTCGACCGGGCTGATGCAGTCGAAGCTGGCGCCCGCGCTGGGCGCGGTGTATTCGCCCTGAATGAAGGCCCGCCCTTCAATGCGCAGGTCGCGGGCACGCTGTTGCCAGTCGGCGAGTGTCAGGGTGGTCATGGGGCGTCCTCGGTATCTGTCGAATAATCAGAAAGGCACCCTAAACCAGCGGCACCGGAGCTATCAATATTTTTTACGAAGACGCCATTTTGCGCCTTGTTTTGTTCGTTTTATTAAACATAGACTCGCCGAAACCGCTGTGCGCTCGGAACTGCCCTGCTACAGCATAGCCGCCACAACCCGTCGCCCTGCCGGAGCAAGTCATGGCCAACGATCAGCACCTCGCCGCGTCCGCCGATCATTTCTGGATGCCCTTCACCGCCAACCGTCAGTTCAAGGGCAGTCCGCGCCTGCTGGAACGCGCCGAGGGCATGTATTACACCGACACCGCCGGGCGTCAGGTGATCGACGGTACCGCCGGGCTCTGGTGTTGCAACGCCGGGCACGGCCGCCGCGAGATTACGGACGCCGTAAGCAGGCAGATTGGTCAGCTGGACTTCGCACCGACTTTCCAGATGGGTCATCCGCTGCCCTTCGAACTCGCCGAGCGGCTCGCCGAGATCAGCCCGGCCGGGCTGAACCGGGTGTTCTTCACCAACTCGGGTTCGGAGTCGGCGGATACGGCATTGAAGATCGCACTCGCCTACCAGCGCGCCATTGGCCAGGGTAGCCGCACCCGCCTGATCGGTCGCGAGCTGGCCTACCACGGCGTCGGCTTCGGCGGTATATCGGTCGGCGGCATGACCAACAACCGCAAGGCATTCGGCGCGCTCCTGCCAGGCGTCGATCATTTGCCCCACACGCTCGATTTGCAGCGAAACGCGTTCAATCGTGGCCTGCCAGAGCATGGCGTGGAAAAAGCCGAGGAGCTGGAACGACTGATTACCCTGCATGGCGCGGAAAACATTGCCGCCGTGATCGTCGAACCGATGTCCGGCTCCGCTGGGGTAATCCTGCCGCCGCTGGGCTACCTACAGCGGCTGCGGGAAATCACGTCAAAACACGGCATTCTGCTGATTTTCGATGAAGTAATAACCGGCTTCGGCCGTGTTGGCGAAGCGTTCGCCGCGCAGCGTTGGGGCGTCACGCCGGACATCCTCACCTGTGCCAAGGGGCTGACCAACGGTGCCATTCCGATGGGCGCGGTGTTTGTCGACGAGAAGATCCACGACGCCTTCATGCAGGGTCCGGAAAGCGCTATCGAGTTTTTCCACGGTTACACCTACTCCGGCCACCCGGTCGCCTGCGCCGCCGCCCTTGCCGCACTGGATATCTACCAGCGCGAAAACCTGTTCCAGAAAGCCATCGAGATCGAAGGCTATTGGCAGGACGCCCTGTTCAACCTCCAAGGGCTGCCGAACGTGACGGACATCCGCACCGTCGGCCTGGTTGCCGGTATTCAGTTCGCGGCGCACGCCGACGGTGTTGGCAAGCGAGGCTACGAGGTGTTCCGTCAGTGCTTCGAGGACGGTCTGCTGGCGCGCGCCAGTGGCGACACCGTCGCCCTTTCACCCTCGCTTATCGTCGAGCGCGAACACATCGATGCGATCGTCGAGCGCCTCGCCGATGCGATTCGCAAGGCGGCCTGACTGGCACCTTAACCGAGCCCGTCAGCACCAGCCTTCTGCTGAGCAAGCACGGTATCCGCGTTGCCTACGTGGCTCTGCCGTGAGCGATACGCCCCCGGAAGCCTTCGCAAAGCTCGCAATCCGACAACCCTAAGCCAGAAACGAAAAAACCCGCCGATAGGCGGGTTTTTCCTTCAAGGGCCGATCAATTACTTGATCTTGGCTTCCTTGTACATCACGTGCTTACGCACGACAGGATCGTACTTCTTGATTTCGATCTTGTCGGGAGTGGTGCGCTTGTTCTTGTCGGTGGTGTAGAAGTGGCCGGTACCGGCGCTGGACACCAAACGGATCAGGTCACGCATGATAGTTCTCCTTAAACCTTTTCGCCGCGAGCGCGGAGTTCAGCCAGAACGGCGTCGATGCCGCGCTTGTCAATAACGCGCATGCCTTTGGCAGTCAGGCGCAGACGTACGAAGCGGTTCTCGGACTCGACCCAGAAGCGGTGATGCTGCAGGTTCGGCAGAAAACGACGACGGGTTTTGTTGTTCGCGTGGGAAATGTTGTTCCCGGTTACCGGACCCTTACCGGTAACTTGACAGACTCTCGACATGCCTCAGCCCTCTAAAACCACATGCCCAACCCGGCATGGGTTGGCCGCTTGAATTCACTAGTCATTTGGCGCTCAGCGCCACGTTTCATTGGGGTCTTACCGGCTACGCGACAAGCGAAGAAACCGGGCCCCTAGAAAAGAGCGCTGCTTTATATCAGAAACCCCCTCCATCAACAAGCTCGACGTTACTTTTGCCTGCATGCTCCAATTGCTGCCAGCTCCCCCACAGGCCAAGGCTGGCGAGGCCTGGACGAATCGACCGTTCGTCACCTCCGTTCATCAAACCACCGACACGGCCCGATATATATATCCAGGCGCAGCACCTCGGGAGCCAGCAGTTGCACCGCACCGGCGCCCGCGAACGCCATCCTGTTAGGCGGGCCTGAAAAAGTTTGGCGTCTATCGCTCAATAGCGAACCGAGATTTTACTCTGCGGAACTGCAAACCTTTTTTTCAGCTATTATGGAGGGGCTGCGGCGCTCAATCGTGAGCCTTCCAGCCTGAAAAGCCGTACTGCTGAACCAATAGGGCGATCTGCTATCGTTCGCCTCCCGCCGTTACCCTACCAGACAGACTGACACCACCATGAGCGATGTTGAAGACAACGAGAGCCCCAAGGATCGTAAATTCGTCGAGGCACTCTCGCGCGGGCTGGATGTGTTGCGCGCCTTCACCCATGGCTCGGTGGTAATGGGCAACCAGGACATTGCACGCATCACCGGGCTGCCCAAGCCCACGGTGTCGCGTATGACCTACACCCTGACAAAGCTCGGTTATCTCAGCTACTCGCCGCAGCTGGAAAAATACCAGCTCGACTCCGGCGTATTGGCGCTCGGCTATGCCTACGTGTCCAACCTGCGGGTGCGCCAGCTGGCAAAGCCGTACATGGACGAGTTCTCCCGCCGCACCAACACCTCCGTCGGCCTGACCTGCCGTGACCGGTTGTCGATGATCTATATCGAGAACTGCCGCCCGGCCGAAGTGTCGACGCTGCGCATGGACGCCGGTATTCGTCTGCCGTTGGCCACCACTGCGGCAGGCCGCGCGTTCCTCGCTGCGACGCCGGACAAGGAGCGGGAGCATCTGATGGCAGCACTGCAAACCAAGTACGGAGACGACTGGGCGACCATGAAAAAGTCGCTGGACGGCTCCTTTGCGGAGTTCCGCCAGCACGGCTTTTGTCTGTCGCTCGGCGACTGGGACCGAAACGTAATGGCCGCTGGCGTGCCGCTGCACCTGGCCGACGGCAGCATAATGGCGCTGACTTGCGGCGCACCATCGTTCCAGCTTAGCGAAGAAACCCTGCGCGGTTCGCTGGCTCACCAGTTGGAAATGCTAGCCCGCGATATAGAGAGCCTCGGCGTCTGAGCGTCTGCTTAGCTACAATCTGGCCCAGCGAGAATGGTAGGTTCGGTCTTCTAGCTGGCGTCACCGATCATCCAACGGTCGAAGCAATCATTGTGCCCTGACGCTGGCCCAGGCGATGTCCGCGAGCAATTCGCGGCAATCTGCCAGCGCAGTGCGTGACCGCCCGGCCAGCCAATTGCGCGCCATGTCGTGGCAGGGCCCGATCACCACGGCCAAGAAACAGTCGCCTGGCATCTGTCGAAAGGCGCCGCTTTCCCGGTGTCGGCGCAAGATAGCGCTGACCCGCTCGCCATGCGCCTGGTTAACCTCGCGCAACCGGTCACCCATTTCCCCGGCCTCGACCCGCCCGCGGTTGTGCAACACGAAGCGCGCCCAGTCGGGATTCGCCACCACCCAGTCGATGTAGCTAGTGACGAACAGCTTCACGCACGCTTCGGCACTCAGCGTCTCGATCAGTCCGGCTTCCAGCAGCTCGGCATATTCACCGATGCCCTCCAGATACAGCGCCGCGATGATCCGCTCACGATTGCCGAAATGATGATAAAGGCTGCCGATACTGGCGCCTGAGCGGTCGCGGATCATTTCGATAGTGGTTGCCTCGACCCCATTTTCGGTGAAACAGGCAAGCGCGGCCTGCAGGATTTCCTGTTTGCGGCTAATACGAGCCATCCAACCCCCAAGGCGACTAGAATATTCTTCTAGAATTATATTCTGCTGTTTGTATACTGCCTGCTAGCGGCAAACCTAGAAGGACGGAGAACAACAAGATGGCGACGATACAGGCAGAAGAGCGTTCGATCGACAACGGCAACGGTCACCTACTTTCGAGTTACTGGTATCAACCGAACGGCGCGCCCCGTGGTGCCGTGCTGATCGCGCCGGCTATGGGCGTCAAGCAACGCTTCTACGCCGCGTTCGCCACCTGGCTGGCCGGCCAAGGTTATCTGGCTGTGACCTTCGATTACCTCGGCATGGGCCGTTCCCGGCGCATGCCGCTGCGCCAGCTCAAGGAGGTGGACATCCTCGACTGGGCCCGCCACGACTGTAGTGCCCTGCTCGCTGCGGTGGGCGAAGCCGCAGGCGAGCTACCGATCTACTGGATCGGCCACAGTGTCGGAGCGCAGATCTTGCCAATGGTTGAAGGCCATCAGCGACTTAGCCGAATCGTCACCATCGCCGCGGGCAGCGGCTACTGGCGCGAGAACAGCCCGCAGATCAAGCACAAGGCCTGGTTGCTCTGGCACGGCCTGGCACCGGCGCTGACCGCCATAGCCGGCTACTTTCCCGGCGACCGCATCGGCGCCGTTGGTGATCTGCCAGCCGGCGTCATTCGCCAGTGGCGGCGCTGGTGTTTGCATCCGGACTATCTTGTAGGCGTTGAAGGCGAGCCGATGCGCCAGGCGTTCGCGGCGGTCCGCACACCTCTGACCTCGCTATCGTTCAGTGACGACGAAATGATGTCGGCACGCAACACCGAATCGCTGCATGGCTTCTATACCAGCGCGCCAAAGACCATGCGCCGAATAGCCCCCAACGAGGTCGGCGCCCATCGCATCGGCCATTTCGGCTTCTTCCGCGATTCTTTCAAGCCAACGCTCTGGTCGGAACACCTGCTGCCGGAGCTGGAGCAGGACCACCAGAGTCAGGCTGCTGCGCTGGCCACGGCGACATAACCGCTTTCGCCTCCCCGCGCACCTAGGTAGCCGCGATCCGCCCGGCGTCACGACAACAATCGTAGGGTGGATCACGATCGGGTGCCTGCCGATAGGAGTAGGCTGCAGACGCGCCTGGCCGCCCAGCACGGCTCCTTCGCGAGCAAGCTCGCTCCCACAAAGGCGCCAGAGCGCCGCCGACCGCAAGCGTGACCCTGGCTGTAGGAGCGAGCTTGCTCGCGAACCCCGGTCCGGGCCACTGCGCAAAAAAAACCCGCTCCTGAGAGCGGGTAGTGCTGCCACGTGATCTCAGGCGATCACGCCACCTGCATCAACTTCGCGTACGCCTTCAGATGATGGTCATCATCACCGAACTGGTGGGCGATCATCACCAGGCGCTTGGCGTGGTGGGCCAGGTTGTATTCCCAGGTCATGCCGATACCGCCGTGCAGTTGGATCGCCTCTTCGGCCACCTTGCGTGCGGCGCGGGCGCAGATGTACTTGGCGGCGGCGATGATCCGGCGGCGGTCGTCGTTGTCTTCACCATCGGCAAAGGTGGCGGCGAGGATCGCCATGCTGGTGGCCTGCTCCAGCTCGGTCTGCATGTCGACCATGCGATGCTGCAGGACCTGAAACTTGCCGATCGGCACGCCGAACTGCTTGCGCGTCTTCAGGTAGTCGAGGGTCAGCTTGCAGGCTTCGTCCATGCTGCCCAGGGCGTCGGCGCACTGCGCGGCGATGGCGCGGCCTTGCTGGTAGCGCAACGCTGGGAGCGCGTTGCCGACTTCGCCGAGCAGCGCATCGGCGCCGACCTGCACATTGTCGAGGAACAGCTCGCAGCCCTTGCGCCCATCGATGGTCGGATACACACGGCGGCTAACGCCTTGAGCATTCGGATCGACCAGGAACAGGCTGATGCCAGTCTCATCACGGCTGTCACCAGCTGTACGCGCGGAGACGATGATCTGCCCGGCGCTGTGTCCGCCGATCACCACCGCTTTGCGTCCAGATAGGCGATAGCCGCCGTCGACCGCCTCGGCCTTGGTCTGCACGTCGTTGAGGTTGTAGTGGCTCTGCGGCTCGTCGAGCGCGACCGCCAGTTGCAGCGAGCCGGCCGCCGCCTGGGGCAGCAGATCATCCTTCTGCGCGTCGCTGCCCAGTTGATTGAGCAACCCGCCGCCGAAGATCACTGATTGCAGGTAGGGTTCCAGCGTCAGGCCGCGGCCCAGTTCGGTCATGACCAGCATGGTTTCCACGCCGCCGCCGCCAAAGCCGCCGATCTCTTCTGAGAACGGCACGGCAGTGAGACCCAGCTCGCCCAGCTGCGACCAGAACTCCGAGGAGAAGCCCAGCTCCGACTCGCTGAATTTCTCGCGCTGCTCGAACGGATAGGCGTCGCGCACCAGACGCGCCGCGGTGTCTTGCAGCATTTGCTGCTCTTCAGTCAGTTTGAAGTCCATTGCGGTGCCCCCTTACAGCTCGAGAATCATCTTCGAGACGATGTTCTTCTGGATTTCGTTGGAGCCGC
>Ga0208045_1000294_pt1 | contig 23029 bp, 37 predicted proteins | sample PL_2010_200m_FD_184160 | JGI IMG/M metagenome (GOLD analysis project Ga0208045, IMG submission 184160) | Freshwater microbial communities from Powell Lake, British Columbia, Canada to study Microbial Dark Matter (Phase II) - PL_2010_200m... | ecosystem: Environmental > Aquatic > Freshwater >...
CTGTGGAACTGGACGAGGACTCTATTGTTAGCGCCGTTCAGAGCATCATGGACGATATGGCTATCGCGCAGAGCGAGGGCATAGAAAACGGGTTTATCAACGGTGATAACGTTTCAGGCCACATGGATAGCGATGTTACGGACGCGGCGGACGTACGCCGGAACTTTAACGGTTACCGCAACGTTGTACAGGCCGGCGCCAAACAGGATTTGGCTACGTTCAACAGCGATAACGTACTCGCTATTCGCGGCAAGATGGGAAAGACCGGCGTTAATCCTGCCAAACTGGCATGGGTTACGGGCTTTTCCGGCTACGTCAAGCTGATGACGTTAAAAGACGCGGCAGGTAACGCGATATTCCTAACCGGCGATAAGTTCACGCCAGCGGTAAACGTTTCCGGCGAACTAGGACAGTTGACCGGAAGTCCGGTTATCGTTTCCGAGTTTGTTCGCGAGGACTTGAACGCAGTAGGCGTCTATGACGCTACGACTGTTGACAAGTCTATTTTGTTATGCGTCTACCGTCCGGGCTGGCGTATCGGAAACCGGCGTAATCTAACCATCAAGTCAAGCGACCAAATCTACCTAGAAACGGATCAGATCGTTGTCGTTTCTACGCAGCGTTTGGCGTTTACGCCGATGTACGATGTTACCGCGAATTACATTGCTGGTTTGGGTTACAACTTTTAAGTAGTAACCGCAACCACAATGCCGGAAAACGCCCGGCGGACATACGGCGCCCGTACAGCGCTGCCGCCGGGCAAGTCCGGCTAGCTAATCAAAAGAGGCAGCCATGTTTAACCGTTTCCGAAACAAGATGAAAACACCACAGAGCGACAAAGAAGCACGCCGCGAGGCGGTACGCCGGCAAATGTTAATAGCGCGCCAACTAGAACGGGTTAAGCGACACCGCGAGGCAGCGCAAGTAGCAAAGGATACAAAAGATGCCGCTAATAAGGTTTAACGATATATACAACGGGTCAGACGGTACCAAACAGATAACAGCGCGCGCCGGTGAAACGTTAGACGTCAGTAACGAAAAAGCGGAACAACTATTAAACGATTTTCCGCACCTATGTACACTAGGCATACCGAAAAGTCCACACACGCAGCGCGCGCACCTTGCCAGTATCCTAATGCCGGTAATGGAAAATTACGAATATACGGCGCAGGCGATAGCCGATATACGCAAACACACCCGTCAGAACTACGAAATTATATTGATAGACAACGGCAGCGGCGCAAAAACAAAGGCCAAACTGTTAAAACTGCTGACGGATGATGACAAGTTTTTATCTTTTCCTGACAATTACGGGTTTCCGCGTGCCATGAATTACGGCGTTGGGATTGCCACCGGCGAGTACATAGTGCTGATGAATAATGACGTGCGGCTGCCGGCAAAATGGCTAGACAAACTGCTGGCGCCGTTTAGCGACTATGCCGTAGGCGTGTCCTCGCCTATCAGGACTATAGTAGATAAGGGTGTGATACGTCTGTTACGGCCGTCCGGTCATCCGCCGACTATGGCGGACTTACCGTATGTGAAAGGACGCGAGGCCGCAACGGTAGCGAAGATAAACAAGAAACAGGAAGAACAGGGCGCCGGCGTTTTTTATACAGATGACATGGTGGCCTTTTTTTGTGTAGCGTTAAGTCGCCGCGCCATAGACACCGTAGGATATTTCGATGAAGATTTTGGATTAGGGCTGTGCGAGGATAACTATTTCTGCCGGCTACTGCTAAACAATGGTTTCAAGATAGCCATAAACACCGAACTATTTTGCTTACATCTGACCAGCCAAACCATACGCAAGATATGGCCGGACGATATAGGCGTAGCCGCGATAGGTGAAAACAGCAAGCTGCTGACAAAGAAACTACATAGTGGCGTACTAAACACACATGCGGCGCTACGACCGATAGGGGTAGTATGATGCTGCCCATACTTGTAACCTGTCATAACCGCGTAGGATTTACCGAGAAGTGCTTAAACAACCTAGTCAAAGTAACCGATATACCGTTTACATTATTTATTTGGGATAACGCGAGTACGGACGGTACGCGTGATTATCTAATGAAATCATGGGCGCACCGGGCGGAAATAGTTTTCAGCAATAAGAACATAGGTTTGACCGGCGCATTAAATACGTTTTTCAAGATTTACGCACCGCGCGCCAAGTGGTTAGCCAACGTAGATAATGACACGCTGCCACCGCCGGGATGGGCGGAGGATCTAATAGCGGCCGCGTCTATTTATAACCTAAAGGCGATACAAGGTACGCACCCGGTATTAGGACGACCGGGTTTCTTTGATAACAAATGGGGAATAGGCACCTATAAGGGTGAAACCATTTATAAATCCGGCTGTATCGGTGCGTCAGGCGCGGTGTTCAATACCGAGTTTATCTATGCCAACGGCCTGTTGTTATCCGATCAGATGTTTGACGCGACCGAAACATGGTACAAAAAAGGCGGAGAAAGCGGATACTTGTTTGGGTTTAGTGCGGCGACACCGTTAGAACTACTAGACATGAACGCCGATACCACACGGAAACTGATATACCCGGACTATGACAAGATGGTAAACGATTATAGGCAGGGTTTTCATGACAGATATACGTAAGGGCATACCGATAGCGGCAGAGCCGGTAGAGGACGGCATAAACCTAGATATAGGATGTGGCGAGGCGCCCATAGACGGGTTTATACATTTGGACATGAGGGCGTTACCGGGCGTAGACATGGTATTAGACCTTACCCGGCCGCTGCCGTATCAACCAGAAACGGTAGACGTTGTTTACAGCAGCCATTTTTTAGAACACATATCACAGGTAGATTTACCGCAAGTGCTGGCTAACTGGCGGACAGTCCTAAAACCTAAAGGTATTGTAGAGATACATGTACCGGATTTACTAGCCATAGCGGTAGATCTGTCCGACCCTTTAATTAAAGATAACCGGCAGGCGCAAGAGGATTTTTTGCCGCACATCTACGGCGGTCATAGGCACAGCACCGATGACCATGTAACCGGGTTTACTTTTCTAATCCTAGAGGACTTGCTAAAAACGGCCGGATTTATGTATGTAGAACACGCTGGCAACCCGATAGACCGCTACGACCTGACCGTACTGGCGTATAAATGAACACGCCGGTATATGAGTTTGTCCGCGACACCGTTGCCCGGCTTGAGATAAAAGGCCGGATACTGGACGTAGGCGCGTTAGACGTGAACGGTTGCGTCCGGGCATTGTTTGAGAGTTGCGACTATACCGGCCTAGACATGACGGCCGGCAATAACGTAGACGTAGTAGCCAACGCGCACGCGATACCGTTTCCTGACGCTGATTTTGACCACATTACTTGTTTGGAAATGCTAGAACATGACAGCGATCCGTTCAAGACAATGGCGGAAATCTACCGGGTACTGAAACCCGGCGGCTACGTTATCGTAACGGCACGTAGTTTAGCAACACCGTTACATGGATACCCTGATGACTACTGGCGGTTTACGGTATCCGGCATGTATGAACTACTGCGAGATTTTACGGAAACATGGGCAGATCTAGAGCCGATCTATGAAAATAGTTATGACTATATCCGCCGCATATTTAATCCGGGCGATATTGTTATAGACCTACTACACAAGGCATATGGCGATGGCGTATTTGGGATAGGGAGGCGACCATGACCACAGCGGACACTACCGCACAGGGCAAGGCCAGTATGAGGGCAGGCATCATCGGTACAGGAATTGTAGGCGGCGCAACTGCCTGCGCATTTGCCAAATGGAAACATCAGGTATTTGTATATGATACAGACATTGGCAAAGTGGCAGCATTAAAGAAGATACGCCCGGGCATTACGGCCTGCGGCTCAATGCTAGAACTTGTGAAAAACGCAGATATTATCTTTGAGTGCGTGCCTACCGAAAACATAGATGACAAAAACACCTATGGCGGCAGGATCGATCTAACGATACTTGAGGACGTAGCGCGCGAGTTTGCTACCGCCTGCGTAGCAATACGCCGGTATCCGATATTCGTACAACGTTCAACCTGCGTGGTAGGCACCGCGCGAAAGATTAACGCGATTATAGAGGGTATCGCCGGCTTTTGCCATTATGCGGTAAACCCTAGTTTTTTGCTAGAAGAAGATAGTATGGCGACCGCCGTAAAGCCGGAAAAGGTCATGATAGGCGCCAGCGAGGACGGCGTAGCGCGGATCCTAGAAAAGTTTTACGCCGGCAAGCCGCTAGTATTTACCGGCACATGGGAAGAAATAGAGATAGCCAAATACGCCATGAACTTTTTATTGCCTACGGCTATCAGCTTTTGGAACGAGTTACGGCCGTTAATAAACATGGAGCGCGGCCGGCTGGACTTTATTATTGCGGCTGCGACCGCCGGGCTAGTCAGGGATTTTAACGTAGGCATAGGTGGCGCATACGGCGGCGCTTGTTTTCCTAAAGACACCGCCGCGCTGGTAAGTGTCATGGAAGATTTAGGACTAGAGCCGCGACTGACTAAAGCTGTGGTACAGATTAACGATGAAGTTCGGCAGCGCGAGGGCGTCAGCCGGATAACTTATAGACAGCATAGGGGTTTGACCGCATAGGTCATTATAAAGGCCATAGACGATTTTGCGCCTCACGGTACGGAAACCGGCCGAAAAACGATATACGGGCTATGTAATGCGAGGCGTAAGAAATTACAGGCAAGGAGTACATTATGGCAGTTATCAATTCTAACAACCGGCTAACGCATAACGTTTATTCTGCTGGCGTATTAACGGATCCGACTAGTATAACGCTGGCCGTTTATGATGAAACCGGAACGGCCATTTGGTCGCCGGCGACCAAAACGCCCACCAAACTATCTACCGGCGTTTATTATTATGATTTGGCGCCGACAGACGTAAATACCGCAGGCAAATATAAAGCGGTTTGGACTACTGTAATCGCCGGGTCAACGCTGGCAGAAACGGTTTACTTTGACGTAAACCTAAAGGCCGGTACGTGGACTAACCCGGCGGCCGTAAAACTAGCGTTGGCGCCAACACAAACCGACTATATAGATGACAAAATACAGGCATTGATAGACGAGGCGCAGAACATTATAGAACGCGAAACCGGCCTGCGTTACGGGCAGTTTTATGCCACGTTATACTATGACGGGAACGGGCAGCGATGCCTGTTTTTACCACCGGGCGAAGTAAACGGCCGGATAAACAGCATTACATCTATCGGCATAGACGAGGACGGGCTAGGCACTTATACCACATTAAACAGTAATGAGTACCGGGTATTAGAGGACGAGTGCGGCCTAGAGGTATGGCTGGAATATGCCACTAACCTAGCGGTGTGGCCTAAAGGCACCGACAGCGTAAAGATAGTGGGCGATTTTGGCGAGGATCCGCCGGAAACTGCGCAGCGTGCGGTAAACCTGCTGGCGGCGCGTAACATACTTGCGCAAAGTCAGACCCGGCATGAAAAAGAACGCGACCTAGACCTAGCGGATCAGGCGTTTGAGGGCGAAAGTCCGGCAAATACCAGCGTACCAACAGGGGTGCCGGAAGTGGACAAGCTGATAGCGGTTTTAAGAAAGACGAAACAGCCGGGAGTTTATAGTGTCTAACGGCTTTTTTGAGAATATAGGCGAGGCCATAGCCAAGACCATAGGCGTAGGCATAAAGGCAGACCTAGAGCTAAAGGTAAAAATGGGTACGGCGCTGATGGTGATTAAACGCGATGCTATCAAAAATTGCCCAAAGTTAGTAGGTCATTTGCGGCGCAGTATCACCACAGACGTAACAGAAGATAAGGGCAAAGTCATAGGCGAGATAGGCAGCAACCTAGAATATGCGGTCGCTCAAGAGTTTGGCACCGAAAACCTGACCGGGCGCGGTAGCGGCATACCGGCAACCTTTTTTATGAGCCGGGCGGTCAAAGACAACACCACGAAGATAACAGCGATCCTAAAAAAGTAAAGGGGGTGAAAAAATATGCCAACTAGAGAGGTTTACGTATACGGTTGTGAGGACGCCAGCGTAGTTACGGCTGCGGCGACACCAACGTACACCGACATACCGGGTATGCGCGAGGTAGGACTGGTCATTGAACAGTCCGTACTAGAGAATACCGGCGATGATGACCTGCTGGACGTTTGGCTACATAGCCAAAAAGCACGCGTAGAAATGACGTTTGCCGAAACAAACCTAGACATTATCGCAACGCTGAAAGGCAATACGGTAGGCACAAGCGGCTCCGGCGCCGCACAAAAGGATTATCTAGATTTTGGTACGGCGGCGGAACTGGTCAAAACGCCCATCATGCTACGCGCGAAAATCGTTACGCAGGTAGCGGACGCCGGTAGTGCGCGGTACTTCTACGTCTACATGTACAGCGTCAAACCGATAGAGTGTTCGCCCACAGGATTTAAGGAAAAGGGCGAAACGCTGTGGAAGTTTACGGGCATGCTATTGCGTAGCGCGACTAACGAACTGACGGCGGCGGTATCGCCTACGGCGCGCGGACGTTACGAGGTAGCGCTGTAAGACCGGGTGAAAGGGATACAAAGATGCCTATACCGAAAAAAATAGTTATCACAGTAGACCTAGACAACCCGGCTGAAAGCAAGACGGAACTAAAACGTATCATGCGGCAACTACGCCGCATAATACGGGAAATGGCGCGGCTATCAGAACAAAAAAGCGAGGCCAAGAAATGAAGATAGGAAAACTGGACGTAGAGATACGCCCGATTAAAGTAAAAGAGTTAGGCGCTTTTAAGACGGCATACGAGGACTACGCCGGCGCGTTTGGCGAGGGTAACCCGGACAAGATTAAAAAGGCAACGCGCGCGATGTTTGATGTTTGTATATCTAACAGCAACATAGACAAAAAGACGGCGGACGCTGTTTTTGACGAGCTGGACGCTAACACGTTTTGGGCTATTATCATAAGCGTACCGGGCGATCCGATTAAGAGCATGATAGAGGCAGGCGCGGAAAACCTAAAAAACCTGCCGGCGCTGATGCGGCAGAACTAGACCTTAACGAATACCTGCTTAAATCAGCGCTAACACTTACGTATTTTACGCATTGGACATTATCGGTTATAAATGATTTAGAGGCGCCTACGTTTTTTAGGGCGCTACAATTTTATACCGACCTGATAAAACAACCGGCTGCCGATAACGAGATACGGCGACCGGGTACGGCAGAGGATTTACAAAAGATATTTGGCTAGCTAAAGGATGGCGAAATGGCAGAGGGCGAAAACATCCTATTAAAATATAAAATAGTCGCAGACAAGACCGGGCTAACGGCCGGGCTAAACAGCGCTACCGGCGACCTACAAAAGTTTGGCGGTGTCGGCATGGGCGCCGGCATGATGGTAGCGGCTGGCATGGCGGCAACCGTTGTCGCATTAAAGGCGTCTATCAGCGAGGCAATAGACTGGGCTACGCAGGTAGGCAAATTAAGCCGCCTGACCGGCATGGCCGCAGAGGACGCCAGCAAGTTTAATTTCGCCCTGCGCTATCTAGGCATGGATGCCGACAAGGCCAGTAAGGCCATGATTTACTTCAACAGCCAAGTAATGACCGGCGGAAAGGGATTTGAGCAGTACGGGATAGCGACTAGGAACGCGCAGGGCGAGGTACGCCCGTTCATAGAGATATGGGCAGACGTAGCCGATAGGGTAGCCAACGCCACCACGCAGCAAGAAAAACTGTCTATTGCTACTACGTTCTTTGGCCGGCGCGCCGGCGCTGATATGCTGCCGATGCTAACACTATCTAAACAAAAGATGAAAGAGTTAGCAGACGAGGCCGAAGATTTAGGCATGGTTTTAAGCAAGGATAACGTAGAGGCCGCCCGGACACTAAAGCGCGAGGTTAATTATTTAGGGCTGGCATGGGATAGTCTTAAAGTCCGACTAGGCACTACGTTAATACCTCTTGTCAGCGCGGAAATGAAAACGGTTATAGATGATACAAAGAACTGGCGAAGTGCGATTTACGGGCTGATACCGGGCATAGGTGGCGCTTTTAAGGCATATCAAACTTATAACAACCTGACAAAAGACAGCACCAAAGCGGTCAAGGACAATATCAGCGCAGAGGAGGCGGCGGCAGATGCCGAAAACGACCGGCAAAAAGCGATAGACGACCTAAACGCTGCGATTAAACGGCTGACAACGGTGGAAGATGCCCGATTTGACGTAGGACAGAAGTTTAAGAGCGCGCAAATGGATTATACAGATGCGTCTGTTAAGTACGAAAAGGTGTTAGCGGAACTGTCCGAAATGGAGGCCAACGGCGCGACAGGTACGGCGGAATACGCGGACAAAAAACGCGAGCTAGCGCGCGCATCGCTGGACTGTCAGAACAGCCAAATGGGATTATTTAGGACTACGCGCGACTGGATAGCCGCCGGACTAGACGCCGGCATGAGTACAGACGCATTGACCGCACAGGTATACGCCTTGCGCGATAGCGGCGTGCTAACAGCCGGACAAGTGGCGGCATTGATAGGACAGATTAACGCGATACCGCCGGGCAAATCAGTAACCATATCTACTAACATACCGCAGGCGCAGGCGCAGTTTTGGAGTTTTAATCAAGAAATGGATACCCTGTTTCCGGGCGGCAATAAGTGGTTAAACCTACACATCACCGAAACCGGCAGCGGCGCCGGCAGGCATTTACAATATGGCGGCTGGATACGCAAGCCGGAAATGGCGTTGATAGGCGAGGCCGGTACAGAGTTTGTATTATCTAGCGCCATGTTACAGGGTCAAGCGCCCGTACCGCCGGAAGTCAAAACGGCCGTAGGCGGCAAAACAGGCGCCGGCACAACCATAATTATAAATAATCCTACGTTTCTAACCGGCAACCGGGCATCTATCCGCGAACTGGCGCGAAACGTAAAAATGGCTATGGACGAGGACGGTTTGCGCTAATGGCACAATATAAATTAAGTGTAGACAATTCTACATGGTATACGTTTGATGCGCCATTTCAGGGCGTAGGCGATCAGGATATTAAAAAGGGCGCAGTTTTAGAACTGCTGGACGGCTCTATGAACTTTGACAAGCGCGCCACGAAAAAGGTTTGGAACTTTAATTTTCCGGCCATGAAAGACGCTGATTATCAAAATCTAAAAATCGTATTTGCGGCCGCTGGTTATGTCTATCTCAAGGTGCCGGAAAAAAACGGCGGCACCACTACCTATAACGTTTGGTTTTTGGCGTTGAACACCCCTAGCGTTATAAGACCTTACGGCGCCGGTGGCGACTGGGCGCGACAAGTATCGTTTGACCTAGAGGAAAAATAGATGGCACAGGATACCGTAGACAAAGGATTATGGGCAACCTACCTAGCGTTATCAGATGACGCGGAGCGCACGCCGACCGCTACCGTCAAAATAGACTGGAATAATGACGGCGATTTTGGCGATGCTAATGAAGATATTAGCGCCTATGTGAAACGCATAACCGGTAAGCGCGAGATACAGGAAAGCGATCCGGGTATTCTAGTCAAAGGCGCAGTAGCGGCCGACTGTGATATAGAATTAAAAGACGCTGCGCATTTTAGTAAGGACATAGCAACCAGCCCGCGCCATGATATTGAAATCGTTAATTTGCCAGTACAGGTATCCGCCGGATTTAGCGGTAACGAGGTACGAATACATACCGGAAACGTTAGATCGTTACGCGCAACAAGTGCTAGCCGCGAGGCGTCCGCCTACTGTTTTGACAAGGCGGAAAGACTGAAAAACCTACGCGCGCCGACAAGTCTATTCGCTAATGAGCCATCAGACTTTTTAATAGAGGTAATGGCGCGACTATCCGGCGTTAATCAGGGGTACCCGGTTAGCAGCCATACCAAAATGTACGCGCCGTTTAGAAGTAGCATCGGTACCACGCAGGGCAGCAACGGCGAGTTTACGACCGGATCGCTGCCGATATATGCCACCGGGCAGTTTGGCAAGGCCGTAAACATACAGACTAGTAAATGTATCCTGTGGAGTACGGCAAACCTAATCAATTTAGCCGCCGGCAGTATCGGATTTTGGATAAAAACAGACTGGGCAGGGAATGATGGCGTTTCACATGACATTTTCATAGATCACACTCTAACATCGCCATACTTTAATTACTGGATAAGAAAAAACTTTGACGGTGATTTACGACTGGTTACCTATATACCTGAATATCAGTCAATAGAGATAGACGTATCCGCACTATGGACGGCTGACGAGTGGCATTTTATAGCGGTTACATGGGATGTAGCCGGGAATACAAAGCTATATTTTGATGGTAGCACAGCTACGGGATGGCCGCCGGGATCTATGTTTGGCGACTATGTTACTGATGCTGATTATATGGCGATAGGCAATAACCCGAACTTGTTTTTAGCCACGAAACCTGACGTAAATAGTATATATGGCTGGCCTGCGCCCGGATTATATGAGGGCTTTTTCATAGAAGATCGCGCGCTGTCTACGGCACAGCTAGACGCAATAAACGCACTACCTAAAACCGGCGCATTTGACATAGCCGCCGGGCAGAACATTATCAGCTACGCATGGCAGCAAGAAAACGATGTTTGGGCAGACATGGCTAAACTGGTAGAGGCCGAACAAGGCCGCGTGTTCTATGACGAAATTGGCGTGCTGACATTCAAGAACAAATACAGCGTAATCATAGACGCCGACAGCGTAACCAGCGTTGCTACGCTGGCGTACAACACCAACACAATGGACATAGAGATAGACGAGAGCATAGAAAACGTCTATAACAAGGTATCGGTAGCAGCCACGCCACGCGTTAAGGCGGCCGGCGTAACTGATTTATGGGCATACGGCGATGATCCGCCATATTTGTCTGCCGGCGCATCGCTAACGATATGGGCGAAACTGGACAACCCCTGTGCGCCATCGGATTATGTACCACCGGCCGCTACTACGGACTATGCCGGGTTTACTATTCCAGATGGCACAGGTACTGATATGACGGGCAGCATGACCGTAGTGGCGACCACTTATGCGCAGAGCGTAAAGTTTGTTATAACAAACAACCATGCGACAACCGGGCTATACGTAACGCTGCTAAAGATACGCGGCAAGGCGATAACAGAGGCCGCCACGATAACCAGCATACGCGAGGACGCGACAAGCCAAACCGCCTATGGTATACGGACGCTGGAAATAACAAACGACTATATTACGACACAAGCGCAAGCCGATAGTTTAGCGGCTTACTATTTAGAGCAATATAAAAACCCTACGCGCCGGATAACCGGGCTACAAATAAAGGCATTGCCGCATCTACAATTAAGCGACCGGATAACGGTAGACGATACGGGTTATTTAGGGATAAGCGGCGACTACTGGATAAAAGCTATCGGTTACGAAATCAGCGAAAGTGGCTATTTAATGGCGCTGGATGCTACGGCGGCAGAGGCGCGCGAGTGGGGATTTTACGGCATCAGTAAATACGGCACCGGCCTATACACTTATTAACGAAAGGATAGGATTATGCCCGGATGGACAGGCAGAGCAGACGTAAATACTGGCGATGTTATAGCCGCGACAGATCATAACATACAGATAGATAATGAAGAATACCTGTACGCCAACAGCAAACTACTGATAGCGGAAACGGTAGTGGGCGCGGCGGTAACAACCGTAACCTTTGCCAGTTTAACGGCATATGAGTTTTTTGAGTTGGAAATGGCTACATACAACCCGACTGGTGGCGCGATAACGCTCAAGATACATATAAATGGAGATACAACCTCTGCCAATTACGACACACAAACGATATGTTTTATTGCTGCGACTTCTTATAGCGCTCATTTAGACGAAACAGCATATTGGAATATCAGTAATGGAGTGGTGGGGAGTGGAAATGCGACAATCAGAAATACGCGGACGGCAGCATCTACATTCGGCAAACCTATGATAGTTTTATCAGATGGCGATACTGCCGGAGGATTTGCGCAGTCAGCATATGCTACTTACCAAACAGCAGGTCAGATTTCATCTATAACATTAACGGCATCAGCGGCATCGGCTATCGGCATCGGCTCACGTTTTAGATTATGGGGTAAGTAAAATGCCAAAGACAAAAGACACTATCCTAATCTACTGCGGCTGTAACTGCGGCGGCATAGAAGTAGATAGCCAAAAACAGGCCGATGAGTTAGACAAAAACGGTTGCCCGGTTTGTAAAGAACGCGCCCGGCTACAAAAGGCGATGTTAAACGCTGAAATGAAATCTAGAATAATCGCAGACGAGTTAAACATGCTTACCCTGACACCGCGCGAAAAGGAACTAAAACGGCAGATGTTTGACACCTATGCCGGTGAGTTTCTAAACCTACAAAAAGAGCATAGGGTATTGAAAAGCATAAAACGGCTATCAGATATGAAGATGCCGCCGGCCGGAAAGGGCAACAAAGATGAGAGCAAAAAATAAGGCCAGCGAAAACAAGGCGGCCGCAAAAGAGGCCGGGCGGCGCGAAAGTGACCAAATAGTATACCGGGAATTAGGCACGCTGGCGCAAGCCGTTGTAGACATTAAGGAACTGATAAATACAAAGTTTGACGCACTAGAAAAAACGGTGGGCGGCCTAGACAAAAAGGTAGATGCTACCAGCACAGACTTATCAAACCTACGTGATAATCACGTTAAAGGATTAACCAGCGATGTAGCTAATCTACGCGTAGAAACTAACCAAAAATTAAACCGCATGGAAAAGCTGATTATTATATCGCTAACGCTTATAACCATTACAGCGTTTGGCGTGGCATTAGGCCGAGCGTTTGACCTAGACATTATCGGTATCCTAAAAATGCTGTTTATGTAACTGAAAGGAGTAGACAATGCCAGACGTACAACAGATGACGCGCGATGAGTTTAGAAACTATGTTATGAGCCGGCCAGCAACTTACTGGCGCGAGGGCGTAGCGCTACACCACACGACTAACGAGGGTGTATTCGGCATAGCTGGTTGGAATAACGTTATGAACTACCATTTGAGTTTAGGATGGCGCGACACCGGCTACCACGTTGGCATAGACCCGGACGGTAGTATTTATCGCTTGCGGCCTATGGAAGATAGCGGCGCACATATCGGCGACCCTTATAACCAGCAGTACATAGGCGTATCATTACAGGGCAACTACAATAGCCGTTACGTTACGCCGGAACAGGCGGATGCGATACGGTTTGTAATAGCGACCATAGGGGAACGCTACGATACGGGCATGGCCTATATTCTCCACCGGGATGTAGACGCTACGGCATGTCCGGGCTACAATATCACTCACGAACTAGTAGATCAATGGCTAGCAGGCAATACGGGTTATCAGCCGCCAGTCATACAACTGCCGGCACCGCCGGCGCCCGACCTATCATATGCGACCAAACCAACAGCGCCCAAACCGCCGTTTACGTTTATTAGCGGATCCGGCGAGTGTCTAGGGCTAGACGATGAGGCGCTAGAGGTTATGACGCTGGAAGTAGCGCTAAAGTTTTTAGGGTATATCACCTATACACCGCGCACCTATTTATATGACGAGTATACAGAGGCAGGCGTTAAGGCGTTTCAGGCGGCCTACTGCGCGCCGGTTGACGGCATCTATGGCATCAATACCGCCAACGCACTAGACCGCGAGATAACGCGAGTTTGGGAGGGTCAGCATCCGTCAGTAACACCGCCTAATCCGCCGCCAGTAGTAGTAGAGCCGCCGGCGCCGCCAGTTATCATACCGCCATTAGAGCCGCCACCGGAAGAAACGCCGGTTTGGTGGAAACGCTTTTTACAGGCATTGATAGACTTTCTAACAAAGTGGGTAGGAGGTGGTAAATAATGACTAACGAGGAAGTGCTGCTTTTAATAATCGGCGTTTTGCTGCCGCCGATTATTGAAATCGTCAAGCAGAAACGGTTTGAGGGCTGGATCAACGGCCTAATCGTTATCGCTACGTGCCTAGTGATTGCCCTAGCTACTATTTGGGCGCGCGGTACGCCGATAAGCGTAGAGAACTACGCGCAGGCGGCAATAATAATCACAGTCGCCGCGATAGCTGCGTACCGATTGTACTGGCAGCCGGTACTAGGCGATAAACTGATGATAGCGACCAGCATACTAAAATAGTTAGAGGGTGCCGTAAGGCGAGGGCAGGCAATTACGCCGGTGTGGGAAACTGCGCCGGCGTTTTTGCTTTTCTAGGGCTTGTGAAAAGATTTGGCATATTGCCTGTTCACAAATCGCCGTATATAGCTATACGCGCGTTTTCAGAGGCCACCGCACACTAAACTACCTACTAGAAATAAAGTCATTGCTTTTTTCTTGACTTCCTTTTTTGTTTATGATTATTATAATTAAAGAAATAAATTATTTTGGAGGTTGTTTTGAGAGAAAGCATGATGGGAGATAAAAACCCTAGATGGTCGGGCGGCAAGTCTGAATATCCTAATCACCGTCAGATGCAAAAAAACCGTCTTATAAAACTAAAAGAAACTGGTGGTAAATGTGAAGTTTGCGGTGAAGATGCTTTTTGTATTCACCATATTGACGAACAAAAAGACAACCACTCTCTAGAAAACCTAGCCGCCCTTTGTTATAAGTGCCATAATGTTTTCCACGCGGACAGAAAGGCACGCACATCTAAATATATCCGCGAATATGGACTGACCCTTAAAGAAATGGCAAAGGAGTATGGCGGATCTATGGGTGTTTATCATAATCTACACCGCAACGGGAAACTACATAGTTTTTTGGAAGAAAAAGGATTTAAGAGGGTATCATGATGGCGCCACGCAAGAACTTCTTGACAGGCGAGTTTTACCGCAGACTGACCATAGACGCGGCGGTTAATGAGAACATAGACGACTTGCGCCGCTGGAAGATAGACCGGCAAAACATGGTTAAGCAGTTTAATGATTATGGCCGCGCCGGTTGGAAACCGTTAATAGACGAGATAAAAATATATTTTGACCAAGTGGATGCTACAAGGACAAAGGAGTAGCCAACGTGAATAAAATAATGATACCGATAGACAGCGCGAAACTGCGGCGGATCGCACTAATGGTTGATGCTGACAATGAGTTAAGTTACGTAGCGGAAATTGACCTTATGGCAGGGAATAAAAAAGTTACGTCTATGTCGGTTAGCGATCAGACGTATTATGAAACACAAGCCGACATAACCCCTAAAGCCGCAAAACTAGCCGGGAAACTGTTTGATGCGTTTGAGCCGATTATATTTCAAGCCATGACAGGACTGTTGATAGAGGCCGGTAAACAGACAAAGGAGTAGACAATGGTTGCTAAAAATCACGCTGAAAACTACCGGAAACGACTACATGACGCTGCGGCACTATCTAGAAAAGCAAGAGAACTACGAAAGGAAGTGCGCACGCCGGTTTGTAAAAATAAAGCCGGAGAAAAGATTATTTTAAGTGTAGACGAGGACAGCGTTAGAATATCAGAGGGTACCGCAACCTACACCGTACTTTATTTAGCTGACGCAGAGGCCAAGAAACTAGCGCATGAGATTTTGGCGCTGTTTGGAGAGGAGTAGACGATGACAGAGGCATTAGTAAAGTACGAAACGGACAAGGGCAGCGTAGAGCTGTCGCCGTCTATCGTCCGGCAGTATCTTGTCAGCGGCAACGGCAAGGTAACGGACGGCGAAATAAAGATGTTCGTAGAACTGTGCCGGTATCAGCAGTTAAACCCGTTTTTGCGCGAGGCGTACCTGATTAAGTTTGGCAACCATCCGGCTACGCTGGTAGTAGGTAAGGATGTGATGACCAAGCGCGCCGCGCACAACGAAAGCTGCGCCGGGTTTGAGGCCGGGATAATGATACAGGACGCCAACGGCGATCTAACAAAGCGCGCCGGCACTATGCTACTAGAGGGCGAAAAGCTAGTAGGCGGATGGGCGGACGTCTACCGCCATGACTGGGATAAACCGTTAGAGCATACCGTAGCGTTAAAAGAGTTTCAGCGCTGGACTACGAAAAATGGTAAGACCGTCCTGATGGCGAACTGGCAAAAGATGCCCGGTACTATGATACGTAAGGTAGCGATGGTACAGGCGCTGCGCGAGGCGTTTCCTGACGACCTACAAGGATTATATGACGCGGACGAAATGCCGGTAGACGCATCAGCCATAAAGACAGCGCCAGTAACGAGCGCCGCCGACCATGTAGACGAAAAAGGCGCGCATGTAGTAAACAATGTTATGCCGGCACCGCCGGCAAACAAGACCAAGCCAAAGGCCAAACAGGACGCAAAGTATTCACCGGCAGAGGCAGAAGAAATAGCCGACATGGGCGAGGATAAACCGCCGCCGTCTTATCGCATGGACAAAGAGCCGTTACCGCCAAAACAGACAGTACAAGAGGCCGAAATAATAGAGGACGAAACACCAAACGAGCCGGAAAACATGACCGAAGTAGAACAGAACGAGCAAGACGAGGCGCCAACAGAGCCGCAACCCGAAAAGAAACTAGAGGGCGACATAACGCCGCGCCAGTTATCTACTATTAACCGGCTGATTAAAGAGCGTGGCGAGGCCGGCCGGGCATGGCTAAAGGGCAAACTTATAGGTGCCAACGCACTAACGCCTGACGAATTGACCAAGCAAGCCGCCAGCGATATTATAGGCGCGCTTATGAAACAAACCGCGCCGGTGGACGAGCCGGACATAAACGCCGGAACAGAGGGCGACAGTAGCGACCAACAACCATTTTAAGACGTAGACAAAGGGGGAGTTATGGATTTTAAGATCGCGTTGGGCAGCAAGGTTAAGGATAACATCACAGGTCTTACAGGAATAGTAACAAGCCGGACGGAGTGGCTTAACGGATGTAAACGGTACGCCGTCCAGCCGAAAATAAACAAAGACGGCAAAGTACCAGATGTAGAATGGATAGACGAAGATCAATTAACTGTCATTAAAACGGTGATAACCGAACAAAAAAATACCGGCGGCTATCGCCCTGCGCCTAAAGGACTGTCTGTACCAAAAGAGTTTTAGCAAGCCATTAAGCGGTAGACAAAGGAGCGCACAATGGAAAATGACGGGCGTTACAACCCTAATGACGACTTGCGGCGCGTCAAGGGCGCCGTTACAGTAGATAAGGCGCTAGCGCTACGCTATGGCCTTAAAAACGCCATACCGGCCATAGAACTAGCCATAGCGGCGGAAATTACAGAGCGGCAACTGCGCGATGTAATAAACGATTTGATAGACGCTGGCCGGCTTATCGGTAGCAGCGATGAGGGCTATTACACTATCTCTACGTGGGCGGAATATGATAAATCTACGGCGCGTCTGCGAAACCAGCTTAAACATCTGTCGCGCCGGATCTGCCAGCTAGAAAAGAACGCCGAAACACTATTAGGCAACCAGTTAACACTAGACAACGTAGTATGACATGGCAAACCGCCTACCATTTTACAAAATGTTCCCGGCTGACTTTGACCGAGATTTGCGGCCGTATCCGTTAGAAATACGTGGCGCATGGATCACTATTATAAATGATTTATGGGTAGGCAAGACGCGCGGCCGCGCTATTCGTACTATATCAGAATGGGCGCTGATTTTAGGCGTTGTTGAAACAGACGCGGAACGCATACTGTTGTACATAAAAAATAAAAAAATTGGTAACATAACGTTCCGTAACAAAAATGTAACGGTAGTTAGTCGCCGGCAGCAAAGGGAAGAAAAAGAACGTCAAGGCACAAAACAAAGGGTGAAACGCTGGCGTAACGCCAAAAGAAACGCTATAAATAACGCAAGTGTAACGGGTGATATATCAGAAGTCAGAAGTCAGAAGTCAGAAGTCATATTACAGAAAGATCTAGATACTATCGCAAAAAAACCATCAACAGATGTGGACAACCCTGTGGATAAGTTTGTAGTACAAGATCCGGCCATTGCTGATTTAATAAAAATAATGCCTGTTGGCAACCATTATTGCCGTATCAAATACCAAGACGAAAACTATGTAGCTGACCTGCTAGAAACTGTAAGACAGATACAAAAAAGAGATAAACTAATGCCGACAACAGTAGCAAAAATACGGCTGATTTTAGCCGCGTACTGCGAAACTATTGGTACGCGGTATTTTTATGAGGGTTGCGACAGTTCTACCGAAACCGCTTGTCTGAATTGTTTAGCCGCCACCGTCCAACGCGTAGCGGATCAAGTAGACAAGGGCAAAAAGATAGACAACCTGCCGGCGTATCTAAAGGCATCAGTCATTAAGGAAATAGACAAATATGGCGAGGATCATTTCAAGCCGGCACAGGTGGCTAGGCGTGAACGGTAAACTAACGCGCATTAAAAAAGGTATCGCCATGATAGAGGCGCAGCCGGAACGTTGCCAGCGCACACCGGGCAACTGCCTGAAATGCGAGGCCGGTTATGCGTTGCGACCCGGCGCTCACGCCCACGACCTCTGCCGTTTCCGCAGACTTTTAACGGCGCTATGCCTAGAGTATATCCGCGCTGGCGGAACGCCGCCGGCCAACTGGGGAAAGGTGGGATTTAGTAATGAAAAACCCGTTTAGAAAATACAAGGCGCATAGCACCGAAAAGCTAGAAATCAAAGAGGGCGATACGCTAGTAGTTTATTACCCGGAAGATAAGATGCGAATTAACGAGGTTGCTCTTATGAAAAAGCAATTTCACAAATGGGTTAAACAGCACTTACCGCCGCGCGTTCATGTTCTAATGGTGCCTATTGGCTACCGGCTAGAGGTTTTGTCGGTCAGACGCCCAAATGCTTTTGTACAAATAAAGGAAGAAACAATACCCCGACATGGCATACACATACCAACGCGGCCGCCCATAAATCCTACTCCGCCAAGTGAGCGCAAAGACGAGGACAACCGATGCCGCTAAATAGCCAAGACAAAGGCAAACGGGCGGAACGTGAGTTTGCGGCCATCCTGCGAAAGCGGTTTGGGCTAGACGATTATAACAAACTGAAACGTACGCCCGGATCCGGCGGACTAGGCATTAAGGGCGACATACTGACTACGCAACCGCCGTTTAACCGCTTTCACTTTGAGATTAAACACCAAGAAACAGCAAGCATTTGGAAATGGCTAGCGCAAACAGAGGCGGACGCCCGGCAGGGTAAGTTACGGGTACTGGCCTTTAGGCGCAACCGTAGCGACTGGTACGTAGCGATGCCGGCGGCTGACTGGATGGACATACTTTACGAACTGATAGAGGCCGAAAAGGCCGCATACATAGCGAAGTACCGGCTAGCGGCCGCAGACCGGGCAGTAGACGAATTAGAAAAGAAATATAACGAACTAGAGGGCAAAATAGCAAACCTAGAGGCGCTAGGCAAGGCCATGAAAGACGGGAATAAATATGACGCGCGTTAACAGAGGCGCTATCATGATGGGCTGTATAGCGCTGCTGGCCGCAGGCGGCCTAGTATACGGCGCCCGGCCGGCAGCACAAACGGCAACGCAATTAAGGCAGACAGTAAAGTTTACGGCGGTAGATATGCCGGCAATAAAGAAACCGACAATACCGCCGCCGGCAGATGAGGCGCCGGAAGTCAACAGGCCGGTATCTGATCCGGCGCCCACGCCGGCTGTAACCTACGCGCCAACGCTAGGCGGCGAGAGATACAGCACAGAGATAAACCCGTACACCGGCGGCTATCGGTACCTGACAGACGCCGAACTATGGGCGGTTATAGAGCCGTATGACTGGGATGACGCGCTGATGTTTCATATTGTCAAAAACCACGAAACGCACAGTTTAGACAGCATGGCGGCCAACGGAGAATATCAAGGACTGTTTCAACAGCAGAACGCCGGCGGAGAATACGGCACCGAACTATATTTGCCGGACAGGGCGGCCTTTAGAGCTTATGACCTCTACCTACATGATGGCCGCAAATACTGGCGATGGGCGCATTAGAAAATGAGCAGAGAAAAGATAATGGAAATGCAATACTGGCCGACAGAAAAAGCAATAGCCGAACTAGGCAAAGGAGTAGACCATGACGCAGGTAATTTACGCACTAGCGGCACTAGGCGCTGGTACGATTTTGGGCGCCGCATTAGTGGCCTGTTACTACGCAGGCAAAGCCGCCGGGCATAAGATAGGCGAGAAAAAAGGATTTATACAAGGCATCGGTACGGGCATGGACGCGTTCAACAAAGCTATGGATGATGCGTTTGGACGTGGTAAAAAATGACTAACCGGGAACGGGCGTTTATCCTAGTTTTCATAGTCCTGCTTTGCCTTATCGGATACTATAACGTGCGGTATCGGGCAGAGTTGGAACGCAAGGACGGCAGGATACTACAACTGGCCGGGCAGGTAGAAACGCAGAAACTAAACAACGCGATAATAGGCGACCAAATAGTGCGGACGCGAAACGCGCAAATAGACCTAAATTACAAGGTAGACGCAGCACAAGTTAAACAAGCCGAATTACAGAAACAATTAGATGCGCTTATGGCACCATAAAGGAGTAAAACGATGGCTATTGTAGATTTGCGCGACCGACTAGACGAGATAGCGGCGCAGGAACGGCAGAAAAAAGAAAGGGAAAGCGTAGACGTCATGCCGCTACCGGGCGTAGACGAACAAATCAACGGCGATCTGTTATGGTTTGCGAAACACAAGGTTAGCGTATCCTATGACATTACGCGGATTAACATAACGCTAGACTGTTTTGGCCGCGAACTGGCGAAACTAGGCATGGACGTAGAGGCCATAAACTTAGAGATAGCGCGGCAGCTAGCGGTTGCTATCCGTATGGCACGCATAGAGATAGAACGCAAGCTAAACCAAAAACTAGCGGTGGCAAAAAGTCAGATATTGCCGCCCGGAAACTAGCAGACAAAGGAGTAACACATGAAAGAAAAAACAAAAAAAGCATACGCAGGCACAGACGTACCAGTAGAACGCAGCAGGACAAGAATACGCGACCTTATAATGAGGCATGGCGGATTAGGGTATCAAGTTAGCGAGGATTTTAACGAAAGCAAGGTAATTTTTCGCTTTGTTATGCCGTTTGAGCTAGAGCAAGGATTATTAAATCTAATGGTAAGAATAGAGATAGCGGCAGGTGAAAACGCACAGGAAGAAAGGCAAAACCACAGAGCGATATATTACTTTCTAAAATCGCAATTTGAGGCAACAGAGTTTGGCATAGTCAAGCGAGAAGATGTGTTTTTGCCATTTGTAGAACTACCAAGTCAACGATTAACCGTTGGAGAATATGTCCGGCAAGGACTAGCAGATGCCGTAGGCGGCAGCGTCAAGGGATTATTGCCCGGCGCGCCCGGCGAAAGAGGCAAAGATGAAACTGACTAACAAAACAGGGGTACATAAGGTCTTTGAGAGCGCCGTAAAAAACGATACCTATACTCGCGGCGGTGCGGATTATAGCGTTACCGATATTGTAGGTGCGCCGCAGCGCATCCTGTTGGAACGCCGGCACGACAGCGAGATAGAAATAGACGTAGCGGATCGCGCCTATGCGCTACTAGGCACAGCGCTACATGTGGTACTGGAACGCGGCGACAAACACGAGGCGCTAACGGAAGAAAGAATACACGCAGAGGTAAACGGCGTTAAACTGTCCGGGCAGGTAGACCGTTACGAGGCCGGCGGCATTGCGGCAGACTATAAATGTACCGGCGTGCTTGCCTTTAAGTTAGGCGAAAAAATAGAGTGGGAGCAGCAAGTAAACGCCTATGCGTGGCTGTTTAGGTCTGCCGGGTTTAAGGTCAAACGCCTAGAGATACATGCTATTCTACGCGACTGGATGATTAGCAAAGCAGAAATAGACCTAGAGTATCCGGCCAGTCCGCTATTGTCGGTAGAATTGCCGCTATGGAGTTTAGGGGTTGCGGATGCGTACATAGCCGGCCGGATAACGATTTTTAAGGATGCCGAAAAACTACCGGACGGTAAACTGCCGCCATGTACGGACGCGGAACGCTGGCAGAGGCCGACCAAATACGCAGTTATAAAAAGGGGTAATAAAAAAGCAACCAAACTATGCGACACAACGGACGAGGCCAGCGAATATATGACAGAACACGATTTTCAGGTACCCGAATATATCATAGAGTACAGGCCGGGTACTTATGAACGCTGCCGGGATCGCCACATACCGGACAGGACGATTAACGGTGTTTTCATACCCGGCAGAACAGTCCGCTACTGTAATGCTGCGCCGTTCTGTAAGCAATGGCAGGACGAATTAAAGGCGGTGGAAGATGTTTATTAAAGCGATTTTCATAGGTGAGAACGGCAGTTTGGGCTACGAAACAGGCAAGGAATACGAATTGATACTGATAGACAGCACTATTAAGCGCCGGAAAGACCTGACTGGAGTTTGCCCGTATCGCAGCATAGAAACGTTTTTGGCAAACTGGATAATAAAGTGCGATGAAACGCTGTAATAGGTGCGGTGTCGGGCTGGATCATAGACTAGGCGTAGACTACTGCCTGCCTTGTGCTAATGCCGCCAAGCTGGAACTAGCCAAACGGATAGACCTAATGCCTAACGGTCGAAACAAGACAGGGTTAGCGCTGGCATTGATAAACGCTGGTTGCCGGAAAGATGAGTTAGACGCTATCAAGTTTGTGTTAGAGGTGGTGGACGCCGGCGGCAAAGTAATGCTAGAGGCGGCAGAGCCGAAAGAACGGTATACGCAGTATGCGGAATTGATATGCCTAGACTGTGGTACCGCGTTCAAGGTACGGATGGTAGGCCGGTGGAAAGCGCGAGTACGTTGTAAATACTGCGCGGCTAATCGGCATTATAAGCAAAACAGAGTAGCGGCAGAGGCGCGGAAATGCGTGTTAATCTAAAGACAGACAGACAGACAGACAGACAGACAGACAGACAGACAGAACACTATAACATTATCTACGCAGATCCGGCATGGCGGTATAAGGATAAATTGAGTAAAAAACATGGCCGTATTACATATCAAACAATGACGCTGGCAGA
>Ga0208045_1000295_pt1 | contig 22992 bp, 20 predicted proteins | sample PL_2010_200m_FD_184160 | JGI IMG/M metagenome (GOLD analysis project Ga0208045, IMG submission 184160) | Freshwater microbial communities from Powell Lake, British Columbia, Canada to study Microbial Dark Matter (Phase II) - PL_2010_200m... | ecosystem: Environmental > Aquatic > Freshwater >...
CCATCATCCAGCTCGGTGTCACTCTCGGCGTCGTCGAGGTCGTTCATTGGCGATTCGTCCGCCAGCCAGGGATACAGCGGCGGATCGCTTGGATGGGTAGTGCTGAGCATGATGATCTCCTCGCAGGGGTGCCTGCAAAGTTAGGCAGGCCCGACCCTGCATCGTTCGGACCGGTCATCCGTGACGCGCACAAGCTGCTTCTCTCGGTAATAAGGGGAACAGCCGATGCGCGCGGTAAGCGTGATAGGTAGAAGTAGACAGCCAAGCGGCTGCAGCACTTGAGGTCAGTCCGGCGGGCCTCGCCCAGCGAGCTCTGAGCATGGCCATAAACCGCGACCACCTCGTCGCCAACCTGGCTGCGGCTGGCTGACCAAGGAGATCCAACAGAACGCCACGCTGGTACGCAACGAGCACCTGGCCAGCCTCGCGTTCGCGCGGAAATTGGGTTTGATCGACAGCGCACCGGCAACGGTCGGACCGGCGGCATAAGCATTTGAAAAAGCAGGTAGAAAAAGCGCACCAGGAGGGTTGACACACAACTGTGCGGCGCGAATAATGCGCGCCACTTGGCTACGTAGCTCAGTTGGTTAGAGCATAGCATTCATAATGCTGGGGTCCGGGGTTCAAGTCCCTGCGTAGCCACCAAATTCAAAAAGGGTTCAGCGAAAGCTGAACCCTTTTTTTTGGGCCGCCGTTTAGCCAACCGCACCGAGAGCGCACCATGAGAGACGATTTCGACAACATCCGCGCCGAGCGCGAAGCACCCTACCTAGCTGTTGCCACTAACGCTAACAAGCATGCCGGACTTTGGAAACAGATCGCGATCGGCATCGTGGTTGGGCATCTGTCGTTGGCGTCGATTGGTGCGGTGGTCTGGATGGTCGCGGCTCAGCTGCTTGTTGGGGATGTGCAAATCGTTGCGCCGTGGGCTGGGAAGCAGGGGTAGAAACCCGCTCACACCGGAACACTTGATCTCCAAACATAAACGCGCGGCCCTCCTCTTCCGCGATTTACTGAAGCCGAACATCCACTGTCTCTAACAGCCCAGCGGCTTCCACGAAGCCACGGATTGGCTGTACTGAAATCGGCGACCAGCCTTAGGCTCAAGGCGAGCACGGCGACCCGGTCGCTCACCGGTCGCCGCAGAAGGTAACGCTGCCCGCACGTCAGGGCTTCAGATAACCCGTCAAGCTCTCGATGCTTGCCATCCAGCGAGCGACGTGACTGTACGGCGTGAGATCCACATCCCCTTCCGGCGCCAGCACCACGTAGGGATAGACCGCGCAATCGGCGATGGTCGGCCGGTCGATCGCCAGCCAGTCGTGGCGCTGCAGATGATCGTCCAGCAGCTTGAGCACCGTCGGTGCCTTGGCCAGCGCCGCGGCCTTGTCCAGCGGATAGCCGAACTTCTGAACCAGCCGCGCCGCATTCAGGCTCTGCTGGATCTCGTTTGCGGTAAAGGACAGCCACTGCACAATCTCCGCCTGCCCGCGCGGGTTGTCCGGCCACCAGGCCAGGCCGCCGTAAGCGCCGGCGAGGTAGACCAGAATGGCCTGCGAGTCGCGGACGATATGCCCGCCATCGTCCAGAATCGGCAACTGCCCCAGCGGGTTCAGCTCTGACAGCGGCGGATTCTTGTGCGCGCCATTGGCGAAATCCACGGCTACCAGTTCAAGGTCGATGTTTGCCAGCGCAGCGAACAGCCGCACCTTGTAGCAGTTGCCGGATGGACCCAGGTCGTACAGTTTCATTGCGCATCTCCTCTGATGAGCTGATTGAATTCGAGAACGTTGCCGTCTGGGTCGCGGATGAACAGCGCGATCCGCCGCGGGCCGATGGGATGCGGCCCCTCGGTGATGACGATGCCCTGCGCCTCGAGCCAATGCTGGAGCGCCGCAAGGTCATCGACGATAAACGCCGGATGGGTCATGCCGGGCCGCTTGACCGGCGCATCCAGCAGCACGTTGTGCGCATCAGGCGCACGCGCACCGTTGAAGATCAGGTTGATGCGCACGCCATCCGGGCTGAGCATTTCGTTCGCTTCGAACAGCGGAAAGCTCGCGCTCTCGACGAAGCCCAGCGCCTGGTAGAAGGCCATCGCGCGCGGCCGGTCGCTGACACGAATGCCGATGTGGTCGTAGGCGACAATTCGGGCGGGGCTGGCTGATTGATTCATGTGCGAAACTCCAGAGGACCTCAGTCCCTGTAGTGTCAGCCGCCCTGCGGGTTTCACCTATGCCGCGGGCCTGACAACATCTATGCAGCAATCGCACAAATCCAGGGGTGGCAATGGACAAGCTCAAGGCAATGGCCAACTTCGTTCGCATCGTCGACAACGGCAGCCTGAGTTCGGCCGCCGATGCCACCGGACAGTCCGTCGCGTCGGTGGTGCGCTCACTGGCCGCGCTGGAACGCCACCTCGGCGTGCGCCTGCTGAACCGCAGCACCCGGCGCATGGCCCTCACCGACGAGGGCGCGGAATACCTGGCATGGAGCCGGCGCACGCTGGCGGACTTCGCCGACATGGAGCAGCGCCTGGAGGCCAGCGACGGCGCCGTCCGCGGCCTGTTGCGCATCACCGCACCGATGGAGTTCGGCCAACGTTACGTCGCGCCGTTGGTGAACGAGTTTCTCAAGGAACATGCGCAGATCCGGGTCGAGCTGAACCTGAGCGACCAGATCGTCCCGCTGCTCGACGAACGCCTCGACCTCGCCCTGCGCATCGGCCACCTGCCCGACTCGGCCATGGTCGCCCGGCAGATCGGCAGCACCCGGCTAGTGACTTGCGCCAGCCCCGACTACCTGAGCACAGCCCCCGCCATCGACACCCCAGCGGCACTCAAGGACCACGCCTGTATCGCCTTCGCCGCCCAAGGTCGCCACTGGTACTACCGCCACGGCGAAAAGGAACAGGCCGAGGAGATCACCCCACGCCTGACCTGCAACCAGATCCGCGCCGCCAGCCTGGCCTGCGTGCAAGGTCTCGGCATCACGCGGCTGATGCACTATCAGGTCGCCGATGAACTGGCTGATGGTCGTCTGGTAAGAGTGCTCAGGGATTACGAACCAAAGGACCTGCCGATCCAACTGGTCTACCCGCACGCGTTGCAGCTGTCGCCAAGGGTGCGGGCGTTTGTGGAGTGGGCTTGTCCGAGGTTGGAGAGGGGTTTGCCGGGGTTGGATTAGGACAAAACTACTTTTTTCCAATAACGTTTTCGAGTACCGGGCTGCTGGTGGCGAGCACCACAAAAGCATTGTTTGGCCAGTAGATTAAGGAGGCGCTGTTATCAAGCCACATACTGAAAATGTCGCTTCAGCGAAATTTTAGGCCGCACTGACCAAAGGTGCAGAAGGCGAAGATTGGGTTCGGCGCATGATTCAAATAAACACCAACTCGGCCAGGCTAGGAGAAACACCTCGAATAGCGATTCTCTTACTACTAAAGGAGCTCCCCTCCTCCACCAGAACAAAGACAAATCTGACGTTTTTTATACTTTGGCATGAAGCACAACCAAATACATTGACAGGAAATATCCGCAGAGCCATCGTAATTTCGGTGCGCAATTATCAACCACCCCCATGTGCACTAATACTCCAAGAAAAAAAACAACATCCCTCGCCATCAATGAAGGCATATAAGCCATGCTCGGGTACTATTCTCAATACAGCCACCAATACATCACCACATTAATGATTGGCACAACGCTGTTGTTTGCACTTCCCATCTTCTTAGCGCCACTCACCTGGGCAAGGCTGATGCGCTGGACGATTCCAGAGCATCAACATCTGGCCATTTACTTCGGTCGCTGCCTGGGTGCATTCATTCTGGTCGTGGAAGCGGCGATGCTGCGCTCATCGACGACAGGAACAAGCTTTAGCTATGCCTTCGACATTCTATTTATTGTGTTCACGCTGATGCTAATCGTCCATGTGTACGGGGCCTTCCGGCGGATTCAGCCCATTACGGAGACAGCCGAAATCGGCCTGTGGATCGGTCTTCTGGTCGCCAACACCCTCTTTTACCCGAGCACCTCGATCACCCTTTAACTAACGCATAGCTACTCAACAGCAATACGAATCACGAGCCAGTTCAAAAAGCCTCGCGAAGACACCAAGTCTGTGCGCACGCGCGAAAAATCAATCCATCAACACGCCAAACAAGTAAAACGGTCATCCCCAACCCCACCAATTAAAACTACGACCCATTTAGGAAATAGCGACGCACAATTAGCAATCGTGCGTAACGGAAAGCCACAACCAAATGGAATCACTATGCACAGAAACGTTCTTGCCCTCGCCATTATCTCGACACCGGCGCTCGCTCGAACTGGCGATTTAAGCTATGAAGCGTACATCAATAGCAACAAGCGTATTAAATGCCTATACGGGTACGCCGCAGAAAAGACCGGTGATCATCAGACGGCGATTGCAATCTTCGAGGACTGCATTGCCCGAGCTGGAAGCCAAGATCGTTCGGCACTGGAGAGAGCATGGCCAGCCAAACTCGGCCACCACCTTGTTTCGCCGAACCTTGGCCAGGGCGACGATACAGCTACCGAGGGGGCAGGCCGGCCATGCGCTTCGCCACACCTTCGCAAGCCACTTCATCCAGAACGGCAGGAACATCCTCACCCTGCAGCGCATCCTGGGCCATTCCAGCCTGGTCATGACCGTGCGCTATGCGCACTTGGCGCTGGGTCATCTACAGGATGCCGTCAGGTAAGGGCCTTTATCGATTTGTGCGCGGGGGCTAGCGTCCCTCTCATTAGGTAGATGCCATTTGTTTTGCCTCTCTGAGGTCGATTCTTGCCTTATGTCCATGCTTCTGCAGCATATGCAAAAGGTTTGCTCCACTCAGAAGGACAAGTGGCTTTCCAGCTGCGAAGGCATATGAATCCGGGCCGTAATCGGATGTGGTAACCAAGATTCCTTTCGTTGCGCCTTCGTTAAGCACTGTACCGTAAAGGTCGCGTACAGCACTTACCCCGACGGTGTTGGTATACCGCTTAGCTTGAATCACGATTTTTCCACCACGAATAGGGTCTGGATCAAAAGCTACTGCATCAACACCGCCATCGCGGCTTGCTTGAGTGACCTTTACCTCGCCACCGCTCACCGAAAATTCTTGTTCGAATAGCTCTCGAATCAGGTGTTCGAAGTCTTCCCATCCCATTGCCGCGAGGTTGAAGCTCTCGTCGAGCGTGCTTGCTACGTCGTATGAGGATACAAAGCGAGCATCCTCTTTACGGAGCTGCATAATTGGCGCTACGGGTGCCAGCCCGTGCAGTTTAGAACTTCCCACGCCTTTCAGAGATTTGAAGCAAGCCTTGGGGTCCACTTGATCAAGATTGATTTGAGTGAATTCGGCTTTGCTAGCTCTGATTGATAGGACACAGGCAGTCACTGCCTTGCCTGTTGATCTGTCTACAGCAGTTACAATTCCGTTGAAATTCACAGCTTCAAGTGCATCAATCACATCTGCTTCAAACAACTCGTGCAAGGTTCGAAGGGATACTTGGTAAAGCACGTCGTCGTACAGTTTTGATGCTTGGGCTTCGGTGATAGTGCTTTCTTCGAACTCGTCCCGGCTAACTACATATTTGACTGCTTTCAAACGAGGTAAAGCTTCTGGTGCTGGAAGTTGATAGTCCAAGATCAGTGTCTTGGAAGCAGGGTCGTAATCCAGATCAAATTCTTGAGGAAAGCACTCAGGATATTTTGATGAGGATAAAACGAGGTCACAATATTCGACTATTGCCTCGGGCTCTAATGCCTCATATGCCATTCGTTTTGCATCTACTTGAGTATGTTCTGCCGCCCTTTCCCTTCTGTATTCGTCTCGCCTGATTTCCCAAGCGGTAACTTCTCCAGCATGAATTTTTTTTGCTTTATCCACTGTTTTGGCGTGATTCTCTAGGGCTGCTTGGTGCGCTTTCTCCGCCACTACGCAATGTTCCTCCCACGCTAGCTTGTCGGCAGCAAAAACAGCTTCGGCTGCCGCTAGAAGGCGGACTTTGCGGGAAGGTATAAGCCACTCTAGAAGACCCAGCTTAGGATTATATCTTTGGTCCTCTATTTGGGGTTCTCTTGGAAGAACGGCCATTTTTGGCTGTAATGGAAGCTTTAGTGGGGCTGGACCTTTCTCGGGGAAGGGGGCCTTGTTCTTAAGGCTTTCCCAGTCAATCGCATCATTGACTTCAAGCGTTCCTTTGAGGATGGTGCTTAATGCATCGAGCTCAGCTTGAGCTGCCTGCGTTTGTTTCAATGCCAGCGCTTTACTTTCTTCTGTCATTCTTTTGCAAGCAGCACGATCTGCCTTCTGCCGCTCTCGTTCTGAGAAAATCTCCCATCGTTGATCCCATTCTTCAGCTTGCATCCTAGCTTTAGAGTCGATGATGAACTCGCAGTCACCCTTGATAACACGATGCTTTTTCAGGCCGTCATGCCAGATTTCTAGGCTGTAGCTGGGGATGCCACGAACGCTGTATTTGGTTTCGATTCGGCCGAATCGGGTCATCATCTTCTTATCTCTCCCTGCTTGACGACTGATCAGCTGACGCACCGATGGCATTGAGCCAGCTTGAAGGTATTGGAAACATACCGTGTTTTGCGATCTTTTCCAGCGTGCTGTTTTAGCTTGGTGGGCTGCGGTCGCTAGACGTTTTTTTTGACACCAAAAGAGACCCTGTCTTTCTCTAGGTAAATCATGGGCTTGTATGGTGGGCTGGGAGTCTTAATCCACAGATTCAAACAACCAGCTCAAATGAGCGTTTCAGAAACATCACCCTTCACACACTGAGGGTTCTACCCCGTTAGGTCGGACACTTTTGAGTTCGGTATTGGCCGAAAGTAGACTCTGATCTTCGGCTCGAACATCTGGGCTTACTGCCCACCCCACCATTGCCCGCCCTCTTCGTCCCGATGCTAGAGTGCCTGCTCCATAGCCGCACAACTCCAAACCACATAGCGAGGCCCCCATGCTCAACCATGTAATGGTCGGTTCGAATGATATTGAACGGTCGAAGCGCTTCTACGATGCCGTGCTCGGCGTACTCGGCGCAGGCGAGCCGCTGCGCAATGTGGCGCCGTCCGGGCACACCCGCCTGTTCTACCGCCACGACGGCAGCCTGTTCGGTGTCACCGAGCCCATCAACGGTGAGGAAGCGACCGTCGGCAACGGCGGCACGATTGGTTTCAAGTGCAACTCCGCCGAGCAGGTCAAGGCGTTTCACGATGTAGGCGTCGCCCATGGCGGCACCACCTGCGAGGAGCCGCCGGGACTGCGCGAAACCAGCCTCGGCGCGTTGCACCTCAGCTATGTACGCGACCCTGACGGCAACAAGCTGTGCGCCATCTACCGCCCGCAGTAACCTCCCTCTCTCAACACCGCACACGCCATGTGCGGCGCTGAAAGCTGGACCTCATGCGCCGCAGCCCGCTACGGCGCATGACGCTTCACAAGACCTCAGCGATTCCTTCCGCTTGCTCTCCCCTCGCCCATCAGGGTTTAACGACCATTCCCACGCCACGCCCACGCGGGTCTGACCCGGTCTGCAAGCGGGTGCCGTCGACGCGTATCGCCTGGATATCACCCATCAGCCAGCCCTGATCCTCCAGCGTGTAGCCCATGGCTTTCAGCTCGTCGGCAGCCTTCCCGGTCAACGGCGCATGGGCGTCGTAGTAGATGGTGTCCTTCGGCAGCAGCTGATGGTGCACGCGTTGCGCAGCCACGGCTTTTTCCAGCGGCAGGTCGAAGTCGTAGACGTTGTTCAGCACCTGAAAGATCGAGGTAAAGATACGCGAGCCGCCCGGCGTGCCGAGCACCAGGCTGACCTTGCCGTCGCGCGTGACGATGCTCGGGCTCATGGAGGACAGCATGCGTTTGCCCGGTTCGATGGCGTTGGCGTCGCTACCGACCACACCGAAGGCATTGGCAACGCCTGGCTTGGCGCTGAAGTCATCCATCTCATTGTTGAGCAGGAAGCCGGCGCCCTTGACCACCACGCCACTGCCGTAATCCAGATTGAGGGTGTAGGTGTTGCTGACCGCGTTGCCATCGGCATCGACGATGGAGAAGTGGGTCGTCTGCCTGTGCTCAAGGCCTGGGCGGACCTTTTCGGTTTCGGAGATTGCCGTGGGATTGATCTCGGCGGCACGCTGCTTCAGGTAGTCAGGCGATGTCAGCTTCGCGACCGGCACGTCGGAATATTCCGGGTCGCCCAGGTAGTCGGCACGGTCGGCGAAGACGCGTTTCTCGATCTCCGCCAGCAGGTGGATGTAGCGTGCCGAGTTCAACTCGACGCCCTTGAAGTCGGCGGCGCGCTGCTCCTTCATGCCGATCAGCTGCGCCAGGGCGATGCCGCCAGAGCTGGGCAGTGGCGCTGTGTAGAGGCTGTTGCCCTGCCAGTCGACACGCATCGGCTCACGCCATTTGACGCGGTAGTCGGCCAGGTCTCCCTTGGTGATAAGCCCGTCGTCACGCTGCATCTGGGCCACCAGCATGTCGGCGGTCTTGCCTTTGTAGAAGTCGTCAGGCCCCTTGTCGGCGATGCGCTCCAAGGTCTCGGCCAGCTCCGCCTGGCGGAAGGTGGAACCCACCTTCATGGCGCCGAAGTAATCCTCGAAGTTGGTCGTCCCGTTGAACAGCCCGATGGCGTCTTCGCGGTACTGGAACTGCTGGTCGGCCACCGTGAAGCCTGCACGGGCATAACCGACCGCCGGGGTGATGAGTTCGCTCCAGGGCAGCTTGCCGAAGCGCTGGTGTGCCTCCCACATGCCCAGCACCGTACCAGGCACGCCGGACGCCTTGGCGCCGACCAGGCTCAGGTTCTCGATCACCTCGCCCTTGTCGTCGAGGTACATGGTCTTGCTAGCGGCCTTGGGCGCGACTTCTCGGTAGTCCAGGAAATACGGTTTGCCGTCCATATACAGCGTCATGAAACCACCGCCGCCGATGTTGCCCGCCTCCGGGTAGGTGACGGCCAGGGTGAAGGCGGTCGCCACCGCGGCATCCACCGCATTGCCGCCGGACTTGAGCACCTGTGCGGCCACCTTGGCGCTGTACTCATCGGGGGCTGCGACCGCCCCGCCCTCCAGAAGCGCGCCGTGGGCGATATGGCCCGTGGCGACGATCGCCACGCCAAGGGTCAATCTGCTGATCTGAAGCAAACGCATCGTGCTCATCCTTATTGTTGTGGTCACCGTCGCCCCGCGATGGCTGGGGCGGTTATCACCAACATAGACAATGGCGGCGAAGCGTAGGTGCGCAGCGGATCGTGCGGCGCCGAACGGCCTGGCAGGTGCGTCCGGCCTGGGGCTGCGATATCCGACGAGCCGCTGCGCAGGACGCGGCCTCAGGCTGCGCTACGGGGCGGTGGAAGTTGCCAACCTCAGCCCGAAGGCGACCAGCACACCACCGGTCACACGATCCAGCGCCTTGGTCAGTGCGGGTCGACGCAATAGCTTCCCGAGCGGAATCGTCGCGGCGATCAGTACGGCGAACCAGGCCAGGGACAGCAGCACATGCAGGCATGCGAGAAAGAACGAGTAGGCCGCAACATCCTTGCCAAGCGGGACGAACTGCGGCAGGAAGGTGACGTAGAACACGCCCACCTTCGGGTTGAGCAGGTTGGTCAGCAGGCCGCGCCAGAAGACTGGCCGTTGGCGGAAGTCGCCGTGCCGGCACCCGCATCGAACGAGACGCGCGGTTTGAAAACCAGCCGCGAGCCCAGCCAGATCAGGTAGGCGGCACCGGCGGACTTGACCACCGTATAGCCCAGCTCGGATGCCTGCAGCAGCGCGCCCAACCCGAGCGACACCGCCAAACCCCAGGCCAGGCACCCCAGGCAGATCCCCGCCGCGGCCAGCACCGCCTGACGCAGCCCTCCCAGCGTCGCCGTGCGCAGCACGATGGCCGTATCCACGCCGGGCGTAACCGTGAGCAGGGAGGCGGCCGCGATAAAGGCGAGCATCAGCGGAAGGTCGATCATGGGTCAGTCATCCAGATAGTTCGAAGCCAACGGGATCAATCCATCTACCGAGCACCAGGCCGCGGCTCGATGATCCACCCGAGCTGCGGCCGCTAGATATCGCCACGGCGAATCACCCGTTGCATCAGGCTGGTGCGGTTGACTGCCAGCTCGTCACTGACATCCGCGCCGCGATAGACCATGGATGTTTCGTGGTGCACGTAGTCGCCATGACGCTGCGCGCTCAGCCAGTTGAACGAGCCTACACATAAGAGTTCGTCGTCGGCCATGACGATCTTGCTGTGCACTTTATGGACGATGCTTACCTCGACACTACGATCCCTGAGCGCGGCGATCGCATGCCTGAACTCGGCGATGCGTTGCGGATCACCTTTGGGCTGGGTGCGATTGATGTCGGTATTGAAGCGCAGGTCGGTATACACGGTGACCTGAACGCCGCGCTGCACAGCCTGGCTTAGTCGGTCCAGCGCGCCACTTTCCTGCATCCATCGCGCTATGAGCCAGGGCGTCACGATCTGTACCTGGTGGCGAGCCGTTTCCAGCGTCTGCTTCAGAAAGCCGTCGTGCTCCGCAACGTCATGCAGGTGAATCAGACCGGTACGTGGCGTCTGCAGGTCCAGCCTGGGCTGCTGCTCGAAAATCAGCTCGCTCGCAGGATCAGCGAACAGAAACTGAGCCAGCAGCCCACGCGGTTTACTGACTGGTTGCTGGCTGAACAAGTCCATGTCGCCGAATACCAGAAAGCTGTCCTTGGCGCGCGATACCGCTACGTTGAGCATGCTGTCTTTGCGGTCGATGAACTGGCCGTCGGCATGTTTGGAATAAACCGAAGAAAAGATCACCACCGGCCGCTCGGCTCCCTGGAAGGAATGGACGGTACCCACCGTCATTTCTCCATCACCCTTGCCGGTGCTGATGCCTAACGCCGCACACGCCTGGGTGATCGCCTGCGTCTGGGCACCGAACGGCGTGATCACGCCAACGATTTCCCACAGCTCCTTTCCATAGCGTTCTGTCAGATCAGCCTCGTTTGCCTTGAGCCACGCGGCGATCGTCTGCGCCTCCAGCAGGTTATGGCGGCTGCCGCCGTGGCTTTGCTGGCAGATCCCGTCGATATGCAGATAGCCCAGCCCCGGCAGGCCGCCATCGGGTTTCGGGCCTCGGCACGGTTGCAGCTTGCCCTTGTAGCAAAGGGCGTTGCAGTACTCGATGATCGAGTCGTAGCAGCGGCGGTGCTCGTAGAGATACATGCCCCGCGCAAGATCAGGATCGTAGTGATAGCGGCTGGTCGCCTGGGCGATCGCCATAACGCTGCCATTGGCGGCACTGCGCCCGCCCTCGCAGAAGGCGGCGTAGTCGTCATCGACGTTGTCACGCGCCAGCAAACCCGCGCTGATCAGGTTGCCGATATCGACCGCAGTCGGGATCGACCAGATCGGTTCGATCTGCTGGGTATCACCGATCACCAGCGCCTGTCGGGCAAGTGCGAATGACGGTGCAGCAACCTCGGGCAGTACCTGCCCGGCCTCATCGACGATCAGCAGATCGATGAAGTCGAGTGCATAGGCGTCAACGAAGCCGTTGCCGTCATGCCGCTTGCAACGCAGCTCCTTCGGCAGCATGAAGAAGGTTGCAACCAGGCAGGGCGTTAGCTTCATCCAGCGCCGCCAGTTCTGCTCCAGGGTCTTGCGACCCGTCTTGCTACGGCTTTTGAGAATCTCCGACAGGTTTTCGGCGACCTCCATCAGCCAGCGCCCTTCCCAGTAATGAGTGGTCAGCAGGAATATCTCGAAACGCAGGGACGTGTCCGCCCAGTTGTCGCAATCGTTGAGGGTGATTTCAGCGGCGGGCTTGTCCGCAGGGATCGGCAATACGGCGACCACGCTCTGCCAGTTCGCCAGCTGGCGCTGTTCGGCCAGCTGCAGTTGCTGCGCCTGGTGCAATTGCGCTTCAGCCGTTTTCTGCGCCTTACTGGCTTGCGCCAAAGCGGCGATCAGCTTCGCTTCGATTTCTCCCACGCTGGCAGCACTCTGCAGATCGGACGCGGTTTCATCGAACTGCAGTTTCGCCAGACGCAGCCGTTTGCCGGCAACCGGGCCAAACCAGCCGAACAAGGTGTAGAGCAGCGGCTCATGGGCGAGGTAACGCTTGAAACGAGCCAGCAGCGTTTGGGCATCTGCCAACTGCTCGGCACAGGTGCGCTGCTGTGCGTCGAGCTGCGCGATAGCGGCCTGAGGGTCTTCACCCAGCAAGGTCCGGATCGCATCGCGCGCCTCAACCAGCCTGGTCCAGGTCTGTTCGATATTCGCGAGCTGTTGCTGTCGACCGCGGATCGCATCGCGCAGGCGCTCGACCGTGTCCGCAACGCTCAGGCTCTGCATGTCCGGAAAGGCATCGGCGGCGTGCGCGAGATAAACCAGATGAGCCTTGTCCAAGTAGTCTTGCGACTCGAGCTCTGTGAAGAAGCTCCGAGTCTGGTACGTGCGGGACATTTCCGCTTCCGCCGACGCCTTGGGAAAGTAGGCGCCAAAGCTCTTGATATCCGGCAACCAGCGGCCCGCGAACGGGCCGCTGCCTGTCGAGAAATCCTTGCCGAACGCAGTGATGATGTTAGTTACGGCCTGGTTGTTGGTGGAGCTAGCCACGATGACCGGCAGCTCCCCGCCCGCCACAGCGGCCTTGGCCCAAAGCGACGCGACGACCGATAGCAGTAGTGTGGTCTTGCCGGTACCGGGCGGCCCGTTGACGGCGAGAATATCGCCGCATCGCCCATTCAGCAGATGGGTCAGACTGTCCCGCTGGGCAGGCGCCAGGGCGTATTCGTCGCCCGCATGAGCGAGTCGTTCGGCAAACATTCCATTGGCCGGGAGGCAAGGTTCGTCAGGGCTGCGCTCACGCTGGGCGAAGCGCTCGAACAGCGGCACCTCTGGCCTGGTATCACGCAGATAGTCATAGAGCGCAACGATATTGCGGCTGAAGCCCTCGACCTTCTCCTCCTTGAACAGGTAGCCAAAGTCGGCCAACTCGAAGCCATCCGCCTTACCGTCCCACCCGTTGCTGACTTCGCGGAACATCTTCATGCAGAACTGCAGATATTCGCACCAGTTGTCCTGATGCTGTTCGTCACTCAGTTCAGCATCGGCCGGGGGCTCGAACCGCCTGCCATCTTCGGCGGACAGGAACGCATCCAGGTCGGCCTGCGCGCCAATGGCGAAGTTGTCACGATCCAGCGGTTCGAGAATGTCGCGGGGCATCATGGTTTGCGCATTCGGATGGAGCCGGCCATCGCGGCTCACCGAAACCTGGCAGATAACCGGAGTGATGACTGCCGGCAGGCCGTTGCGGGCTCTGCGATGCTCCAGACGTGCTTGGTAAACCCACGGGCGCAGGGTGATCTCGATACGAGGCCTGTCATCGGGTTCGTTTGCAAACAGCTGGTTGAGCTGCGCCTCGGAAAGGCACCCTGCCGCGAGGGAATCCGAAGTCAGAACGGTGAGTTTTTCAGCCTGACTGGGGGACAAGGCGCCATTGCCGTTTTCGGCATCGGCCAGAGAGTTTCGCCAATAGGTGGCGAGCTTGAAAGCGTAGTCGCTCATCGTCGGAGTCAAAACGGCCTCTGATGCAACGTGAAGTGGCGGATATGAAAAGCAGGTTCGAGCGTAGCGACTCAGGCAGCGCAAGGCCAATCAGAAGCAAGGCCACCAAAGCCTCTGGCATAAGGGTTAGCGCTTATAAGGCGGCGCTCGGCGCGGCTCGCGCAGCGGTCGGAAGGTGCTTGCATGACTGGAACTTATATCGGAGCCGACTGTAACCGGCTGATCACGCTGGAAGCGGTTTGCCAGGGCTGACCCAGGTTATCTGTAGCCCTTCTAAGTACGCGTACTCGCAAGCGTGCAACGAGCCCGGCTAGCGCGGAGCGTGCATCACCTAACGCGAAATCGCGCTGCGCACGCGGGTCTGTGTTGCCAGCAGCAGGCCGGCAAAAATCAGTCCGCCACCGATCCAATGAAATAGCTGCAAGCCCTCCCCTAATAGCAGCCAGCCGAGAATGGCGGTGAATACCGGCATCAGGTAGGTCGCCATCGCCGCTTTCGCCGCGCCAACGGTTTTGACGCCGTGATTCCAGGAAAGGTAAGCGACCAGCGACGCGAAGACCGCGGTATAGGCGATGACGGAAAGGTTGATCGGGCTTGGTTCGAAACCGCCGACATGACTGAGCTCGAACAGGTAGAACGGCAGGATAAACGGCGTACCGATTGCCATCAGCACGCCTAGCAGTGTCAAGGGCGGAACCTGGAGGAAGCCGCTCCAACGTCTCAATGACAGGGTGTACAGCGCCCATACCAGAACCGCTGCGAGCATGATGAGATCGCCGGCCTTGAAGGCCAAATGAGTGAACGCATCCCAGCTGCCGCGGCTGATGAGGTAGACCAGCCCGCACGCGGCGATGGCCATGCCGAACCAGGCGCGACGCGCGGGCCATTCGCCCAACAGCAGGCCGCCGCCGATGAAGGTGAACAGGGGCAGGCAGGTGTTGACCAAGGTGAGATTGATGGCCTCGGTGCTTTGCGCCGCGGAGTACAGCAATGAGTTGTAGCTGCTGATGCCCAATGCGGCGATCACTGGCAGCCGCCAACCCGCGGCACGTAGCGTGGCCCTGTGTGTCCAGATGGAGCGCGCTACGAACGGCAGCAACAGGCAGGTCGCCAGCACCCAGCGCCAGAACGACAAGGTCAGCGGCGGTATTGCATCATGAAAGGCGCGCGCCACCAGCGCGTTGCCACTCCAGCAGAGCACAGCGAGCAGCAGGCCGGCGAAAGCCCATCCCTGACGCCCGTCCATCAGACCGGCCGACGCGTGCGGAGGCGGTACTGCGGCGGCAGTTGATCAAGACCGCTGATCGTAACGTTGAGGTTCTTCCAGATGCCGTCTTTTATGCCGTAGATGCAACCGTGAACGGACAGCGGTTGATCGCGATGCCAGGCATTCTGGACGATGTTGGTGTGGCTGACGTTGGCCACCTGCTGGATGACGTTGAGCTCACAGAGGCGATCCACCTGTGCTTCTTCGGTGGGGAAGCTGGCGATGTGCTCGCGGTGTTCGTAATACAGATCGCGGATGGTGCGCAGCCAGCCGTCGATCAGGCCTAGCTGATCGTCACGCATCGAAGCGCGAACACCTCCGCAGCCGTAATGACCGGTGACGAGGATGTGTTTCACCTTGAGCACATCCACCGCGTACTGAATCACCGATAGGCAATTGAGGTCGGTGTGTAGCACGACGTTGGCAACGTTGCGGTGAACGAAGAGATCGCCGGGCAGCAGGCCGACAATCTCATTGGCAGGCACGCGGGCGTCGGAACAGCCGATCCAGAGATACTCCGGCAGCTGCTGCTTGGCCAGTTTGGTGAAAAAAGTAGGGTCTTCTTCGATGATCGCTTCAGCCCAGCGCGCATTGTTCTCGAATAACTGTTGAAGCTCGTTGCTCATCGCCTGCCCCTTCCATTCCGACACGCACGTTACGAACCGGTCGGCGTTTTGACAAGCACGCAGACCGGTGCGTCACAGCATTAGACCGTGAACAGCGGATTCGAAGGGACCTCAGCTCTCGGGCGGGAGGAAAAGGCGCGCAGGTCGCGCAGGAAATTGTCGCGCCAGGCGTCCAGGTCAGCGGCGCGTATTGCCCGCATCATGTGCTCGTAGCGATCCTTGCGCTCGGTGAGCGACATACGCATCGCCCGATCCAGCGCCTCGGCCATGCCGATGCAATCATAGGGGTTGATGATCAGCGCTGAGGTCAGCTCGCGGGCAGCGCCAGCGAAGCGCGATAGCACCAGCACGCCAGGATCTTCGGGGTCCTGAGACGCGACGAATTCCTTGGCGACCAGGTTCATACCGTCGCGCAGCGGGGTGACGAAGCCGATGTCGGACTGGCGGAACAACCCCATCAGGGCTTTCCGATCATGGCTTTTGTTGAGGTAATGCAGGGGCGTCCAGTCCAGGTCCGACAGCCAGCCATTGATGTGGCCCGCTGCGCTTTCCAGCTGCTGACGAATGTGCTGATAGGTCTTTACGTCCGAACGCGACGTCGGCGCAATCTGGATGAACTCGACAGCGCGACGATGCTCCGGGTATCGGTCCAGGAACGCTTCGTACGCCTTGAACCGCTCGACCAGGCCCTTGGAATAATCCAGCCGGTCCACGCTGATGATCTTCTTGCGATCGACGTCCGTGGTGCGCCGCATGGGCTTGCTTCGGCCTTTGTAGGACTCGGCGAGCGTCTGGATCTCATCCGGGACCACGCCGATGGGATACACCCCGGCGCGGAAATTCTGACCATACGCGGTCAGGCTCCCATCGGACTCAAGGATTCCCCGCACTTCGCGGGTCATGTAGTCCTGGAAGGCGAGCCGATCCGTTTCCGTCTGGAAGCCGATGAGGTCGTAAAAGCAAAGTGTTTTCAACAACTCATTGTGCGGTGGAATGACGGTCAGGATTTCCGGCGGCGGGAACGGAATGTGAAGGAAGAAGCCGATGCGGTTGCGGATGCCGAGCTGTCGGCAAGCTTCGGCGAAGGGAATCAGGTGATAGTCGTGAATCCAAATGATGTCGTCAGGTTCGAGCAGCGGTTTCAGTTTCTCCGCCAGCATCGCGTTGACCCGTCTGTAACCTTCGTACTCCTGCCGGTTGTACCGCGCCAGGTCGATCCTGTAGTGAAAGATCGGCCACAGCGTGGCATTGGAAAATCCACGGTAATACTGGTCGTAATCCTGCTTGGTGAGGCCCATCGTGGCGTAGGTGATATTACCGACGGTCTCGGTTCGGGTTTGCGGGGTGCTGCTTACATCGCCATTCCAGCCAAACCAGATACCGCCGGCCTGGCGCAATGCGTCGTGAACGCCAACTGCAAGCCCGCCAGCAGCGACCTTCCCCGCCTTGATCGGCGCTACACGGTTGGAAACCACTACTAGTCGGCTCATGTAGTTCTCGCTTCAGTCTGGTTTTATTGGATGTTGCTGCGGCTCGGACAGCGTGCTCTGCAATCCGTCGAGCCAGACGGCGACGGCTTCTACTGACGCCAGCCGCTGCATGGCTTCGGTCGGACCTGTGCCCACCTTGATCGAGACCCCGCCCAGTTCGTTGACCACCGTGAAGCCTGCCTCATCAGTCAGGTCATCGCCAATGAAGACGGGTGTCCGTCCGGCAAAAGGTGCCTCCTGCATGAAAGTCCGGATGACCTCACCCTTACTGGCGCCACGCGGCTTGAGTTCGAACACACACTTGCCCGGCTGTAGCGCCAGCACCTCACCATAACGGGCCACGAAATCTTCGGCCACGCCGCGCGCTATCTCTTCAAGCTCAGGAGCCAGGCGGAAATGCAGCGCAAAGGCGACGCCCTTGTTCTCCAGCGTCAGGCCAGGATGCTCAGCACATGCTTGCGCCAACTCGCGCTGGATGGCGTCGAACACGTCATTATCGAGGGTCAGGTTTTGCAACTCGCCGGTAGCGGTACGACGCTCGGCGCCGTGCACGCCGGCAGCGGGCAGTTGCAAAGGCGTGAGCAGCGCATCGAGCTGGCTGATCGGCCGGCCAGACACGACCGCAACAGGAATGCCATTGGCGCTCAGCTGTTCCAGCGCCGCCAGTGAACGAGGGGGGATGAAAACGAGTTCAGGGCGCGATTGGATATCAGCGAGCGTGCCATCAACATCGAAGAAAAAAGCGCAGCTCCGAGCCTCTAGCTCGGGTTGATCATATTGTTTACTCATGTAACTGGGACCCCCGATCAACGGTGGTGGTTCGCGTTTTTTATCGCGGCCGCTGCCTGTAGTTCAACATGCACGGCCACTGCAGCTTGGTTCATAAAGGCAGAACCGGCCAGCGGCCGGCCTGAATCTTCACATCGTCACCGGGTCACAAACTGCAAGACCAGAGTTCTAGCAGGAGGTTGTCATGAACGATTCCAAGCCTTACACCCCAACGGAAATCGACACTACCGAGGACCGCATGGGTTCAATCGAACAGCTCGATTTCGACCAGCATCGGGACGACCGTAAAGGCCGCATCGGGGATGAAGTTCCTGCCGAAGAACGCGAGAACGAGTTCCCGCCGGAGCGAGTCGCCGAAGCCGGCATGACGACTGGCGAAGTACCTGGCGGGCAGACCACCATGGATGACATGGCGCCAGAGACGCTGATTCCCGACGATGGGTCCCGCTCGCCACACGAGCCGGGCCATGGCGGGCCGGCCGACCAGGATCTGAGTGAAGTTTCGGAGCATCGCATCGGTGCCGATGTGGACCTGGACGAGGCCGAAGAGGGCCGCTCCGACCCACTGGACGGTAAACCCTGGGACGGCCCGGCAGATGGCGATCCGGACACCGGACTCGGCGGCGGTGACGCCGTACTACACGAAAATGACGATGTGATGGATGACAACGAACTAGGCGGTGACGCCCCGCTGGACTCTGGCCGGGGAAAGGCGCCAGGACAGTAGCCTCACGCAACCGGCTGTCTGCCGTACGCAATGGATGTATGGCGACGATAAAGAAGAAGGCTCGGCTCTTTCGAGTCGGGCCTTCTTGCGTCAGACCTTCGCTTGATCAGTCGATCAGCGTACAGGCCATTACCAGCGCATCCTCACGCCCTTCGGCAGATGGATAGTACCCACGGCGACGCCCCACCTCATTGAAGCCATAACGCTCATACAAGCGATAAGCCGAGGTGTTGCTCGCACGCACTTCAAGGAAGCATTCGCGCCCGCCACGCTCCTGAGCACGCTGCATCAGGTGTTCCAGCAGTCGCAAGCCAAGCCCGTGACCCTGGCTCTGTGGTTTGACAGTGATGTTGAGCAGATGCGCCTCATCGAGGATGACATTGATCACGCCGTGGCCGACCTGCTGCTCGCCCTCGAACATCACCCAGCACTCATAGGCGGTGAGCGCATCGGTGAAGATGCCGCGGGTCCAGGGGTGGCTGAAAGCGGCGTATTCGATTTTCAGAACGGTTTCGATATCCGCCGCGGTCATCGGGCGGAAGCTCACGGCATCACTCATGAACACTACTCGTGGATCCACTCAAACCGATCACCCAGCGCGGCATGCTGCGGCGCATGGCTCGCCACAGCTGCGCCTTGCTGCCGGGCTGCTCCATCAACTGCTCGAGCCCCGGCATCGTCAACGCAACGCCTAAGCCTTCGATTGTCAGCTCGCGATAGCAGGCGTCCGCCTCGACTTCGCCAGCAAACCGCAGCGCAGGCGAGCCGATCAGCCAGAGGCAGGCACAACCCATTTGTTCCAACTCGGCAGCGACCACGCCCTGCACGTAGTCACGTGCAGCTTCGCCGCCCTGATCGAGGCTGCCGCGATGGAGCAGCGGCCAGCGAATCGGCTCACCGTCTCCAACCTGCTGTGGGCTGTCCGGTAGCCTGGCAGCACGCAACAAGTCCTTGAGCAGGATGTAAGCAGGATCGCGGCTCTGGAAAGACTCACCCGTCGGCAGCTCGACCAGCAACAGCACATTGCCGGCACGCAGCAGCTGCAAGGCGAAGCGAGGGGGCGGTACGGCGGCTTTCTGCTCGGCGGCAACCGCCTGCGCTTCGCGTGCCTTCGTCGCAGGTTTTTTCGGCTCGGGCACGGCGATGCGTGGCATGACCGAGCGAACCGCATCTGCGGCCGGACTCGCCGAAGCAGCCGTCGCAGGCGCAGCCGGCTCGGGCGCTGTGCTGCGGCTCGGCTGTGGCGTTGGTCGAAGCTCGACGACTGGCGCGGGCTCGGATACCGTCTCGACGATCTGCAACAGCTCTGGGCGCGAAGGCGCGGCAAAGGGCAGTTCGGCTCGTGGCAGCCAGGTGGTGATCTGCATGGCGTTGAGGAAGGCTCGACGCCGGCTTTCGGTAATCAAACCCCGGCCACCTGTGGATGAGCCTTGGCGCCAACCTGCATCAGGTTCAGCGCATTGAGGTAGGCCTTGGCCGAGGCTACGACGATATCGGTATCGGCACCGTTGCCGTTGACGATACGTCCGCCCTTCTCCAGCCGCACCGTGACCTCGCCTTGAGAATCGGTGCCCTTGGTGATTGCGTTGACCGAGTAGAGCTGCAGCGTGGCGCCGGAGTTGGCCACCGACTCAATGGCTTTGAAGGTTGCGTCGACCGGCCCAGAACCCTGCGCTGACGCCGCCTGCTCGTTGCCATCCACGTTCAGTACGAGCTTGGCGTCCGGCACCTCGCCGGTCTTACTCGCCACTTCCAGCGTCACCAGCTTGAAATGCTCCTGCACGTCCTCGGCGAGGGTGTCAGAAACCAGTGCCTGCAGATCCTCGTCGAAAATCTCGTGCTTCTTGTCGGCCAGCTCCTTGAAGCGGGCAAAGGCCGCGTTCAGCTCGCCTTCGCCCGGCAAAACGATACCCAGCTCCTCAAGCCGCGCGCGAAACGCCGCGCGTCCCGAGTGCTTGCCCATGACCATCTTGTTGGCGTTCCAGCCGACCGACTGCGCGGACATGATTTCGTAGGTTTCGCGGTGCTTGAGCACGCCATCCTGATGGATGCCGGACTCATGAGCAAAGGCGTTGGCGCCGACGATGGCCTTGTTCGGCTGCACTGGGAAGCCCGTAATGCCGGACACCAGGCGCGAGGCGCTGAGGATGTGCTCGGTCTCGATCCGGGTGTGCACGTCGAGCAGGTCCTGACGCGTCTTGATCGCCATGACGATCTCTTCCAGCGCGGCGTTACCAGCGCGCTCGCCCAGGCCGTTTATGGTGCACTCGACCTGCCGAGCCCCCGCGACGACCGCCGCCAGCGAGTTGGCCACCGCAAGGCCCAGGTCGTTGTGGCAGTGAACGGAGAAGACGGCTTTGTCCGCGTTGGGAATGCGCTCGAGCAGCAGGCGGATGGTCTCCGCATATTGGTGCGGGATGGCGTAGCCGACCGTGTCTGGAATGTTGATGGTGCGCGCGCCAGCGTCGATGGCCGCTTCGATGATGCGGCAGAGGAAATCGATTTCCGAGCGGCCGGCGTCCTCGCACGAGAACTCCACATCAGCGCAGAGATTACGCGCCTTGGTCACCGCACGTACGGCCTGCTCGACCACCTGATCCGGCTGCATGCGCAGCTTGTATTGCATATGGATCGGGCTGGTGGCGATAAAGGTGTGGATGCGACCGGAGTTGGCGCCGGCCAGCGCTTCGGCGGCGCGCTCGATGTCGGCATCCACGGCACGGGCCAGACTACAGACGGTGCTGTCCTTGATGTGATCCGCCACGGCTTTGACCGCGGCGAAGTCGCCCGGGCTGGCGATGGCGAAGCCGGCCTCAATCACGTCCACTTTCAGCCGCTCGAGGGCCTTGGCGATGCGCAGCTTTTCTTCGCCGGTCATAGAAGCGCCGGGACTCTGCTCACCGTCTCGCAGGGTGGTGTCGAAGATGATGACGCGGTCGTTGCTGCTCATAGTCAAATCCTCACGGCTGCCGAGCGCCTCTGAGGGGGCGCTTGTAGACGGTGGATTGTCGCGTGAAATGAACAAGCCGGGAAGGCACAGCTGCATTCGTAGAGTGGATGTCGTTTTTTACATCCACCGTAAGCAGCATCGGGTGGAAAACGCCGGAGCTTTTTCACCAACCGCGGGGGGAACGTCAGTGGAAAACGCTTCGCGGTTTTCCACTCTACGAAAGCCGAAACGCCCGCCCTGGCCCTTAGAGCGAATGTTGCTTTATATCCACCACAGCCTTCAAAGCAAAAAAGGCCCCGCTGCTGAGGCAGCGGAGCCTTTCGTTCGTGCAGCTCGTGGCTGGCTTATTGATCCCAAGCGCGGTCGCCGTGCTCGTCCTTAATCCGCGTGGGCAGGCCCATCGCGTCGAGCAGTTTGAGGAATGGCTGCGCCGGCAATTGCTCGACGTTAACCATCCGCTGCGCATCCCACTCCCCGCGCGCTACCAGCAGCGCGGCGGCGACCGGCGGCACGCCAGCGGTGTAGGAAATGCCCTGACTGTCCGTCTCGGCGTAGGCCTCTTCATGGTCGGCCACGTTGTAGATGAACAGCTCGCGCGGCTGGCCGTCCTTGGTGCCTTTGATGAGATCGCCGATGCAGGTCTTGCCGGTGTAGCCAGGCGCCAGCGAAGCGGGATCGGGCAGTACGGCTTTTACCACCTTGAGCGGCACTACTTCCAGGCCTTCGGCTGTGCGGACCGGCTGCTCGGAAAGCAGGCCGAGGTTCTTCAGCACGGTGAAGACATTGATGTAGTGATCACCAAAGCTCATCCAGAAGCGTACGTTCGGTACGTCGAGGTGCTTGGAGAGCGAATGTACCTCGTCATGGCCGGTCAGGTAGAGGCTCTGCTCGCCCACCACCGGCAGGTCGTCGGTGCGCTTGACCTCGAACATGGTGTTGGTCGTCCACTGGCTGTTCTGCCAGCTGTAGACCTGACCGGTGAATTCGCGGAAGTTTATTTCCGGGTCGAAGTTGGTCGCGAAATATTTGCCGTGCGAACCGGCATTGACGTCCAGGATGTCGATCGACTCGATGGTGTCGAAGTGCTCCTGCTGCGCCAGAGCGGCGTAAGCATTGACCACGCCCGGATCGAAGCCGGCACCCAGAATGGCGGTGACGCCCTTTTCCTGGCATTCGGCCAGGTGCTTCCACTCGTAGTTGCCATACCACGGCGGGGTTTCGCAAATCTTGTTCGGCTCTTCATGGATAGCCGTGTCGAGATACGCGGCGCCGGTGTCGATACACGCGCGTAGTACGGCCATGTTCAGGAAGGCTGAACCCACATTGATGACGATCTGCGATTCAGTTTCGCTGATCATCGCCTTGGTCGCTTCTACGTCCAGGGCGTCCAGCACGTAGGCCTTGATCTCACCGGGCTGTTTCAATCCGCCCTTGGCCTGCACGCTGTCGATGATGGCCTGGCATTTGGAGATGCTGCGCGACGCGATAGCAATACGACCGAGTTCGTCGTTGTGCTGCGCGCACTTATGGGCCACCACCTTGGCGACACCTCCTGCAC
>Ga0208045_1000302_pt1 | contig 22504 bp, 20 predicted proteins | sample PL_2010_200m_FD_184160 | JGI IMG/M metagenome (GOLD analysis project Ga0208045, IMG submission 184160) | Freshwater microbial communities from Powell Lake, British Columbia, Canada to study Microbial Dark Matter (Phase II) - PL_2010_200m... | ecosystem: Environmental > Aquatic > Freshwater >...
GTAGAATTTTATCAACAATTTCGCTGCCTCGCTACCTCGCTATTTCGCTTCTTTTTAATTTCTGACTAATTTTTAATCTTTTTTTCGATTACAATATAATCATTATATTTGCAGTACCAAAATTTTTTCCCATGTTTTTCAGCGGTAATATCAAATTTTTACGCAAACGGAGGGGGCTTACACAGGACGATGTGGCAGCTTCGCTGGAGATGAAGCGATCGACCCTCAGCGGATACGAGAACAATGTGGCTCAGCCGGGGATGGAGGCGCTGATCTCCTTTTCCAATTATTACAGGATCGCCATCGATACACTCATTCGGATCGACCTCACAGCACTGCCCGAAAGCCAGATGCGCCAGATCGAACGGGGGTACGATGTCTTTCTGAAAGGGTCTAACCTCCGGATCCTGGCCTCCACTGTCGGGCATGATAACGAAGAGAACATCGAACTGGTTTCGGAAAAAGCCAAAGCAGGCTACAGAAGTGGTTTTGCCGACCCGGAGTACATCCGGATCCTGCCGACCTTCCGTCTCCCCTTTCTCTCGAAACAGAAAAAGTACCGCACCTTCCAGATCAGCGGCGACTCCATGTTACCGATCCCCCATGGAGCCTATGTGACCGGGGTGTTTGTACAGGACTGGACCACGGTCCGCGACCGGGATGCATACATCATTCTGACCGCAGAAGAGGGGATTGTATTCAAGGTGGTGGAGAACCGAATCAAGATCGACGGGAAGTTAACCCTGTATTCCCTTAATCCCATGTACGATCCATTTGATCTGGAAGTAAAGGATATCCGTGAAGTATGGCAGTTTGTGAACTACATCAGCCAGGAGGTCCCGGAGAATGTCAGTGCCGAGAATTACTACCTGACCGAAAGTGTGAAAAAGCTCCGGGAAGAGGTGAAAATCATCCAAACAAAACTAAAATTGTAGTTATCGACCATGCAATGCCAATAAATAATTGGAGGTTCGAATAAATTTTCCCTGCCTATTTAATATCTTTGTCCGATCTAGTTGATGATTCATAAACTAATTTAAATTTTTACAATATGAAAGTTACAATAGTAGGATCCGGTTATGTAGGCCTGGTTACCGGCACCTGTTTTTCAGAGGTCGGGATCGATGTTGTGTGTGTTGATATTGACCAGAAAAAGATTGACAACCTTAAGGAAGGGATCATCCCGATCTATGAGCCCGGCCTAGAAGAGATGGTTCACCGGAACATGAAAAAGGGAAGGCTTAACTTCACCACAAGCATTCAGGAAGGGCTGAAAGATTGTGAAGTGATTTTCAGTGCCGTAGGTACGCCTCCCGATGAGGATGGCAGCGCCGATCTAAAGTATGTTCTTGGAGTAGCAGGAGATGTGGGGAAGTATATGGAAGATTACATCCTGATGGTGACCAAGAGTACGGTTCCTGTCGGCACCGCAGAGAGGGTTCGGAAAGCCATCCAGGATCAGCTTGACAAACGGGGTATCGACCTGCAGTTCGACGTAGCCTCCAACCCCGAATTTCTTAAAGAAGGTGCCGCGATCGATGATTTCCTGAAGCCTGACCGGATTGTTGTCGGATGTGATTCCCCCAGGGCTGAGAAGCTGATGGCAGCGTTATACAAACCCTTTACCCTGAATGGCCACCCGGTGATCTTTATGGATATCGTATCAGCCGAAATGACCAAATACACTGCCAATTCCATGCTGGCCACCAAGATCAGCTTCATGAACGACATCGCCAACCTGTGTGAGATCGTCGGTGCAAACGTTAACATGGTGCGTAAGGGGATCGGCTCCGACAGCCGGATCGGTACCAAATTCATTTACCCCGGTGTGGGATATGGCGGAAGCTGTTTCCCGAAAGATGTCAAAGCATTGATCAAGACATCCGATGAATATGGCCATTCATTGCGAATCCTGAAAGCTGTAGAAGCGGTAAACGATGACCAGAAATCGGTTATGTTCAATAAGATCAAGAAATACTTCGATGGAAACCTTAAAGGAAAAGTGATTGCACTCTGGGGGCTCTCCTTCAAACCCCAGACCGATGATATGCGGGAGGCGCCCTCCCTGGTTTTGATCCGACAATTTCTTGAAGCCGGCGCCAAAGTAAAAGCATACGACCCCGTTGCCATGCATGAAGCGAAACGGATCCTGATTAACAAAATTGAATACGCCGAAGATCAGTATGATACCCTCATTGATGCCGATTGCCTACTGATGATCACCGAATGGCCGGAGTTCAAGTTCCCGAACTGGAAAGTGATTAAAAAGTTAATGAAAGGACATGTCGTATTTGACGGCCGGAATATTTATGACGCCGAGGAGCTGAAAAGCAAAGGCTTCGATTACTATTGCATCGGCGTCAAGACGACTAAATAACAACCTATGATCAAAAAGAAAATCCTGGTAACCGGGGGGGCCGGCTTCCTCGGCTCCCACCTTTGTGAGCGTCTGCTGCGGGAAGGGAACGAAGTGGTGTGCCTCGACAACTATTTCACAGGTCAGAAGCAAAACGTGGTGCACCTTCTCGACAATCCTTTTTTTGAGCTGATCCGGCACGATGTTACCATGCCATTCTTCATCGAAGTGGAAGAGATTTACAACCTGGCCTGCCCTGCCTCCCCGATCCATTACCAGTATAACCCGATTAAAACTGTGAAGACCTCGGTGATGGGTGCAATCAATATGCTGGGACTGGCCAAACGGATCAAAGCCAAAGTGCTGCAAGCCTCTACGAGTGAAGTCTACGGAGATCCTGAGATCCATCCCCAGACGGAAGACTACTGGGGACATGTCAACCCGATTGGCCCCCGCTCCTGCTACGACGAAGGGAAACGGGTCGCAGAAACACTCTTTATAAATTACCACAAACAGAATAAGGTCCGGATCAAGATCATCCGGATCTTCAATACCTATGGCCCCCGGATGCATCCCCACGACGGACGGGTGGTCTCCAACTTTATTGTTCAGGCTCTGAAGGGAGAGGATATCACGATCTATGGCGACGGTTTTCAGACCCGGAGTTTCTGCTATGTGGATGATCTCCTGGATGGCATGATCCGCCTGATGAACTCCCGCGATGATTTTATCGGTCCGGTCAATGTCGGGAATCCCGGTGAATTCACCATGATGGAACTGGCAGAACTGGTACTGAAACTGACCGGTTCGCGGTCCAAAATTGTTTACCTCCCGCTTCCGGCCGACGATCCTGCACAACGGCAACCCAATATCGACCTTGCCCGCAAAGAGCTGGGATGGAAGCCGGCCATCCCCCTGGAAGAGGGGTTGAAAAAAACGATTGAGTTTTTTCAGACAATCATATAAAAACGGTTCAATGAAGATCCTGGTCACCGGTTCGAAAGGTCAGATGGGACAGGAGTTCCAGATTATTGCCCGGGGAGATCCTGACTACCGATATCTCTTTACCGATATTGAAGAACTGGACATCACCGACTCCATAGCTGTCAGCAAATTGATCCGCACGGAGAAACCGGAGATCATCATCAATTGTGCCGGATACACAGCTGTAGACAACGCCGAACAGGAGACGGAAAAGGCAATGATTATCAACGGTGCAGCCGTTGAAATACTCTCCAAAGCGGCCAACGAAAATGAGTCACTCCTGATCCATATTTCAACCGATTACGTTTTCGACGGGACATCCTGTACACCCTATAACGAAGATGCCCTCCCGAACCCTGTTTCAGTTTACGCAAAAAGTAAGTTTGAAGGGGAACAGGCCGTTTCTTGTTATGCCAATCGGGGAATCATCATCCGGACTTCGTGGCTGTATTCTTCCCACGGTCATAACTTCTTGAAAACCATTTTAAAATATGGCCGCGAACGGGAAAGTCTCAATGTGGTGTTTGATCAGATCGGCACTCCTACTTACGCAAAAGACCTCTGCCGTACAATCCGTGAGATCCTTCCGATGCTGAGCACTCACTGGGGGGTTGAGCTCTTTCATTATACCAACGAAGGGGTGGCCTCCTGGTACGACTTTGCCAAAGCCATTGCCGACCTGGCCGGCCTGAACTGCCGGATCCTGCCTATCGAATCCAAGGACTACCTCCAGCTGACTTCCCGGCCATTTTACAGCGTGTTGAACAAAACGAAGATAAAAAGCCGGTTCGGGATCACTATACCTTACTGGCGCGACAGCCTGCTGGATTGTATCGTGGAGCTGGAAGCTGGAAAGGGATGAAGGGATGAAGGGATGACAGTATTGAGGGTGATTTAGTGTGATATAGCGAACAGCGAACAGCGAATAGCGAACGGCGGACAACCTATGGAGAAAATAGATCAGAATGTTTTGAAGCGAGCCCAGGTCTGGCTGGACGGCAATTATGATGAGCAGACCAAGGCCGATGTCAGAAGATTACTGACAGAAGACCCATCGGTTCTTGCGGATGCTTTTTACCGTGATCTGGAGTTTGGAACCGGTGGATTACGCGGGATCATGGGAACAGGCACCAATCGTATGAATAAGTATACCGTTGGCATGGCTACCCAGGGTCTGTCCAACTACCTGAAAAAGATGTTTGCGGATGTGGCTCCAATCTCCGCAGCCGTTTCCTACGACAGCCGGAATAACAGCCGGCATTTTGCGCAGATTACCGCTGAAGTTTTCGCTGCAAACGGATTCAAGGTGTACCTGTTTGAAGACCTTCGGCCTACTCCTGAACTCTCGTATGCTATCCGGTACCTGGGATGCCAGAGCGGGGTGATGCTGACAGCATCCCACAATCCCAAAGAGTATAACGGATACAAAGCATACTGGGATGATGGAGCGCAATTGATCTCCCCGCATGATGTACAGGTGATCCGGGAGGTTCAGCAAATCAACTCCATCGACCAGGTCAGATGGAGTGGAAATCCGGAACTGATTAGTCCGATTGGAAAGGAGATCGATGAGGCATACCTCCGGCAGGTTCTTGCGCTTCGCCTGTCGCCGGAAGCGATTGAAAGGCAAAAAGATCTGAAAATCGTATACACACCTTTGCATGGAACAGGACGCACCATCGTTCCTGAAATCCTGAAACGATTCGGATTTACAAACGTGATTATTGTGAAAGAACAGGCCACTGCCGATGGCAACTTTCCCACGGTCCACTCTCCCAATCCCGAAGAGCATGATGCGCTTGATATGGCCATTAAACAAGCCGAGAAAGAGGATGCCGACCTGGTGATGGCCACCGATCCGGATGCCGACCGGGTAGGAATTGCTGTCAGGGACGCGGATGGGAAGTTTATCCTGCTGAACGGCAATCAAACTGCAGTGCTTCTGTTCTATTATATCCTCAACCGGTGGAAGGAGCTCGGCCGGTTTACCGGAAAAGAGTATATCGTGAAGACCATTGTTACCACAGAGCTGTTGCGTGACATTGCACAATCATTCAACCTGGCTTGTTTTGATGTGCTCACCGGCTTCAAATATATTGCGGATATCATCCGGCAACAGGAGGGGATTAAAACCTTCATTGCAGGGGGTGAGGAGAGCTATGGTTACCTGGTCGGCGACTTCGTCAGGGATAAAGATGCGGTTAGTGCCTGCGCCATGATAGCCGAAACTGCCGCCTGGATCACCGACCAGGGAGGGACCCTCTTTGATCTGCTGCTGGAGATTTACATGACTTACTCATTCTATAAAGAGAGTCTGCTGTCACTGACGAAAAAAGGAAAAACCGGCGCTGAGGAGATCCAGCGAATGATGATCGATTACCGGACCAATCCCATGCAGTTCATCAATGATATAAGGGTTACAGCCATCAGGGATTACCTCTCACGGGAAGAAAAAAACCTGGAGACAGGAAAGGTTAAGCCACTTCACTTGCCTGTATCCAACGTACTTCAATTCATCCTGGAAGACGGATCGGTGATCAGCGTCCGTCCTTCGGGAACTGAACCCAAAATCAAATTCTATTTCGGCGTTCGGGAAACCCTTAAGGAAACAGGTGATTTCGATCGAGTAAACCGCCTTCTGGAAGAAAAAATAACAGGGATAATACAGGCTATGAATCTGAACTAGATCGGCAGATGACAAACAGACCGGATGTAAGCGAATCGTTGGTCCGCTCCAGTCAGGTACTGGAGATGCTGGCTGTTGCCAACGATTTCACTTTGTTTATCGAGAAAGCGGAAGAGTACACCCGGGAACAGATCCTGAACTACCTCCACCGGGTATTACCCGCCATCTACCTGAAGGCCTCCCTGCTCCCGGAAATCCAGGTCACCGATGAAGAGGCTGTTGAGCATTATGTAACGGAAGAGCAATGGGAGATCAGATTTAGTTTGTTGAGGGAGAGACTGGGGCCGGATGATGAATACTCCTTTATTGATTTACATGAAAAATCACAGCAGGATGCCGTCCGCGCAAGCATTGCAGAGAATATCGCCGACATTTACCAGGACATGAAAGATTTTTTACTTCTCTACCAGAACCCTCTTCACACATTCCAGGAGAACGCTGTCAGGGAGTGCCGCCAGCTTTTTCAAACCCGGTACGGCTACCGGCTGGTGAATGGCCTTACTGCTATCCACTACCTGTTGTACCAGGAAGAAAATTCAGGAGGAGAAGCTACAGAGTATATTGAAATTCCATGAAAACTGTATCTTTGCTGTTCCATATCTAATACCAAGACCATGATCGACCGCGAGCGCTTCAAAGAGAACTTCATATATCTTGATAATGAGGTTGTTAATGAGATTATCGATATCTTTCTGGACGAATACGAAGTGCGACTGAAAAACCTTCAGAAGAATATTACTGACCTTGATTTTACTGGATTAAAATTCAATGCCCATAGCCTGAAAGGGGTGGTCGCTAATTTCATGGATCCGGTTGCTATTGAACTCACCCGCAAACTGGATGAACAGGCCAAAATGGAAGATCCCGGTGGCCTCCAGGAGTTATTTGATCACCTGAAGCGGGAAACCGAATCCCTGGCACAGGAACTTCGGGAACTGAAAGCAGAGTTTACCTGATATATCCCGCCTGGTCCAGACGGTTTAACCCTTCAATCGCGCGGGGATTGTTCACATCCAATTTTAAAGTCATTTTATAATCATCATAAGCCAGATCAGGTTGCCCGTTCAACTCGTACGCATATCCCCTGTTGAAAAAGGCATCGGTATATCCCGAATCAACCCGGATGGCTGCTGTAAACGCTTCGATCGCTTTCGGAAAATCTGCCAGGTATACCAGGTAGATATACCCTCGGTTAAAGGGTGCATTCCGGAAATCCGGCGAAGTTTCACAGATCCGTTGGTAGGTTTGAAGTGCCCTTTCAAATTGTGCGGTACTCTGGTAATAATACCCAAGCAGGTACAAGGCTTCCCGGTTGTCGGGACGTACACGCAGGGCATTGCTTAGGTATCCTTCCGCGAGCGGATCGTGGCGAAGTGTAAAGAGTTCTCCCAGCTGGATATAGGCGTCAAAGTACTGCTGATCCTGATCGGCCGATTTCATGAGATCTCCAACAGCCCTGGCCGTGTCTCCGGTTTCCAGGGAAGCGATGGCACGTAGGAAATAGGCCCGCGGATTGTACTCGTCAGTGGCCAGTAATTCATTGATCACCCGGTATGTAGCACTGTAATTTTGCAGGATAAGGTACAACTTGGCCAGTTTGAGCCGGGCCTCCTGATTTTGCGGGTCCAATGCTGACGCTCTGGTCAGAGAAGCCAGGCAATTGTCCGTCTGCCCCATCAGCAACTGAATATCAGAGAGCGTGAGGTAATAGTCCGGGTTCTTGTCATCAAGGGAAATTGCCTTGTTGATATCCTTCAGCGCATTGTCGAACTCCCGTTTTGTGTAGAACAGCTTTGCCCGCTGATGGAACAGGTTAGCATTGCGGTTATCCCTATCCAGGACCCGGCTGAGTTCCTGCAGCCTGAGTTCAGTCGAATCTGTAACCCCTTTCTGACCGGTAGTCTGCTGGTCCTGGCTACATCCGGAAAAAATCACCAACATAGCAAAGAGCGTGCAAACAAAAACATGCTTCATGTCAACCATGCTCTTTCAATGCTTCCATGATCTTTTGCTGGAGTTCGTCAGCCAGCTCCGGATTATCAAGCAGGATCTTCTTCACGGCATCCCTCCCCTGCCCCAGTTTGGTGTCTCCGTAACTGAACCAGGAACCACTCTTTTTGATGATATTCAGATCGGTTGCCAGATCTATGATCTCAAAGGACCGGGAGATCCCTTCGCCAAAAATGATGTCGAATTCCGCTTTCCGGAAGGGTGGAGCCACTTTGTTCTTCACTACCCTGACCTTCACCCGGTTCCCCACTGCCTCATCACCCTCCTTGATCTGGGATTGCCGCCGGATATCCAGCCTGACCGACGCGTAAAACTTCAGGGCATTCCCTCCTGTGGTGGTTTCGGGATTGCCAAACATCACCCCGATCTTCTCCCGGAGCTGGTTGATGAAGACACAACATGTTGCTGTTTTTGAGATGGTGGAGGTGAGCTTGCGCAATGCCTGCGACATCAGTCTGGCCTGAAGCCCCATCTTGGAATCCCCCATTTCTCCCTCAATTTCGCTTTTTGGTGTCAGCGCTGCTACCGAGTCGATCACAATGATATCGATCGCCCCGGAACGGATCAGGTTTTCTGTTATCTCCAGGGCCTGCTCTCCGTTATCGGGCTGCGAAACCAGCAGGTTCTCGACATCTATTCCCAGCTTCTTGGCATAGAAACGGTCAAAGGCGTGTTCGGCATCGATGAAGGCCGCTATTCCTCCATTTTTCTGCGCTTCAGCAATAGCGTGCAGGGCCAGGGTGGTCTTTCCCGACGATTCCGGGCCATAGATCTCAATAACCCTCCCGCGGGGAAGCCCTCCCACTCCAAGTGCCGCATCCAGTCCGATGGAGCCGGTTTTAATTACTTCCACCTGTTCCACAGCCGAGTCGCCCAGTTTCATCACCGTGCCTTTGCCGTAATTCTTCTCAAGCTTATCCAGCGTCAGTTGCAGCGCCTTCAGCTTCTCTTTGTTTTCTTCAGGATCTTTTGCCATGATGATTTTCCTTTCTTTTAACGATGATCTTCTTTTCTATATCCGGAATCAGGTTAAAAGGTTATACATGCTTTGCAATAAATTATTTTGGAGCTTCAAAAATATAAAATTCTAAGGCGAGGGGAAGCGATATCCCGGGTGAGTTATCAACAACCTGAAGCAACCTGTTTTTGATAATACCTGCACCAGGCAGTGATCCCGCACTTCCCGCACTGAGGCTTCCGGGCCGTACACACATAGCGGCCATGCAGGATCAACCAGTGATGAGCCAGCGGGATCAGCTTCTCAGGGATGTGTTTGACCAGCTGCATCTCAGTCTGCAGAGGATTCTTTGCACCGGTAGTCAATCCGATCCGGTCAGATACCCGGTACACATGGGTGTCGACTGCCATCGCCGGTTTGTTAAATAACACAGCTGCCAGTACATTGGCCGTCTTCCTCCCTACGCCGGGTAACCGCTGCAATTCTGCTACATCTGGAGGCAGTTCGCCATTGAACTCCTCCAGCAGGGCACGTGCCATTCCGATCAGATTCCTGGTCTTGTTATTGGGATAGGAGCAGCTCTTGATCAGCTCAAAAACTTCTTCCGGCAGCGCCTCAGCCAGGGATTCAACCGTAGGGAATCGCTGATAAAAAGCAGGAGTAATCAGGTTTACCCGCTTATCCGTGCATTGCGCCGATAGAATCACAGCTATAATCAACTGATACGGATCGGTGTAGTTAAGCTCTGTCTCCGCTTCCGGCTGATGTTCCAGGAAATACCGGATCACTCCTTTAAATCGCTCCTTCTTAGTCATGATAAAATTTTCAGTAAATTTATCTCTTTTCACCATTTCACCATTGCCACGTCGCTCTGCTCCTCGCAACAAGTTTCACCATTTCACCACCTCGCTACCTTTGCTTTTTCTACCTTTGCCGCTGTGATCACACACGAAACTGACATCGCCATCGTCGGAGCCGGACCGGCCGGATCTACCCTGGCATTGATTCTGGCCCACGAAGGGTTACATGTTACCATTATGGATAAAGCACGGTTTCCGAGGGAGGTGATCTGCGGGGATGCCCTGAGCGGGCAGGTCAGAAACGTCCTCAAACGGATGCCGGATGGAATATACGAAGATTTTATCAGCACGGTGGAAAAAACCCCTTCGTGGGGGATCCGGTTTTATTCCCCCGGCCAGGAGGCCCTGGATCTTCCTTTCCTCCTGACGCATACCGAGAACCAGGAGACACCGGGATTTATCTGCCCCCGGATAATCTTTGACAATTTTCTCTTCCAAAGGATGAAACGGTATCCCACGATTGTCATCCATCAGGGGGAAGCTGTTAACACACTCAAGAGGTCAGGCAATGGGGTTGAACTCACGACAGATCACCGGACTATCCGGACCAGGGTTGTTGCCGGTGCGGACGGATTAAATTCCATAGTGCGTCGGACTTTCAGTGAACGAAAGCTCGATAAATCGTACTATTGCATGGCCATCCGTGCCTATTTTACAGGGGTAACGGGATTTCACCCTGAAAATTTTATTGATCTGATCTTTCTCAGGGATCTGCTACCAGCCTATTTCTGGATCTTTCCGGAAGTGGCCGGCAGAGCCAATGTGGGCCTGGGTCTTCCTTACAGAGCGGTGGTTGAAAAGCGCCTCTCGCTCAAAAAGGTCATGCAGGAGATGATCCGGACCCATCCCCTGATCGCCCCGCGTTTCCTTACCGCCACAATGGTCACCAACCCCAAAGCACGTGGACTCGCCCTAAGTCGCGACCTGGACAACCTCTCAGGAGAACGCTACCTTTTACTGGGAGATGCAGCTCTGCTGGTGGATCCCTTTTCAGGTGAAGGGATCGGGACCGCTATGGCAAGCGGTGAATCTGCAGCTGCCGTGATCAAGGAAGCATGTTCAACCGGGGATTTCTCAGCTGAAGCCATGCAGGCTTACGACCGGCGAATCAAACGACGCATGGGGATGGAACACGCAACCAGTGCTTCCATGCAACGGTTTGCCCGATATCCGTGGCTCTTTGACAGGGTGGTCAGGAAAGCCAATAAAAATCAGGACTTTAAAGAGTTGCTGGCTTCAGCATTCAATAATGATACTATCCGCAAAAAGCTGGCAAATCCGTTATTCTATGCGAGATTGTTGATATAAGATGGAGGATGTAGGATACCGGATGCCCGATGGTGGAATTTAAATTTGGAATTTGAGTATTATCTGGGATTTGGAATTTGGGATTTGGAATTTCCACTCAGAGTCCTCTCCCCAGGATGTGTACCGCCCCCCGGTATACTTCATCCTCGTATTGCCCATGGCACTTCAGGATATAAAAATAGACCCCGTCGGGGAGGGTTCCTCCGTCCCAGTTGCCACTTTTATAATTCTCGGCATCGTAAACTTTTTTACCCCAGCGGTCGAAGATCAGTAACTCATTGCCCAGATAGGCTTCATCAAATTCCATGGGATCGTAGTTGGTGCTGGTCGGATCGGCATCGCGCAGGATCTTGATCTCAAATTTATCATTCTTTCCATCTCCGTTTGGAGTAAAAACATAAGGGATTTTCAGGAGGGCAGTACGGATGATCACGGTATCGTAAAGGGCTGTATCACAGTCGTTCAGATCGGTCACCTTGAGGGTGATTTCGAATGTTCCGTTTTGCTCATAGGCATGGGCAGCCGGATTTACATTCTGGATTGTATCGCCGTCACCGAACCGCCACACCCATCCCACAATGGAGTCCAGGTACTCATCAGGAAACTTAACCGTCACATTCGGATTGGTCAGATAAAATGTATCACGCGGTGAATTGTAATCATACAGGTATTTGTCAAACGGGATGTCTGGAGTTTTCAGATAATCAACAAAGAAGGTAGAATCCAGTTTACAACCGTTGATATCCGTGATCTGAACCTTATAATGGCGGTCGGGACACAACCCCAATACGAGGGAGTCCTGCATATATCCGCCTCCCCAATAATAAACCAGCGGTCGTTCCCCGCCGGAGATACCTACCAGGTACTGTGCTTTGCAATTGGGAGAATAGGTTCCGTCGTCGTTCCGGATCATGCGGCAACCGATCTCGTTGATCCGTGTCAGTTCCGTGATAACCATTACCGGAAACATTCGCAGAAAGGCGTCATTGCTGGTATCGACCTCCGCACCCCGGGTAGCAATGCACCGGTATACACCGGTGTCGCTCGCCATCGGAGAGGGGATCGGCAGGGTGTCGTTACTAGCGCCAGGAATATTCACACCATCTTTCTGCCAGCGGAATGTAGTGGCATCGGGTTCGTCAACCTTTGCCACAAAGGCCATGCTGTCACGGGCACATAGCAGGGTGTCGGCCGGGGTCACCACGCAATTGATCTGGGAGAACGATAGAATCGGTAAAAACAATATGAAAAGTACGAGTGTAAGCCTCATCCGGAATACCATATAGTTTGGGGTATAAAAGTACGAATAAATGTATAACGAGGGAGTATCGAAGATATTTCACTAGTATACCCCCGCAAAGAAGCTAAATACGGACAAAAAGGCTTATTTTTAACATCCAAACTGTCAAATATTCTGTAAATTCCACCCGTATTTAAGACGGCAGGATATTTGACAACGCCGGATGCCGGATCTAGGATCTAGGATCCAGGATCAAGAGATGAAACAACGACCATTTGAATTATACGAATATGAATTTCAATAACTTCACAATTAAATCCCAGGAGGCGGTTCAGAAAGCCGGGGAGATTGCCCAGGCTTTTCAGAACCAGGCCATTGAGACCTCTCATCTGCTGAAAGGAATGCTCACGGTAGACGAGAATGTAATACCTTACCTGTTAAAGAAACTGAATGTCAATGTCCCGATCTTCTCCAAAGCGCTGGATAAGATCATCGAATCCTATCCAAAGGTATCGGGAGGGGAACCTTTTCTGAGCCGGGAAGCTACCCAGGCCCTCCAGAAGGCTGTCACACTGAGCCAGGAGATGAAGGACGACTTTGTTTCGATCGAGCATATGCTGCTGGGCATCCTCGCTGTTCACGATGCCACATCCCGTTTGATGAAGGACAATGGCATCACCGAGAAAGACCTTCAGGCAGCCATCAAGCAGCTGCGCCAGGGAAGTACTGTCAAGAGCCAGTCGGCCGAAGAGAATTACAATGCACTGAACCGCTATGCCAGGAATCTCAATGAGATGGCGCGGGAGGGGAAACTCGACCCGGTCATCGGACGGGATGAAGAGATCCGGCGTGTGCTCCAGATCCTGAGCCGCCGGACCAAAAACAATCCGATCCTGATCGGGGAGCCGGGTGTTGGGAAAACCGCCATTGCCGAAGGGCTGGCCCATCGGATCATCGATGGGGATGTACCTGAAAACCTTAAAAGCAAGCAGATCTATTCACTGGATATGGGTGCGCTCATGGCCGGAGCCAAATACCGGGGTGAATTCGAAGAGCGTCTGAAGAGCGTGGTCAAGGAGGTGATTGGTTCCGACGGTGAGATCGTACTGTTCATCGACGAGATCCACACCCTGGTAGGTGCGGGCGCCACAGAGGGAGCGATGGACGCGGCAAACATCCTGAAACCGGCGCTGGCCCGTGGAGAACTGCGCGCCATCGGAGCTACTACATTAAAAGAATACCAGAAGTACTTCGAAAAGGATAAAGCCCTGGAACGGAGATTTCAGCCAGTAATGGTCAACGAACCCGACACCCTCGATGCCATCAGCATCCTGCGTGGACTGAAAGAACGCTATGAAACCCATCACCACGTACGCATCAAAGACGACGCCATCATCGCCGCCGTCGAACTGTCGCAACGATATATCTCAGACCGGTTTTTACCTGATAAAGCGATCGACCTCATCGACGAGGCAGCCTCCAAACTCCGTCTGGAGATTAACTCTTTGCCTGAAGAGCTGGAAAAGATCGAACGGAAGATCCGTCAGCTTGAGATTGAGCGGGAGGCGATCAAACGGGAAAACGACAAGGAAAAACTCAAGGAGCTGAACGAAGAGATCGCCAATCTGAGCGATGAACGCAACGAGATGAAAGCCAAATGGCAGGCGGAAAAAGAGCTGGTGGATCAGATCCAGAATAAAAAGAAGGAGATCGAACAGATGAAGCTGGAGGCCGAACAGGCCGACCGGAACAGTAATCTCGGACTCGTGGCGGAGATCCGGTACGGAAAGATCCCGGCCGCGGAGAAGTCCATCGAGGAGTTCAAGGCAAAATTATCTGAGATCCAGAAGGACTCCCCCATGGTGAACGAAGAGGTGGGCGCCGAAGAGATCGCCGACGTGGTATCCCGGTGGACCGGCATCCCGGTTGCCCGGATGCTGCAAAGCGAACGGGAGAAACTGATGGACCTGGAGACCGAACTCCATATGCGGGTGGTCGGCCAGGATGAAGCCATTACCGCCATCTCCGATGCCATTCGTCGGAGCCGTGCCGGATTGCAGGACGCCCGCCGCCCGATCGGATCGTTTATTTTCCTGGGTACTACCGGCGTAGGGAAAACCGAGCTGGCCAAAGCACTGGCAGCGTTCCTTTTCAACAACGAAAACAACATGGTAAGGGTCGATATGTCGGAGTACCAGGAACGTCATACCGTAAGCCGACTGATCGGTGCGCCCCCGGGATACGTGGGATACGATGAAAGTGGACAACTCACTGAAGCGGTCCGGAGACGACCCTACTCGGTGGTTCTCCTGGACGAGATCGAGAAAGCCCATCCCGATGTGTTCAACATCCTCCTGCAGGTGCTCGACGATGGCCGGCTCACCGATAACAAAGGGCGGACAGTCGATTTCAAGAATACCATTATCATCATGACCTCCAACATCGGTTCCCATATCATCCAGGAGAATCTGGAGAAGGTCACCAGGACCAACCGGGAGGAGATCCTGAACAACACCCGCCGCCAGGTGTTCGACCTGCTTAAAAAAAGTATCCGTCCTGAGTTCCTGAACCGTGTAGATGAGATCATCATGTTCCAGCCGCTCACCAAAGAAGAGATCATGGATGTGGTTAGACTTCAGCTGGCACTGATCGAACAGATGCTGGCTAAAAATAACATCCACCTCTCTGCTACCGATAAGGCTGTGGAATACATTGCCAATATCGGTTTTGATCCCCAATATGGCGCCCGACCCGTCAAACGCGTATTGCAGAAACAGGTGCTCAACGAACTCTCAAAGATGATCCTCCAGGGCAAGGTGGACAAAGATTCGGAGATTGTGGTGGACGTGAAGGAGAGTGAGCTGGTGTTTGAGAACAGGTAGATTCCTGATACTGCCAACTACTCAGGATGCTCCTCTTTCCTCACCAGGATTCCGTCATCATAGTACTCTTTCATCGTCACCTTCCCTGTCTCATCGTAATAGGTCCAGGTCCCATCCTGGTGGCCGTTCCTATATTGCCCCGTGGCAAGTAACTTGCCATTGACAAAGAAGGTCTTAAAGGGACCATCTTTCTCATCGTTTACATAGGATCCCTGAAGCTTGGGTGCTCCGTCATCGTAAAACTGCTCCCAATTCCCCTCTTTCACTCCCTCCTGCCAGGGAATGATCTCTGCCACTCCTTTCCCCGGGTAAAAGATCTTTTCAGGGCCATGTTTTTTACCCTTCACATAGAACTCCTCCGAAACAAGTACTCCGTCGAACTCGCTGTAGAACTGCCAGAGACTATCGCGCTGCTGATTTAGATATTTTCCTCTGGCCATCAGTTTCCCGTTAGGAAACCAGGAGGTTATACGAGCGACTCGGCCATTCTCCGAGATCTCTGAAACAGTCTGTGTTTTTCCATTCTGATAATAGTATGTAAATTTCCCGTAGGGAAGATCATCCCTGAACTGTCCCTCATAGATCAGAAAACCCTCCTGATCAGACTTTCTCCAGGTTCCCTGTTTTCTTCCCTCTCTATCAACCTGGTTCACTGTATCCTGGGAGTAAGCTCCGGAGAGGCACATCAGCGTTCCAATGGTCAGCAGAAGTCGAAACATCATGTACGAATTGTTATCTTTGCAAAATAAGCTATTTTGACCACAGATTACACAGATTGCACGGATTTTTTAACCATGTACACCTACCCGTCACGTCTGCTTGAAAATGCAGTCAATGAACTGGCTAAACTGCCGGGGATTGGCAGGAAAACCGCCCTCCGCATGGCTTTACATCTGCTGCGGATCCCTCCTGAAGAGGTGGAGGCATTTGGACAGGCAGTGATCAGGATGCGACAGGAAGTGATCTATTGCGCCCGCTGCCACAACATTTCCGATAAGGAACTGTGCGACATCTGCGCCCATCCGAAACGTGACGCAACCACGGTTTGCGTGGTGGAAGATGTGCGGGATGTGATGGCCATCGAGAATACCGGTCAGTATACGGGAGTGTACCATGTGCTGGGAGGCATCATCTCGCCCATCGAGGGGATCGGACCGCAGGACCTGAACATCGGCCCACTGATTGAACGGGCCTCGTCGGGAGAATTGAAAGAGGTCATTCTGGCCCTTCCTGCCACCATCGAAGGAGATACTACCAATTTCTACCTCTATAAAAAGCTGCACCCGCTTGAGGTTCCCCTCTCCATGATCGCCCGGGGCGTCTCCATTGGCGACGAACTGGAGCATACGGATGAGGTGACGTTGGGAAGATCAATTCTGAACCGTACACCATACCAGGCAGCGAAATAGCGAGATAGCGAAATAATCTCCGATTGATTCGATTTTCGAATTACGATTTTTCGTAACCTGCCCTGATCCAATAGGAAGTCCCCTTCAGGGGATTTAGGGGTTCTCGCGAAGCGAATCAAACAGCTTCAACTGATTCACTTTTTCATTTACGTGATTCACCTCCAGGTCGGCGTAATTTTCCAGCAGGGGACGGATTGCCTTCTTGATCAGCTTGTTGGGGGTTGTCCGGCGGGACTTTGCAAAACGCTCCAGGGAACGTTTCTGGCGGGAGGTCAGCTTGATCGAAATGGTCTTGTAGCGGATAGGTTTTCGTCTTTTTTTAGCTCTGATCCGGGGCATGCCGACTAGGTTCCGTTAATGATCTCTTTGAAATCGTTCAGGATTTTCCGGGCGAGGTGATCTGCCTTTTCCTGCATGTCACTTTCCGCATAGATCCGGATGATCGGTTCGGTATTGGATTTCCGGAGATGGACCCATGATTTGTCGAAATGGATCTTGACTCCGTCGATGCGGGTAATATCATTTCCGCTGTATCTCTCTGAGATCCGATCCAGGATGGTGTCGAGCGCGATCTCCGGGCCGAATTCAATCTTATTCTTTGAAATGTAATAGTCAGGATATCCGGCCCGCAATGTGGAACAACTCTTTCCCGATCTGGCCAGGTAACTCAGGAACAGGGCGATCCCAACCAAAGCATCCCGGCCATAGTGAAGATCCGGATAGATCACGCCGCCGTTTCCTTCACCTCCGATGACCGCTTTCTTCTCCTTCATCATCTCCACTACATTGACCTCACCGACAGCCGATGCAAAATAGAGTCCTCCTGCTTTCTCGGTAATATCCTTCAGGGCTTGCGAAGAGGAGAGATTGGAAACGGTATTGCCGGGCTGGTGTTGCAGCACATAATCGGCCACGGCGACCAGGGTGTACTCCTCCCCTATCGGGTCTCCAATCTCATTGATAATAGCCAGGCGGTCGACATCCGGATCAACAACAAAACCCACATTTGCTTTGGTTTTCACCACCTCCTCACAGATGTCGGCCAGATGTTCCGGTAACGGCTCCGGATTGTGGGGAAACTGTCCGTTTGGTTCACAGTAGAGGCGATGAATGGTTTTGACGCCCAGTACCTCGAGTAATAAGGGGACCGCGATCCCGCCACCGGAGTTCACCGCATCGACCACTACACTGAAATGGGCATTTTTAATGGCTTCTGGATCAACCAGCGGAATATCCAGAATATGGTTGATGTGTTTGAGCAGATACCGGTCGCTGGACGAATAGTGCCCCAACTGATCGACATCCACGTAGGCAACCTCCGGCAGCGCGACAAACTGCATCAGCTTTTCTCCGTCACTGGCGGATAGGAACTCCCCCCGGTTGTTCAGCAGCTTCAGCGCATTCCATTGTTTGGGATTATGACTGGCGGTAATGATAATCCCCCCATCGGATTCACTGTCCGTAACCGCCATTTCAACGGTCGGTGTGGTAGTAAGTCCGATATCCAGTACATCGATGCCCATACCGGCGAGGGTACCGCAGACCAGGTTGTTTACCATAAGTCCCGAGATACGGGCATCCCGTCCGACTACAATACAAAGCCGTTTCCCCGGGATCTCTCCCTTCATGAAACAACCATAGGCTGTGATATATCTGACAATATCAGGAGGCGTCAGACCTTTATCAGGATTCCCTCCGATGGTTCCCCGAATTCCTGAAATGGATCTGATCAACGTCACGACAATGGATTTAGAAACAAAAGTAAAGGGATTTTTACGCCTGAATCCTTCGTGTTGATAACTAGTGAAATCTCGTCTCATCACGGGATCAGAGCAATGATCATGGAATTTTATTAATTTTGCATCGGATAGTACACTATGGAGAATCCTTTTGATCCGTTTTCTGACCCTGATATCAAGGAGTTGATCCGCCGTTTCGAAGAGGAGACCGGGAGCGGCAGACAGGGTTTCTTTGACCTGGACGAGTTTGAGGATATTCTCGATTATTACCTATACCACAACAAGACATCCCGTTTTCAACGCACCCTGGAAGCTGCCTTCCGTCAGTATCCGGGGAATACGCCCCTGCTGCTGAAGCAGGTGCAGTTTTTAATCAACACCAGGAAGGAAAAGCAGGCGCTGCACTTATTAGAGGAGATTGAACCTCCCTTGGACCACGATTACGATATCCATATTGCCAGAGGGGGGCTATACAGTCAGCTCAATAAATACGAAAAAGCGATCGAGGAGTATACACTGGGGATTCACGAGAGTGCCGATCTGGATGAAATTTATGCCAGCATTGCCTATGAATATGAAAACCTGGGCAGGTTTGACCTGGCAGCCGATTACCTGATCAAAGCGCTGAACCATAACCCGGATAATGAATCGGTTCTCTTTGAACTCTCCTTTTGTTGTGAAATCAACCAGCAGACCGAGCAGATCATCAATTACCTGAATCAGTTTCTGGACCGCCATCCATACAATAAATCCGCCTGGTTTAACCTTGGCATTGCATACAGCAACCTTGAACTGTATGAAAAAGCAATCGAGGCTTACGACTATGCCCTGGCTATTGACGATTCGTTTGCTTCAGCGTATTTCAACAAAGCCAACTGTTACGCTAATATCAACGAATACGACAGGGCCATTGAGACCTACATGGAGACGTTCCTTTATGAGGAGCCGGAACCCCTAACCCATTATTACATTGCTGAATGCTACGAAAAACAGCACCGGTTCGAACCGGCAATCGAACAGTATAAGAAAGCCATCAATCTGGATCCTGAATTTGCTGATGCCTGGCTGGGAGTCGGGATGTGCTTTGCTGAGCTGGACAAACCTAACATCGCTTTCGCCTATATTAAAAAAGCAGTCCGCTTATCCCCTACTATTCCCGAGTACTGGTTTATCCTGGGAGATATCCAGGTAAAATTGCAGCGTTACCCGGAAGGGATCTCATCCTATCAAAAGGTGATCGAACTGGATCCGGGCGATCCGGAGGTATGGCTGGCGCTGGCTGCAGTGCACGCTGAACTGAAGGATTTTGAGCAGGCTATCAGGACCATTCAGGATGGGCTGAAACATCACGAAACCCATGCCGACTTCTACTTCATCATTGCTTATTTTCTCTTCCATACAGGCCAATCCCAGCAGGCAGATGAGCTTCTCCACCGGGCATTGGATCTGGATCCGGAGGGTTATAAAAGGCTGTTCAACACGTTCCCGGATGCAGGGAAACACCCGGCTGTGGTGGATATCATCTCTTCGTACCGGAAGAAATAACACAACTCATCCTCCATGAAGGTTTTCGGACTGATCGGATATCCGCTTGAACATTCCTGGTCGCCCGCTTTTTTTCAGCGGAAATTCCGGGAAAACGGATTGGATCAGTGCACCTACCGGCTTTTCCCACTCAAAGTTGTAGATGAATTTCCTTTCCTGCTGAACCGGATGTCCGAACTGTGCGGGGTGAATGTGACCATTCCTTACAAAGAGGCTATTCTTCCTTTCCTGGATGAATTGGATCCCGTGGCTGCAGAGATCGGAGCTGTGAATACCATCCGGATTTCGGGTCCGGCACAGGAACGCAAACTCATTGGATACAACACCGATGCAGAGGGATTTCAACAATCCGCTGATTTCAGCGGATACCGGGTGGCTCTGATCCTGGGGACAGGAGGAGCTGCCAAAGCGGTTGCCTATGTGCTCCGGGAACTTTGCATTTCTTATCTCTTCGTCAGCCGGAATCCGTCAGGGGAGAACATGGTAGACTACCAGGACCTGAGTCCGGATTTGCTGAAGCAATTTATCCTGATAATAAACACGACCCCTCTGGGGATGTATCCTGACGAGAATACAGCTCCCCCCATACTATATGACCAGCTTACCGCAAACCACTTTCTGTATGATTTGGTCTACAATCCGCAGGAAACACGATTTCTTAAAAACGGAGCCCGTCAGGGAGCCAGAACCCAGTCGGGCCTGAAAATGCTGTACCTGCAGGCGGAAGCGGCATTCAGGATATTCACTAGGGAATGAATGGTGAAATGGTGAAATAGTGAGATGGTGAAAATCCCGGATGTGGGATGATAGTTTCCACCTTTTACGTCTCACATCTCACGTCTCACGTTCCTCGTCCTTCGTCCTTCTCCTCCGTGCGGATCACCTCCACCTTCAGGTTTGCCACCATCGCAGCAATTGCGCCGACGGCAGCCAGCACCGGTGCCACCAGGGCTCCGATAACCCCGATCGTGACCGGGATTTCCAGGTAGGTTTTCCCCTCTTCATCCTTGATGATGATCCTGCGGACATTTCCTTCGTGAATCAGCTCCTTGATCTTCGTGATCAACTCTTCACCCCTGACTTTAAACTCCTCTTTAAATGAATCTTTTTCCATAAAATTTCATTTCAGTAATCGTTTGATCAGTTTCAACCTGTTTCCGTATGGCGGATATCTCAGTGGGATATCAATCCATGTAACCTTTTTCATCACGGAGCGCCGGTGCGAAAAGGTCTCAAAACTGTATTTGCCGTGGTATCGTCCGATCCCGCTCTCACCTACACCACCGAAGGGAAGTCGGGGATTGGCAAAATGGATTAGGGTATCGTTGATGCATGCCCCGCCGGAAGAGGTCCGCAGCAGCAGTTCCTTCTCCTTTCGTTTATCCTCCGTAAAATAGTACAGAGCCAGGGGTTTTGCCCCGGCATTTATGTATGCGATCACAGTATCGATGGATTGATATTCCAGTACCGGCAGGATGGGACCGAATATCTCTTCCTGCATCAGCGGGTGTTCGGGGGTGATATTTCCCACCACGGTGGGGGCCAGGTACCGATCCTGGGGATCCGCTTCTCCCCCACAAAGAACCGTCGACTGCTGCAGGAGCTGCACCAATCGTTCAGTCTTCTCCTGGGTGATGATTCTGCCATACGCAATACTCTGTTTAGGATCATCACCAAAGAATCTCCGGATCTGCTCCGTCAACCGGGAGAGAAACTCCTCCTTCACGGATGTATGGACAAACAGGTAATCCGGGGCAATGCACATCTGACCGGCGTTAAGGAATTTCCCCCAGGATATACGGGTTGCAGCCACCTGAAGGTTAGCATCCGATTCCACGATGCATGGGCTTTTCCCGCCCAGCTCCAGTGAGACGGGGGTCAGGTTTCCGGCAGCCGCAGTCATCACAAGACGGGCCACCCGCTGGCTGCCGGTAAAAAATATGTAGTCCCATTTCCCTTCCAGGAGTTTTCTGCTGAATCCGGCATCTCCTTCGTGAACCGAAATATAGGCATCGGGGAATCCTGCACTCAGCATCTCCCGTACAACAGCAGCCGTATGAGGAGCATATTCGGAAGGTTTCAGAGCTGCACAGTTCCCCGCAGAGATCGCTCCAACCAGCGGATGCAGCTGCAGCAAAAAAGGAAAATTCCAGGGGGCGATGATGAGTACCACCCCGTATGGCTGACGGATGATCCTGCCCGAAGACCAGAAATGGATCAACTGGTTGGAAGGAACCCGCTCCGGCCGGCTCCAGCGACGGATATGCCGGAGGTGAAGGGAGATCTCGGACAGCACCATCCCGATCTCTGTGGTATAGACTTCAAACCGGGACTTGCGCAGGTCCTTCCATAAAGCCTCATAAATCCGTTCCTCAAAAGCCAGAATAAGATCCCTCAGCGTAGTCAGCTGCCGGATCCGGTACCTGACATCCAGGGTCTGTCGCGAATGGTAGAATTCCCGGTGGCGCTGGATGATCTGAACAACATCTGAGTGCATAGACAAAAACTGAAAAATAATAGTAAAGGT
>Ga0208045_1000305_pt1 | contig 22428 bp, 20 predicted proteins | sample PL_2010_200m_FD_184160 | JGI IMG/M metagenome (GOLD analysis project Ga0208045, IMG submission 184160) | Freshwater microbial communities from Powell Lake, British Columbia, Canada to study Microbial Dark Matter (Phase II) - PL_2010_200m... | ecosystem: Environmental > Aquatic > Freshwater >...
CTCGTCGTAGTGATCTTCCAGTAGTCATGAGTATCTGTCTTACCATTTGAGAAATAACCAAGATGACCTGTCACGGTGCCGTTCACGGTTGCAGTGGAGGCAGCTTGAGACGAGTCATTACCTTCAACATCATTGGCTCGCGGAGGAGGAAAGAACTCTGATTTGATCTCATAACTGCCTGCACGACCTGTCCAAAGATACACTCTGATGTAGTACGTGCCCGGACGGAGGAAACTTGATACCTCCGAAAATGTTCCATTTCGCGAATCGCCGATGATATACCTAGAACTATCAACATCGTAGAGTGACACATTTAGGTCAAGGGGAGTGTCGCCTCTCAGATCGAGCGAATCCGATCGCACTTGAACGCGAAGCCATCCATCTGTCGTTGTCGTGATTTTCCAGTAGTCCTGATTATCCGTGGTTTTGTTTCCGTAGAATCCCACATGCCCCGTCCCGGTTGCATTGGCATTCAACAGAACCGCCTGCGTCGGGTAGTCATTTAGTTCTGAATCCGCTGTTTTGGGAGGTGCCTGAAATGAATTGCTTATCGTATAGGAGCCCGCGGTTCCCGTCCAGCGATACACTTTTGCGTAATATGTGCCAGGTTTCAAGAAAGCAAAGGATTCTGAATATGTACCAGCTCGTCCATCACCTGTGATGTATGTTGATCCATCTGTATCATAGAGTGAAACATTCAGATCGATCGATGAAATGGAGTTCACCTCAACACGAAGATAGCCATCTGAGATGAGAGTGATTTTCCAATAGTGGTCGGTTGACTGGTCGCTAATTGAGCCTCCTGAGCTTCCATTGACAGTGATTGCCGTCGCCGATCCGATGCTGCTCCCTTGTGCAAACGCAAGAGTTGATAAAAGGAGAATGAGAAAGAGTATCGAAAACAATCGAAGCATAGCAATCCTCCTGGAGGTCTGCCCTCGCTGGTCGTACTTTTGAGATGAATGGATACCTGGACTCTTGTTGTTCGGTGCTGTGTGCTTGGACATTATAATAAATTATGGCACCAAAGGTCAAGCGACGGGATCACATCGGGCCGGGAAGGTCATTCGGTTGCTCCTTCAGTCCAAACGGGGTTCACCGAGGTTCGGTGATACAGACAGGCCGATTCAGTACAAGAACGCGATGTCGGAGAAACGTCTGAGTAAGGGGGTGAATCGAATTGAGACTGGATCGACCCCGCTGTGTTCCTTGCCTTTCACGTTGCCATTTCTTACTTTCATTGGAATTCTTTCCTGATACGATGATTCTCGAGCGCCCCGGCGCACTGGACACCGTTCATGCCGCGCTACACTCCCGAAGAGATTCGCGCAACATTCGCCAATTCCACAGAGTTCAATGACATCTTCGACGCATTTGAGGACGCCATTGCTCAACGCATTCAGGACGTCGAGCTCTATCGCCTTCTCTTCTGGAATCATTTCCTCGGTCCCGATGAACTCTGTCTCTTCGGCGAAAAACTGGCGAGGGAATTCCCGGGCATCTCATATGATATCTATATGTGGCTTGCAAGTGTCTTCGAAGTCACGTATTCATCGTACGACAACTTTGAGCTCGCTATCAAGTACTATCGAAAAGCTGCGGAGGCGCGTCCGAGTGCTCCGGATCCGTACCTCGACGCGTGCGACTGCTACGACCCCGACCTCAATATCCCACCGATCGATGTGCTCCTTGAATTTCTCAAAGGGAGCCTGGATCATGTGAACAACAGGAAAGTCATTCTCGGCCGGCTCTCCCACCTCTATCACCTGATCGGCGACGAGGATCAAAGCAAGTACTACAGGGATCTCGCAGAGCAGCCGGATCGGCCAAAGCTGTCAAATGGCCTCAACTGAACATTCCTCCACCCGCGGGATGCTCTTTGTCGTCCTTGCGGTCTCTCTCTGGGGAGGTTCAGCATCCCTCGCGAAGTACCTGTTCCTGACACGGTACGATCCGCTCATCATCACGCAAACGCGTTCGTCACTTTCATTCCTTCTCCTTGCGGCGTATTTCCTCGTTGTTGACAGAACTGTGTTTCGGATTCGACCGGGGGAGCTGTACAAATTTGCACTGATCGGTATCGTCGGAATCGCGATCACGAATTTCACCTACTACTTCACCGTCAAAGAATCGACGGTGGCGACAGCGATCCTTGTCCAAAATGTTGCTCCCGTGCTCGTGATGATCTATGCGGTTGCCGTAAGCAAGGAAGAGGAACTGAACGGGATAAAAGTGCTCTCACTTCTTTTCGCGTTGTGCGGATGCTTCTTCGCAGTGAGCGGAGGCTCCCTGAGCGAAGTGAGGCTGACCGGCTGGTCGCTTCTCACCGCTCCGGCTTCGATGCTCACCTATGCATTTATGCTTATAGCGTCAAAGCGGATGCTTCGGCGGCACAGCGTCTGGACGACGCTCGTCGGGGGCCTGGGATTCGCGGCGCTGTTCTGGCTTCTCGTCAATCCGCCCTGGGCAATTGCGGCCAAAGGATACGGGATCGGCGACTGGGGGATATTCCTGGGCTTTGCGGTCGCTTCCATTCTTCTTCCGTACATTTTCTTCGCGAAGGGGCTAAAGATTCTGGAGGCGACGACCGCCGGCATCATCACGACTCTGGAACCCGTTATCGCAATTATCGTTGCCTGGTTCGCGCTCGGTGAGTCCATCAACGCGGTGCAGATCTGCGGGGCCGCAGGAGTCGTTGGGTCGGTGCTTCTGCTCCAAGTACGACGGGATTCTCTTCTGAAACTCCTGAGGAGCGGTCATCATGCCAAGTGAACGAAGGCTCGCGCGCCTCGAGTTTGTGCTTCGACATCGTCAGCCGGACCTCACGGTGGTGATGGAAAACATACACGACCCGCACAACGTGAGCGCCATGCTCAGGTCATGCGACGCAGCAGGCGTCTGGGAGGCACAGCTTCTCTATAATACGGACGCCTTCCCGAAAATCGGCAAGAAGAGCTCTGCGAGCGCGGGGAAGTGGGTGGGGCGTCGTAAGTTCAAAACGGTGGAAGAGTGTTACGCGAAACTTCGATCAGAAGGTTTCCGCATTGTTGCCACGCGTCTCGACGAACAGGCAGAGTCGATCTATGATGTCGATCTCACAGGGAAAGTCGCCATCGTATTTGGAAATGAACATCGCGGCGTCTCCGATGATGCGGCCCTCGCTGCCGACGGTTTGATCCAGATTCCGATGTTCGGCATGATCCAAAGCCTGAACGTGTCAGTGGCTTGTGCGATTACGTTGTACGAAGCGCTTCGGCAGCGGCTCAGGAAGAGCGGCTACGGAACGAGCAAATTCTCGAAGGCGAAATTCGAGGAATTGACCGAAGAGTGGAAAAGAAAATGAGCAGACTTGTTTATAGCTCCAGATCACCTTATATTTTTGACGAAAAGGAGCAACGCTGGAATGGCTTTGCGCACTGAAACGCTGGACTTCCTCCGTGAACTCGAACGGTTCTCCGATCGATCCCTCAAGCACCCGAACGATGTCGGCTATCTTGTCGAGGCCGCAGTTCAGAATCGGAAGATGGAAACATTCAACGAGGCCATCTTCCTCGCAAAATTCGTCACGAAGTCCTTCGGTGTCATGAAGCGGATCGGCGTCGATGGGGAGGGGTACGACAAACTCTCCGCTGAATTCCAGGCAAGCCTCGGGAAGGTTGCATCCCTCCTCAAGGATATTGCGGAAGGGGCACCTGAGGAAGTCCGGCGAAGCCAGACCGCTCTCTTGTTCAACCTCACGCAGGAGAGTCTCGACCGCCTGATGCCCCTGCTATCGGATCTCGCCATCGTCAAGAACTGGGTGCTCGATGGAAAACAGATTCCGCAGCAGCCCGCCGCCGAATGATGAGACCATCCGGAGTTGATTCATTTTCGCTCACAGCACAACAAGGTAGAATCACATGACTAAGATCGGTACCGATCAACGGGGTGTCCTGAGAACCTTCGCCGCGATCCTCGTGTTTCTTCTCTGCTCACAGCAGGCATTTCCGCGACAGGTGAAGGTCGCCGGCAAGCCCGTGGTAAAACCGGGCATCGATGTGTTGCGGAGCCGCGGGTTCGATATCCTCAAAGGGAAGCGGGTTGGCCTGATCACGAATCCGACGGGGGTCAGCTCCAATCTGGAACAGACTGTCGATATCCTGCATCGGGCGCCGGGCGTGAAACTGGTTGCGTTGTTCGGACCTGAGCACGGCGTACGTGGTGACGCCGAAGGGGGGAAACTGGTGGACAGTTTCAATGACAGCCAGACAGGTTTGCCGGTCTACTCACTCTACGGAAGAACGCGCAAACCTACAAAGGACATGCTGCGCGGGATCGATGTGCTGGTGTATGATATCCAGGATATCGGGGTCCGGTCGTACACCTACATCTCAACGATGGGTCTGGCGATGGAAGCGGCGGCGGAAAACAACGTGACGTTTGTCGTGCTCGACCGGCCGGATCCTCTGACGGGTGTCAGGGTGGAGGGCACGATGCTCGATCCGAAATTCAAATCGTTCATTGGCGCCTATCAGATTCCCTACGTGTATGGTATGACCGCCGGAGAGCTGGCTGAGATGATCAACATGGAACGGTGGCTGCAAAACGGCGTGAAGTGCAAGCTCATCGTCATACCGATGGAAGGGTGGAAACGTTCGATGTGGTGGGACGAGACGGGTCTTCCCTGGGTGCCTACATCTCCTCATATTCCTCATGCTACAACACCCATGTTCTATGTTATGACGGGACTGCTTGGAGAATTGGGGACGGCGAATCAGGGAGTTGGATATACGATGCCGTTTGAACTCGTCGGGGCCCAATGGGTTGACGGAGAAAAACTCGCAGACTACCTCAACAGCCGGAAGCTTGCAGGCGTGATATTCCGACCGCTTTCCTACAGGCCATTCTACTTCGACACCTCGGGATCCCGATTCCTGGGTGTGCAGGTTCACGTGACAGACAGCGAGAAATTGAACATGACTGCCGTTCAAGTAAATGTCCTCGACGCATTGCAGCGGCTCTTTCCTGAAAAAGACATTTTTGCCCGTGCCAAACCAGAAAGGATCGGCTCGTTCGACAAAGCTGCCGGGTCCAGCGACCTGCGCAAAGCGCTTCAGAGCCGGAAACGTGTCGAGGAGATTCTGCGCGACATCGATCGTGAACGGGCTCCCTTCATGATAGAGCGCGGGAAGTATCTTTTGTATGACTAGAAACCATTTCAAAAATCCTCACGCAAAGACGCTAAGGCGCAAAGCTGAGGAAAAAATACAAATTCTTAGCGACTTTGCGCCTTGGCGTGCGATTCTTGTGCTGGTTGTCGCTTTCTCTTTTGCGGTCCAGCCACTCCACGCCCAGGAGAAATCGTCGCCGGGATTCGCATTCATTCCCTTCGAGAACAAATCCGATTTCAAGGGGAAATGGGATGTCGGCATCGATGTCCCCCGTTTTCTCAGCGCCTACGTCAAAGAGCGATATCGGATTCCGACCATTTCGCCGGTCATCGTCAGGAACTTCTTCAATGAGCAGAATCATCAAGGCGCGGAGATCAACGATGTCGGGTTCTGGGTGGAGCTTTTTCGGAGATTCGGTGTTCGCTATCTGGTGGCAGGAACCGTTGAGATGTTTGACGTCTCCCGCTTCATGACGGGTCAGCCGATGGTCGGCGGGTACGAGGCGTTCAAGGGGGAGGTCAGTATCACGTTCGCGGTCTATGACCTGGAACGGACAGCGTTTTCTTCAACGCCAGTCGCAGTCAAGAAAGGGGACGCTGCCGGTGAATTCGCAGATCGATCCCTGACGCTCACGCTCTTCGGAAAACAATCCGACCGGACGGTTGAATACCGGGAGCTCGACAAGATCCGTTTCGGCAGCGAAGACTTCAACCGGACCGTGATAGGTCAGGCCTGCTTTCAGCTGGGTGAGCGTCTCGCGCTGCAACTCGAGAGCGCGATGCCAGGCATCAGAGCGTGGGCAATGACAGATCCCGACAGTCTTCTCCGTTTGGGACAATCATTGGACACTCTCTCACTCAGCTTCAAGCCGTTGACGATATCCGGTACGGTGGTCTTCGTTGAAGGGCAGAACGCGTTCATCAATCTTGGCAGCGAGGACGGTGTTCGTCCCGGCCAGGAAATCCTTGTTCATCGCGACCCGATGGCGCAGGATGCTGCAGCGGGTGAGATTGGACAACTCCGCGTGGTTGAGGTGCGCGGGCCTCACCTTTCGCTTGCCCGCATCGTGAATGGACAGAAATCGATCAGAGTCAAAGACAAGATCAGCGTGACTGTGATTCGATGATCTCCTTGCTTTTCACTCATCCCTTTGGTATTATTGACAAACCACAGGGAAGCTCACGCGCACAGTCATCCGCTTTATGGAGCAGGCCGTAAACTTCACGAGGCAGCATCAAGTACACCATGATGCAGTAGACCCCCCAGCGCCGCAGCCCCATCTCACAACGTCATCTGCTCATTCGGAGAACACCACGTCAGACGCAAAGCGGTATGCGAAAATCAAGCTGAGGATCGGCTTGGTGGGCACCGCACTGTATTTCATCTTGAGCGTTGTTCTCCTCGCAAGTGGTGCGACACGGGTTGTTGAGGAGGGGGTGCGACTCTATGTGGTCAACGACTACATCGCTGTGCTTGTCTTCGCAGCATTGCTGGGTCTCGCCAAGACTCTTCTGACGCTGCCACTCCAGTACTATTCGGGTTACTATCTCGAGCACAAATTCAATCTTTCCAATCAGACGTTGTCGGCCTGGATACTGGAAGGGCTCAAAGGACTGCTCGTCAGCCTTCCGATTGTGACTCCCCTGATTCTGGCGTTCTACTATTGCCTGAAGTCGTTCGGATCGCTATGGTGGCTTCCCGTGGGCTCGCTTCTCTTTCTTGTTTCTGTGGTTCTGGCGAGGCTCGCCCCGGTGCTCATTTTCCCGATTTTCTATAGATTCCAACCCTTGTCAGATGGCGAGCTCAAATCGAAAATCCTCCGGCAGTGCCACAGCGTAGGTATGTCTGTCCAGGGCGTGTTCGTTTTTGATATGAGCAAGAATACGAAGAAAGCCAACGCTGCGTTTGCCGGCATCGGGAAGTCGAAACGGATCATCCTTGGGGATACCCTTGTTGCGAACTTCCAAGATGAGGAAATCGAGACTGTGTTTGCCCATGAACTGGGACACTACAAGCTTCGGCACATCATGGTGATGATGGCGCTCGGCACGCTCAACAGCTTCCTGGGCCTGTATCTGACGGCAATGATGTATGAACAGAGCCTGACGTGGTTTGGATTCACATTCATCGAGCAAATTGCAGCCCTGCCGTTGCTCGCGGTCTGGCTTGGTCTTTACTCCCTTGTGACGAATCCTCTGACGAACATCGTCTCCCGGTCTCATGAACGTGCCGCCGACAGGTTCGCAGTTCGTCTGACCGGAAACGGCGAGGCCTTCGTGAACGCGCTGAAGAAACTTGCGACGATCAATCTCGCTGACGTGTCGCCCCATCCGGCGGTGGAATTCCTGTTCCACAGCCATCCGTCGATAGAGAAGCGCATCCGCGCAATAGAGACTATGGGTGATCCGTCCGCGAACGGGAGTCTTCAATGATCGTTTCATTATTCAAAATGTTCCTGATGTGGTTCGTCGCGATGCCCTTGTCGATCATCGCACTCCTGACCACGCCGCTTGATCGGAGCGGTCGGATGTACCATGGGGTGACCAGGATTTGGTCGCATTTCATCATGTGGCTTTTTGGCATCAACGTCAGAAGCAAAGGGGCGGAATTCATCGACCCGTCGAAACACTACATCTACATTTCAAACCATGCGAGTGCGTTCGACATACCGGCTGTCGTTGTCGGCATCCCGGACGATATCCGTTTCATTCTCAAAAAGGAGTTGACGAGAATTCCCATCTGGGGGTGGGCGCTCAAGTATGGTCACTATATCACGATCGACCGCGGGAAGGCGAGGGATGCAAGAAAGAGTCTGGAAGAGGCGGCTGATCGCATGCGCAACGGGGCTTCGGTCATTCTTTTCGCCGAGGGAACGCGTACGCGGGACGGAAAGCTTCAACCCTTCAAACGCGGTGCTTTTACGCTTGCCGTGAAGGCCGGAATTCCTATTATCCCCGTGACCATCAATAATACCTTCAGGATACTTCCCAGGGGGTCGATGCATGTACATCCCGCAGACATCGAATTGGTCTTCGGCAAACCCATTCCCACCGCGGATGTCGCAGGTAGGGAAGATGAACAGCGGCTGGTGGAGCGGGTGCGCGAAGCAATTGCCAGCAACTACATTGAACAAGGATAGGCTTCACCATGTCCGTGACACGAAAGGATGTCGAGCACATCGCGAAGCTTGCCCGGCTTGAGTTCACCGATGAGGAAAAGGCGACATTCACTCATCAGCTGAACGCCATCCTCGCGTATGTCGAGCAGCTGAACACGCTCGACACAAGCAACGTCGAACCGCTGTCTCACGTCATTGAACTCGACAACGCGTTTCGTGAGGACGTTCTCAGGCCAGGATTGACCCAGGAGGAAGCTCTGAAAAACGCCCCGGTGAAGACGGAGAAGTTTTTCAAGGTCCCGAAAGTCATAGGGGACCGGTAATCATGGCGCGAATCATCGCAGTCATCCCAGCGAGGTATGCGTCGCAGCGGTTGCCGGCCAAGCCGCTGGTTGATCTTCTCGGCAAGCCGATGATTCAGCGCGTCTACGAACAGGTGCAACAGGCAACGTTGCCAACCCGGGTTGTCGTAGCGACCGATGACGATCGAATCGCCGTCGTTGTCAGGAAGTTCGGCGGAGATGCCGTGATGACCTCGCCGGAGATCAAGAGCGGAAGCGACCGTGTCGCTGCCGTCGCACGCGAAATCCAGGGGGACATCTTTGTCAATGTGCAGGGGGACGAGCCCCTCATCGCGCCGGAGATGATCGATGAAGCCGTACGTGTGGTCCTCGAAGACCCATCGGCGGTGGTCGGAACACTGGTCAAGAGGATTGAATCGACAGAAGAACTTTTGAATCCGGGCGTCGTGAAGGTCGTTGTCAGTGCTGACTCCGACGCTCTTTATTTCTCGCGGTCCGTGATTCCATTTGTTCGGGATGTTCACGATCAGTCGCAGTGGATTCAACGCCATACGTTCTACAAACATATCGGACTGTATGTCTACCGAAGGGATTTCCTCCTGAGCTACGCCGCGATGCCCGAGTCGGGCCTCGAGCGGGCTGAGAGACTGGAACAACTCAGGATCCTGGAGCGAGGGTACAGGATCAAGGTTGGCATTACTCAGCACGATAGCGTCCCGATCGACACTCCAGATGACGTGAGGCGTGTAATTGACATCTTACAAACCAAACGATAGAGCATTCATTTTTCCAGAGTGAATCAAGCCATGCCAAGAAATCACGTCAAACATATCTTTGTCACCGGTGGTGTGGTGTCCTCGCTGGGAAAGGGGATTGCCGCTGCCTCACTTGGGCTCCTGTTGAAATCGCGCGGACTGAGGGTCACTATTCAAAAATTCGATCCGTACATCAACGTCGATCCCGGAACGATGAACCCGTTCCAGCACGGCGAGGTGTATGTCACCGACGACGGCGCAGAGACGGATCTCGATCTCGGCCACTACGAGCGCTTTCTCGATGTGAGTACGACCCGTCAGAACAATGCGACGACGGGTCAGATCTATTACGAGGTCATCTCGAAGGAACGAAGAGGCGACTACCTGGGGGCGACCGTCCAGGTCATCCCCCACATCACCGACGAGATCAAAAGGCGCATCGCCGCGCTCGGAGCAACCGGCAAGTACGATGTGATTATTTCTGAAGTCGGCGGAACAGTCGGTGATATCGAGAGCCTCCCGTTCCTTGAGGCGATCCGCCAGTTTACGCTCAAGGTCGGTCATCGCAATGCAATGAACATCCACGTCACCCTGGTCCCGTACATCAAATCTGCCGGCGAGCTGAAGACGAAGCCGACGCAGCACAGCGTCAAGACGCTGCTCGAGATCGGGGTCCAACCGGATATTCTGATCTGCCGCTCGGAGAAGCACCTTAGCCGTGAAGTGAGGGAGAAGATCGCCCTCTTCTGCAATGTCGGACCGGATGCAGTCATCGAAGGCCGCGACGCGCAGTCAATCTACGAGGTACCTCTGATGTTCGAGCGGGAGCGGCTTCCTGAAATTGTCATCGAGAAGCTCAATTTGAAATGCGGCAGGCCGGATCTGCGGCGCTGGACGCGGTTTGTGAATCGCATCAAGCAACCGAAGGGGAAGGTGACGATTGCAGTCTGCGGGAAATACACCGACCTCCTGGACGCTTACAAGAGCATTACCGAGGCATTCGTGCATGCCGGAGCGGAGAACGATGTTGTCGTCGAAGTGCGCTGGGTGAAGGCAGAGGATATTGAACATTCCGGCCCCGAGCGATACCTGAAAGACGTCGGCGGGTTGCTCGTACCGGGAGGGTTCGGCGAGCGGGGGGTTGAAGGGAAAATCGAGGCGATCCGCTACGTACGTGAACACAACATCCCATTCCTCGGCATCTGCCTTGGACTGCAGTGTGCAGTAATTGAGTTCGCCCGCAACGTGTGCGGTTTGAGGGGGGCAAACAGTGCAGAGTTCAAGAAGACGAAAAACAATGTCATCGACCTCATGATGGATCAAAAAGGGGTGAAAAACATGGGAGGCACGATGAGGCTGGGGGCATACCCGTGCATCGTCGCGAAAGGGACGAAGGCGCACAAGGCGTATCGTAAGGATCTCATCTCCGAACGGCACCGGCACCGCTACGAAGTCAACAACAAGTTCCGCAAGAAACTGGCAGAAGGGGGCATGCTCTTCAGCGGAGTCTCCCCTGATAATTCACTTGTGGAGATCATAGAACTCTCCGATCACCCGTGGTTTGTTGCAGGACAGTTTCATCCCGAGCTGAAGTCACGTGCCATCAACCCCCATCCGCTCTTTCGGGATTTTGTGAAAGCGGCAAAAGAGTATGTTGAGTAACCGGGCGCCGATATCCCCTATGTCCCCGATCTCAAGGAGAACCGAGACGATGGTTCGTCAAACCCTCATTCTGGTGCTTCCTTTGCTCCTGCTGGTTGGGTGTACCGCCTCGTCGAGACTTCAGTCAACCCTGGGGAACAAATACCAGTATTCGATCTCAATGTTTGCACCGACAAAGTCTAAGGACATGCTCTTTCGTGATGACCAGCTCATCATACAGTTCCGGATGGACAACCCGGGTATCCGGTTTCAGATTCAGAATATCTCTCCCACGGACATGCGGATTGACTGGGCACATACATCAATCGGAATCCACAATGCATATTCCCCCGTCCGGAACATATCGACGATCTACGATACGACAGCGAAGACACCTCCCGGCCAGCTCGTTCCGCCGCTCGGAGTTATCCGTGATGCGATTCTCCCGCGGGGGAACACATATTTTGACGGTGTCCAGTGGCGCGTTGACGACCTTCTTCCGACAACAGATGCAAATTCGCGTGCGATGAAGAATAATATCATGGGACAGGTGGGGAGTTCAATTGATGTCGTTCTCCCTTTGGAATTCGGATCAGGTGTTCGCACGTACCAATTCACTTTTTCAGTCGATTCGGTTCGACAGGTGGCCTGGAACGATTATGGCCCGGCCGGCTGGCTCCCCCCTCAGCCCCCAGTACGCAAACTGCACCAGAGTGTGGAGGATTGGGTGACCGCTGCCATTCTCGCGACTGGTTTCCTTGTCGTCCTGCGCTACGTGACGGCGGCCAAGAAAACTCCGGTGGTCGAATGATGGTCCACAGCACATTGTTGTTGAAGCTCCGCCTTGGTGTCGTGATTCTATCTCTGCTTGCCGCTTGTTTCGTCATCAACGCTTGCAGAAGCTCGAGGGAGGCGGCGAACCCCGACGAGGGTTTCTTTGAGCCGTTGAAGTCGATCGAACGGCCGGTAGTTCCGAAGCCATCAAAAGCCGGCGATGCCGTGAAGTCTCCTGCTGGGGGGCAGAAGGCCGACTCTCTCCTTTCAAGTCAGAAAGACCAGGCACGACGCATCGGAGCGCTCTCGGAGCAATTGCAGCTTCTCGAAACATCCCGGCGTGGGGCGCGACCTGATTCCTCAAAGGAAATGAAGGCACCCTCAGCCCAACTCTCAAAGCAGGATGTACTGCCTGCTTCGCCTGCCTACGAGGAAGTCCTCCAACACTACAACGCGGGTCGTTACAAGGTGGCGGTCGAAGGATTTCAGGAATTGCTGCGGCGCGGAGGCCCAAAGGACGCGGAAGACCGGTATCTCTACATGCTTGGCGCGAGCCAATACCATTTGAGGCAGTTTGATCTTGCTGCTTCTTCTTTGAAGCGGGTGGTGGACTGGAAGGGATCAAAAATGAAAGCGGACGCGTACTTCGTGCTTGGACAAGTCTACAAGCAGTTTGGGGCGAGCCGTCAGGCAAGGAGCATGTTTGAGGCCGTGCTTAAGGAATCACCGGGAAACGATCTGGCAGCAGCAGCTCGCCAGGAGCTCAAGGAGCTTGCATCAAAGAAGTAACGTGGTTATTCCGGGGTCCTCGTATCACGGGAGCATCTGTACATTGGAAGTCCCGCCGAAGCATTCCTTCAGCGGGACTCTTTTTTTTCTGCACGGGTACTCGGGTTCAGAACCGCGGCATTCAGGATGTCTTTTTCTTCTTGGGAGATGAAGTCCGCTTGGGGGGAGCGGGTGGTTCGATCTCTGATTCAAGCTGATTGATCTTTGCCTCCAGGTTCGCAACGGACGTCGAGAGCGAGCTTAAGACTCTTTCTTCCAGGTCCTTGCGTTGTCGCTGTGCCTGGATGAGTGCTCCGAACAACATCATAGTTGCTATGATCATCACACCCAGCATCACATAGATCCAGATCACCTTCGAGCCGAGATCCTGCCGCAGCAATTCTGCGTTGTAGACGACGACAAACTGCAGACTGTCAACTCGCTTCGCGACGTCGTTGACGGTTGAGAGTCTTGCCCTGCTGACAGAGTCCTCCTGAGCCGGCTTGGTGCGGCTGGTTCCGCCACCTTGGGCAAACAAGGCCGACGTGTTGCCCATTGCGGGAATGGACACCGACACGAGAAGAATCAGCAATATCCAGATCTGCCATCTTGGGGTACCGGTACTCATGTGATCCTCGCGTGCAATGGGAAAGGTTCGGTGCTGTCGACTCGCTGGCACTTGAAATTAGAGATATGGCAGTGGAAAGTCAACCCCCAATTTCCGGTCTCGGGGAGCATTGAATTTCATTCGGTCTTTGGCTATCTTTTGGCCGCAACCGAGTCCTCACCTGAACATCTCTTTCCTATGAGGCATCCCCATGCGTGTACTCCTTCTCTTTTTCATCATCCTTCTTGCCGTCTCTGCGATGAGCCAAACACAAGTCGCTGACGTCATCTTTGTCAATGGGAAGATCTGGACGGTTGACAAGGCAAAGCCGAGCGCTGAAGCTGTGGCCGTTCTGGATGGCCGGATTCTCTCCGTCGGCTCGGGCAGCGAAATTAGGAAACTCGCGGGAGCTCAGACCAGGATTGTCGATCTCAAGGGAAAGCGCATGCTCCCCGGGTTCATCGACAACCATACGCATTTCATGAGTGGTGGATTCCAGCTTCAGAGCGTGGACCTGCGCAACGCGAAGAGTGAGGCAGAATTCGCAGCGTTGATCGAAGCGCGAGCAGACAAGTACGCCACTCGCTGGATAACGGGGGGCGATTGGGATCATGACAACTGGCCGGGCGGCAATCTTCCGACCAAAGAACTGATCGACGGCGCCACAGCCCGGACTCCGGTGTTTGTCAATCGGTACGATGGTCACATGGCCCTCGCGAATTCCTATGTGTTGAAACTTGCAGGCATCGACAAGAATACGCCCGACCCGCAGGGAGGGACGATCGTACACGACAAAAAGACCGGAGAACCGACCGGAGTGTTGAAGGATGCCGCGATGAACCTAGTGTACAGACATGTTCCCGATCCGAGTGAAGCAGAGATGCTGGAAGCCGCGAAGCTGGCCCTTGCCGAGGCACGAAAATTTGGCGTGACCAGCATCCAGGATGTCTCGTCGGGGAATGACGTCCGGGTGTACCAGATCCTGAGGGACGCAGGAGAATTGACGGCGCGATTCCATTGCAGGATACCACTGAGCCAGTGGGGAAATTTCGCCGCCGTCGGAATCAAAGTTCCGTTTGGCGACGATTGGGTGCGTGTTGGTTCCATGAAAGAGTTCGCTGACGGGTCGCTCGGTTCGTCGACAGCGCTCTTCTTTCAACCGTTCACTTCGGATCCCGGCACCTGCGGCCTGGCAATGGATGTCGTTCTTGATGGCCGGCTTGAGAAGTGGGGGATGGGGGCAGACCGGGCCGGACTTCAACTCTCGATACACGCCATCGGAGACAGCGCGAACAGCCTGGTGCTGGACCTGTTCGAAAAAATCACGAAAGCAAATCCAAAATGGGACAGGAGATTTCGCAACGAACACGCCCAGCATATCGCTCCGAAAGATTTTGAGCGCTTCGCTACACTCGGTGTCATCGCGTCTGTCCAACCGTACCACGCTATCGACGATGGCCGTTGGGCGGAGAAGCGCATCGGACATGAGCGTTGCAAGACGACGTATCCGTTCCGGACATTTCTTGACAGCGGTGTGAAGATGTGCTTCGGCAGCGACTGGACCGTCGGTCCGTTGAGCCCGATCCTCGGAATCTATGCTGCCGTGACCCGTCGGACGACAGACGGAGCCAATCCCAACGGGTGGTTCCCAGAACAGAAAATCACCGTGCAGGAAGCGATCGAAGCCTACACCATCAACTGTGCCTATGCAGCATTTGAGGAACGTGAGAAAGGATCGATCACGCCGGGAAAGCTGGCGGACCTCGTGGTCCTGACAGACGACATCCTCACGATCGATCCTGTAAGGATCGAACAGGCGGGAGTCGAACTGACAGTCGTCGGCGGCAAGATCGTGTACTCAAAATAACTTCACAAACCTTTCGTCTGACAAGTCATCCCGCAAATTCCGAAGCATGCAACTTCTTGAAATAGCAAAGCGGTTCCGAAAGGGAATCGCTCTCGCGCTCTCTCTGGTTGTCATCGAACACGTTGCGTGGGTCATCGAGCCCGCCGTGTTCGGAAAGGTAATCGACGCTCTCATCGAGAGGGCGGGGAGTGAAGGTCCAGTCCTCGACTCTCTTAACGTTGCGCCGCTGTTCCTGTGGGTCCTGGTCTTCGCCATCAATTCCGGAACAGGCGTGGTGCGACGCGTTGTCGATGAGCGAATCTACCTGCGGATCTATTCGCATCTTGCCATGGGCATCGCTTCGGGCGGAAAGAAGAAGCAATACACCGTCTCGAAAACCGTCGCCCTGACCCAACTTTCCGAACAGTACATCTCGTTCCTCCAGTACCGGATGCCAGAAATCATCGATCAGCTCATTTCAATAACAGGTGCCGTCATCGCACTCGCGATGTTCGATTGGCGCATCTCCTTCGCCTGCCTGACGATTATTCTCCCGCTGGGCTACATCACGGGGGTTTACACCCGACGAGTGAGCGCGCTCCAAAAGGAGTATCACGACAATTTCGAAACCACGTTCGACGTCTTCGCCACGCAGAGCACGGATGAGGTGAAAGCATACTACGCAAAGGTGATCGCTCTCAAACAACGCATTGCCAACTGGGGAGCGCTGAACTTCGGCGTCATGAGACTGGCGCTCCTGATTATTTTCGTCGCGGTGCTGTTCATTTCCATCGACCTCGACAACTTCAGTACAGGCGCCATCTACTCTATCGTCGCCTACATCTGGACGTTCATCACCACATCCGAGTACATCCCGGAGCTTATGGAGAGCGGGACGTCCCTCCGTGACATCTCCCGGCGGCTCAAGGAAAGTGAGGCATGAGGTCTTGTGCCATGCCTCCTCCGACCCAACGAATGCTTCGCGCGGAGGGACGAGCCGGGTATCGTTGTTTCCTGCCAGACAAAGAATGACTATATTCACGCCAGGCGAATGAGATCAGCGTGAACCGAACTCCGACCACACCCGACATCAAGGGCCGTCCCCGCACCGAATCACCGATGCAGTATGTCAAAGGCATCGGGCCGAAGCGCGCGACCGCCCTCGAGATCGCCAGCATCCGCTCCATCCGGGACCTCCTGTACAATTTTCCTTTTGACTACCTCGATCGAAGCAGGATCGTCCACATCAGGGACCTGAAGAAGTTCGTCGACGCTGAGGAGCCTGTGACGGTCATTGGTCAGGTGTACCGCCAGGAACTTCGCCGTTCGCGACGATCGCACCAGCTGGTGTTCTTGCTGACACTGGAGGATGAGACGGGACACCTTCCGTGTGTATGGTTCAAAGGCGTGCAATGGTTCAAGGACGCATTTGAGCCTGGGGAACTGCTCGCGGTTTCAGCGTACCCCGGCTTCGACAAACTCGGCCGCATCCAGTTCACGCATCCGGAGTTCGATCGTCTGAAGGGAGCGGAGGAAGAAGATGAGCCGGACTGGGGGAAGCTCTTCAACACGGGGGCAATCATCCCGAAGTACAGCTCGACGGCTGACCTCACGAAGGTAGGACTTGACAGCCGGGGATTTCGTCGCATTGTTCGCAACGCGCTGAAGAGCCACCTTCATTCGGTGGAAGAAACCCTTCCTGATGAAATTCGCTCACGCGCAGATCTCCTTGGTTGCCGGGCAGCACTTGAGCAGATTCACTTTCCTGCGCGGCCGGAGGATCTCGCCGCGGCCCGCAGGCGATTGAAATTCGATGAACTCTTCTTTCTCCAGCTCATGCTGGCGTACCGCAAGCGGCGCCTCGGCCAGGAAAAGAAAGGGATCACGTATACCATCGAGAGCGAACTTGCCCGCACGCTGGCGGCCTCATTGCCGTTCGAGTTGACGAAAGCGCAGCGCCGGGTCCTGAATGAGATTGCCGATGACATGCGTTCATCAAAACCGATGAACCGCTTATTGCAGGGGGATGTCGGCAGCGGGAAGACGATCGTAGCGCTTTTCGCCATGCTGGTCGCAGTCGAGAACGGATACCAGGTAGCGATGATGGCCCCGACAGAAATACTGGCAGAACAGCATTTCCGTACGCTCGAGGGCTACGTGAACAAACTGCCGGTGACGATGCGTCTCCTCATCGGGGGGCAAAAGAAGAAGTTGCGCGAGGACATCCGCGAAGACATCCAGAGCGGGCGGGCACAGATCGTTGTGGGGACGCATGCAATCCTGGAAGAAAACATCAAGTTTGCTCGTCTTGGTTTCGTAGTCATCGATGAGCAGCACCGTTTCGGAGTTCTTCAGCGCGCGACGCTCCGCGAGAAAGGACTCAATCCTGACGTTCTCGTCATGACGGCAACGCCGATCCCGCGGACTCTGTCCTTGACGGTCTATGGAGATCTCGACGTCTCTGTCATCGACGAGATGCCGGCAAATCGCAAACCCATTAAGACCGGCGTGCGATTGGAGGACCAGAAGCAGAAGGTGTACCAGTTTGTGAGCGAGGAGATTCGGCATGGCCGGCAGGCGTACATCGTTTTTCCTCTCATCGAGGAGTCGGAGAAAGTCGATCTGAAGGCGGCGACCGCGGAGTTTGAGCGCCTCCGGACCGAGGTCTTTCCCGAGCACTCGCTCGGCCTGCTTCACGGACGGATGAAGTCCGAAGAGAAGGACGAGATCATGATGAAGTTTAAGGCCCGGGAGATCCAGATTCTGGTTTCCACGACTGTGATTGAGGTCGGTATCGATGTTCCCAATGCGACCATCATGATCATTGAGAATGCGGAACGATTTGGATTGTCACAGCTCCATCAGCTCCGCGGCCGGGTGGGGAGGGGGGCCGATCAGTCGTACTGTATCCTCATCGCGAACTACGGTTGGTTTGACGCTCACCGGAAGGGGCTCGAGGCCGGCGAGCTGAAAAGGGAAAAGATGCACGCTCAGACCCGGTTGGAGACAATGGTCGAGACAGCGGACGGCTTCAAGATAGCGGAAGTCGACCTGAGACTCAGGGGCCCGGGGGAGATTTTTGGAATCCGGCAGAGCGGTGTGCCGGAATTCCGGATCGCCAACCTCGTCGAGGACGGGGAACTCATCGCAATTGCCAGAAAAGAGGCGTTTCTCCTGGTCGAGCGGGACCCCCAGCTGCGGTCTCCATCCCATCGACAACTGCGGAAGCACTTCGAAGACCAATACAAGGATGCCCTCGAGTTGGGCAACGTCGGTTGACCGGCTCCTCCTACCTTCTTCTTGTCCGAACGACTCTGTCCCGATCAACGCCCCTCCGTCGATCATCGAGTTGACCTCGCGTCGACTCAGCGATCGACATGGACATCCTTCGATCATCTTCTTCTCGAGTCTCCCATGAGGATCTCACCGGTGATCGTGTCAAGGAATAACCCGCGTCGAAAGCGCGAAAAACCTCTCTCAGACTTGACAACGACGATTAAAAGATTATATTTGTATCAACGATACACGTTCATTGATAGGTCGTTCTCCCACAATTGAAAGGTTGATCAACCTGCTTGTTACCGCGATTGAATGTCGCGCTCGTCTACAACATGAAGAAGGAAAACGCGGATGAAGTTTCGAATCATCCTCGGAGCGGAGGGAACGGAGAGGGTGGAGTAGCAGTAGCGTCACGAACGAAACTTCAGGAGACGAGACACGACACATACGCAGAATGGGATAGCGAGACAACCATTCTCGCCGTGAAGGCGGCTCTGGCGGAGCGACACAGCGTGACGATGATCGAAGCGACTGAGAGCGCTCCCCAACGACTGCTCGAAGTTCAACCCGACATTGTGTTCAACGTCGCGGAAGGATTACGAGGAGCCTCCAGAGAAGCGCAGATCCCCGCCATTCTGGAAATGCTCGGCATTCCGTACACGGGCTCCGATCCTGTTACGCTGGGCATATGTCTCGACAAGGCGCGCGCGAAAGAAATTCTCTCCTTCCACAAAATTCCGACACCAGCATTTCACGTTATCTCTTCCCTTGAGGAGCTCGAGCATAGCTCTGTCGAGTTCCCGTCTGTTGTGAAGCCTTTGCATGAAGGTTCGAGCAAGGGAATTTTGGATTCTTCAATTGTTCGATCTCGCAAAGAACTCGCGGACCAGGTTCAGAGAGTCTTGAACGATTACGCAGAACCCGCGCTTGTGGAGAAGTTCCTTCCCGGCAGAGAATTTACCGTAGCGCTGCTTGGAAATGACCCTTCCCTTGTTGTATTCCCAATAGTGGAAATTCGCTTGGACAAACTCCCGAAGAATGTGAACCCTCTCTATTCATATGAGGCAAAGTGGGTGTGGGATCAGAGCGACCACCCGGTCGAAATGTATGATTGCCCGGCGAATATCGAAAGCGATCTCGAACGTCGCATCAAGGAGATATGCATAAATGTATTCCATGTCTTGAGATGCCGCGATTGGACCCGGATCGACTTACGGCTTGATGAAAACGGTATACCCAATGTGATTGAACTAAATCCTCTTCCGGGGATTTTGCCGAATCCTGATGATCATTCGTGCTATCCGATGGCTGCGCGAAAAGCTGGATTTTCTTACAACGCAATGCTTAACGCTGTATTGGATGCAGCGATCGTGCGATATGGAATCGCCTAATCCATTGTTACTAAATCATAAAGCCGCTGCCGGATCACACTAGCGCAAGAGAGAATATGCGAAAAAAGATACACGTTTCTGTTGTATTCAATGAACCGACGGTCGAAACCTCTGCCGGAAGGAAGTTCATTTCCGAGATGGGGAAGATCGAAGCGGACGTTACCCGTTTGCAAGTGCTGTCGGGAGCTCAGCCGTCGGCAGTCGATCTCTCGGAAGTTGGTGTCCTTGAAGAACGTGGACATGTCCAGGAGGCTCTGCAGAAGAACGGGTACAAGACGTCGCTTTTCAATATGAACAGCGACATCAAGCGTCTGATCCAGTTCATCGAAGAGAAAGAACCGGATCTTATTTTCAATCTGTGTGAATCAGTCGGCGATGAAGCCACGCATGAAATGTTCGTTGCGGGTATCTACGAGTTGATGGGAATCCCGTATACGGGCGCCAGCGCATTCACGCTGGGCATGTGCCAGAACAAGGTTCGGACGAAACAGGTCCTCAGTTTTCACAAGATCCGAATCCCGCGGTTCACACTCTACAAGCACGCCAACGAAATTGTCGAAGACGAGTTCGATCTTCGGTTCCCTGTGATCGCCAAGCCCTCGTTGGAAGACGCCAGTGTCGGGATCGACAACGGTTCGGTGGTCGACAGTTTTGCGGCGCTTCGGAAGCGTGTCCGCTTCATTTTTCAGAACTTTGACCAGCCTGCTCTTGTCGAAGAGTACATCGAGGGTCGGGAGCTCAATGTCGCCATCATAGGGAACCGGCGGCCAATCACTCTCCCAATCTCGGAAATCGACTTCTCGGGACTTCCCCCCGAGCTTCCCCGCATCGTAACATACGCAGCGAAGTGGATGGAGGGGACGGAGGAATATAAAGGGACGGTTGGGGTGTGTCCCGCGCAGGTGCCGATCGACGTCGAGCGCCAGGCGAAGGACATCGCTCTCAGGGCATATCGCATCATGGGATGCCGCGACTATGCGCGTATCGACATGCGTCTCGACAAGAACAACAATCTGTACGTCATCGAGGTGAACCCCAATCCGGACATCAGCGATGATGCGGGCTTCGCGCGCTCAGCCCGGGCATCCGGATATTCGTTTGACGAGGTCATCAACAAGATTGTCGAGTACGCTCTAGAGCGGACACCGTAGTGTCTGCCATGACGATTCGTCTGTTTCAGAAGGAAGATCTCGAGCCGCTGGTTGAGATTGTGAAAGCGACGGATGTGTTCCGGCCTGAGGAAGTCGCTGTCGCACGCGAGTTGATGGAGGTCGCCGCCGGGCAACCGGGGCAGAAGGATTACGTGATTTACACATCGGTGGACGAGAGCGGCATCGTGCGGGGTTACTATTGTATCGGCCACACGCCCATGACGGAAGCGACGTACGATTTGTACTGGATTGCTGTTGATCCAAAGGTCCACGGTCAGGGAGTTGGGAAGCAGTTGCTTCGTCACAGCGAGGACACTATCAGGCAGCACGGCGGCAAGCTGGTGGTCGCCGAGACATCGTCGCTGCCGAAGTACGAAAAGACACGATTGTTTTACGAGCACAATCATTACACCGAGGCGTCGCGCATCAACGACTACTATGCTCGAGGCGACGGACTCGTGGTGTACATCAAGTACCTCTAAGGAGGAACAACGACCTGTATGGAACTCTGGCAAGAGATGTTGCGACAGAGTGTGGACAGCGGTAAGGATCTTGTCGAACGCTTTGGATTTGACAAAGAGCTCGCCGATCGGCTGAACAAGCTCTTTCATATTCGTGTCAATCCCTATTACCTCAGCTTGATCCGCTATCCCGGTGATCCCATTTGGCTACAGTGCATTCCCGATGCAGTGGAGCTGGAAGATCGCAACGCCCTGGATGATCCACTCAACGAAGAGGCTGACAGTCCGGTCCCGAGTATCACACATCGCTACCCCGACCGGGTGCTCTTTCTCGTCACAAGTCAGTGCTCGATGTACTGCCGGTTCTGCACGAGAAAGCGCAAAGTGAGCGACTCCACCAAGATTAACTCGAAGTGGATTCAGGATGGCGTAGATTATATCGCAGCGCACCCCGAGGTGCGGGATGTTGTCCTCTCGGGCGGCGATCCTCTGATGGTGACCGATTACGTGCTTGAGCGGGTGTTGTCGAGCCTGCGCGCGATCCCTCACGTCGAGATCATCCGTCTGGGTACGAAAATGCCGTGTGTGCTTCCCCAGCGCATCACGCCAAAGCTGTGCAAGATGCTGAAGAAGTATCATCCGATCTACGTTAATACCCATTTCAATCATCCCTGGGAATGCACGCCGGAAGCGGAGAGAGCATGTGCGATGCTTGCCGATGCGGGATGTCCGGTTGGGAACCAGGCCGTCCTGATGAAGGGGGTCAACGATGACGCCGACGTGATGCTCGATCTCCATAGGAAATTGCTGAAGATGCGCGTCCGTCCATACTATATCTACCAGGCAGATTTGACCAAAGGCACCAACCACTTCAGGACTCCCGTCCGGAAGGGACTGGAGATCATGGACAAACTGCGTGGACACACATCGGGTCTTGCCATCCCGTACTACGTCATCGACGCGCCGGGGGGGGGCGGAAAAATCCCCCTGCTCCCGCAGTACGTGCTCGGACGGAACGGAAAAGACATCATCCTTCGCAACTACAAGTACGAAATCTTTACGTACCCGGATGTCGAGGAAGAGCAGCCGGAGCCGCAATTGGAGGTGGAGACAAAGTACCGCCGACGCCGCCGTATGACCGAGAAGAAGATGGTTCCCAACGAGCCTTCAAAACGAGAGCTGGAG
>Ga0208045_1000306_pt1 | contig 22421 bp, 17 predicted proteins | sample PL_2010_200m_FD_184160 | JGI IMG/M metagenome (GOLD analysis project Ga0208045, IMG submission 184160) | Freshwater microbial communities from Powell Lake, British Columbia, Canada to study Microbial Dark Matter (Phase II) - PL_2010_200m... | ecosystem: Environmental > Aquatic > Freshwater >...
CGGCTGCAACAGCAAACCGTGATGCCTCTTCCAGGCTGCCGCCGCTGCTGAGCTTGAATACCAGCCCCGCCACTGTAGAATCCCCTGCGCCCACGGTGCTCATAACGTCCACGTTGGGCGGCACGATCTTGTAAACCGCATCTTTATCGCCGATAATCATTCCTTCCCTTCCACGCGATATCGCTGCGATGCCGATACCACCGCTGATTAAGGTCTTGACTGCGTAAATGATGTCTTCCTCGGCGGCGAGCTCTATACCCATGGCGGTTTGCGCCTCCCGCACGTTGGGTTTGACCACGTGCGGCCTGGCCTTAATCCCCTCCTGCAGCCAGAGATCAGCTGAATCCAGCACAGTAGTAATGCCCAATCGCTTCATTTCCTGGATCAAATCCCTGTAGATGTAATAGGGCACACCGGGCGGCACACTGCCGGCCAGGACAATGTAGCGGGGCTTCGGCTTGATGGAAGTGACTTTAACCACCAGCTTCTTAAGCTCACCGGCAGAAACTTTGGGACCCGGCGCAGAAATCCTGGTCTGGCAATGGGTCTTGAGATCAGTAATGATGAAGTTGCTCCTGATCTCCGCCCTGATAGGAGTAAAATCGCACGGGACACCCTGCTGTTTTAAAATAGTCTTAAGGGCCCTCCCGGCAAATCCTCCTACGAAGCCGTATGCCATGGTCACGCCACCCAATTCCTTAACTACCCTGGAAACATTGATGCCCTTTCCCCCCGGCTCACGCTTGAAACTCACCCAACGGTTAGTGTCATCAAGTACCAGGTTTTCCACCGCCACATGCCTGTCCAGCGATGGATTAAGTGTTATGGTCGCTATCAATCAGATCTTCTCCACTTTAAGCATGTTGGTGGTCCCGGATTTGCCCATGGGCAACCCGGCAGTCACCACCACCAGGTCTCCCGCGGAGCAAAGCCCGCACTTGCGCCCCGCATCCGCAGCCTCCGTGAACATACTTACAATCAATTTCGGCTCCGGTACTTTCAAAGCAGTCACACCCCACGATAGCGACAACTGCCTCCGGGTGGATTCAATGGCAGTTATGGCCAGTATAGGCGTGCGGGGTCGGTACTTTGACACCCGCCTGGCCGTGCTGCCCGAAGCCGTATAGGCAATTACAGCCCTGGCCCCCAGCTGATGTGCTGTGTGGCAGGCAGCATAACTGATGGCGTCATCGGTCATCGGCTGCAGGTCCTTGCCGCGGCTGGCGAAGTTTTCATCGTAGGGCAGTGCGTTTTCAGCCTCCAGGGCTATCAGCGACATCATTTTCACCGTCTCGACAGGGTAATGCCCGATGGCTGTTTCTTCAGAGAGCATAATGGCGTCCGTGCCGTCGAAGATAGCATTGGCCACGTCAGTGGCCTCGGCACGTGTGGGCATGGGGGAATCAACCATCGACTCCAGCATCTGGGTAGCCACGATAACGGGCTTACCCACGTGGTTGCATTTTCGGATAAGCTCTTTTTGAACGATCGGCACGCGCTGAATAGGTATTTGTACGCCAAGATCGCCCCGTGCCACCATGACACCGTCTGCAGCTTCAAGTATCTCATCGAAATTGTTCAGTCCTTCGACGCGTTCAATCTTGGCAATTATCTTGGCCGTTGAACCCCGCTCCTGGAGGAATTCCCTCACTTTTATCACATCCTCAGCCTTGCGCACAAAGGACAGCCCCACAAAATCAATGTCGTGGCTTACGGCGAAATCAAGATGTTGCCAGTCCTCTTCCGTCACGGCGTCAACATCCCATGTCACCCCCGGCACGGTGACTCCCTTGTTATCAAATAGCCTGCCCCCCGTGATGACCTTGCATTTCACGGAATCAGCCCTGATCGATTCAACCTCCAGTTTAATCAGCCCGTCATCCAGCAAAATGGCCTGTCCCAGTTTTACGTGATGGGGCAGATCGGGCAGGTCGACTGAGACCTGCGATTCGTCCCCCAGCACATCCCGCGTGGTCAAGATGAAAGCAGCGCCCTCCCTGAGCCTGACACCACCCTTTTTTACCTTCCCTGTCCGGTCCTTCGGGCCGGGCAGGTCAAGCATCATTGCCGGTGACAGTTTCAGCTTCTTTGCTTCGCGGCGCAGCAGTTCAAGATACTCGGCATGTTCCTCAATAGTGCCATGCGAGGCGTTAATGCGGGCGACGTTCATCCCGGCCTCGAGCAGCTGGCTGATCACGGCAGGTACTATGCTGCTGGGCCCGATAGTGCACACAATCTTGGTTTTACGCAGGCTCATACCCTGCCGCGGCGATTTGGCCATCTCGAAACCTAATACCTGCTGTACCAGCCCGCTCCCGTATCGGCCAGTTTTTCTCCACTCAAACCCAACTTACTGTACCAGGGCCGGGCATAGCGCCCGGCTATTTCAGCCAGTTCCTGCATCCGTTTGGCTGCAACCCCCGATAAAAAGCTGACCCTGCTGTCCCTCGAATCAATCTCAGCCGCCTCCTGCCATATCGCCCGCCCCCCTAAAAATCCGGAGGCACCGGCCTGGCATGCGATGGTTACCTGCCGCTTAAACGTGTCGTAGTCCACCCCTGCACTGAGTATCACCCAGGGGACAGACGAAGCCTGGTCAAGCTGGCGGCAGTACCCGGCCAGCCTGTCCGCGTCCTGCTCATATTTCAAGTCCGCGGGGAACTCTGCCTTCAGCACGTCGATAGGCAGGGCTGTAATCTGCCGCGCGGTTTCAATCACCATTTGCGGCAAACTGCGGGCAAATGCGGCTGAATCAACAGCCTCACCTTCAACTCGGTAGGTCTTGGGCTCGACCAGAAGTGGAATATCGTATTTAATGCAATCGCCGGCAACCCTGGCTATGACCTTGAGTTGCTTCGCCGCCAGTTTACTGATATCAGGCCTGAAGTAAACCAGCATCTTTACTGCCGAGGCGCCCATGCGCTTGATCTTCTCCACGCTCCAGTCCCTGAGCAGAACGGTCAGCCGCCCGGTAGGGTCCTTCTGGTATCCCGTGGCCTCGATGCTGACCAGCAGGCCCGTCTGCCCTCTCAGGGCACCGGAGGCTATGCACTGCGCCGCCCCGTACTCCGGGTCGAGCAATATGCCGCTGGAATATGGCCCCAGCGCCGAGCACATGTCCAGCTTCATCTCCACGATCTCACCGTAATCCGGTGCCTCATGGTGTGTTTCCTTCATCATGCTGACAAGCCCGGAGCGGTGGTCCATGGCGCACATGACCAGGAGCCCCGAAGGTGTTGCTATCTGTTGCAGGCCCCTGATTTTTCCGATGGATAATTGCTTATTTTTCCCTCTCATTATGATTATCAATATAGCCGTTTGCAATTCCGATTACAAGTCGGGCCACAGGATGACCCTGTTAATAAAATTGCAGAAGATTTATAATTAAAAGTTGCCGTGTCCGGACACGGGGTATCGGGGCAACTCTGCGGTAATGGCGATGCAAATAACAAGTGAAACAAATTCATGCAATATCAATTCAGTCCGCTGCAACGGCAGGCTGACCTGGCACTATATCGAAAAGGCCACGGAACGCGAGGTCCAGTACCTGGCCGATAATTTCCACTTCCATACGCTGGCGCTGGATGACGTGCTCAGCCGTGTGCAGCGTCCCAAGATCGACGACTACGATACCTATCTTTTCATCGTGTTGCATTTCCCCGTCTTCGATAAAGCCAACCGCGTTACCACTCCCAGCGAACTGAACATCTTTATCGGCGAAAATTACCTTATCACCAGCCATAAAGGCGATTTAAAACCGCTTTCCAAGCTCTTCAACGAGTGCCTGATTGACGACGACCTGCGCCAGAAGTATATGGGCAGGAGCGCCAGTTTCCTGTTTTACCAGATACTTGACCGCCTGGTAAACTATTGCTTCCCAATCTTAGACAGAATCGAGGATAACATCGATAAAATCGAGGACCTTATCTTCGCCCGTGCTGTTCCCGAGACCGTGCGCGAGATCTCCATGATACGCCGTGACCTGATCTCTTTCCGCCGCATTGTCCACCCTCAGATATCCGTGCTGGAAGAGCTGGAAAAGGAAAAATATCCGTTTTTCAAAGAGGACCAGGATGTCTACTTCGGCGACATAGCCGACCATATCCGCAAGATCTGGGATGGACTGGAGGACTGCAAGGAGGTTGTGGACGGGTTGGTGGATACCAGCAACTGGCTCACATCGCACCGCATCCAGGAAGTGATGCGGGTACTGACTATAGTCATGGCGCTGATGGCGCCGGCCACACTTGTTGCCAGCGTCTACGGGATGAATATCCACCTGCCGGGTGGAATCGGCTCGGGTGATTTCCTCACTTTCACCTTTGTCATCGGTTTCATGGTGGTTACCGCCGGCACGATGCTGTGGTATTTTCACCGCAAGCACTGGATTTAGACGCGGCAGATGGGGGTTACCGAGAGATTGTCTTACTCGTACAGGTTCGTTTTTATAACAGCTCTCTTCATAACAAGCATACTGGCTTCCAATATCCTTATCGTAAAGCAGATCGGGCTTTTTGGCCTTACCCTCCCGGCCGCCATCGTTGTTTTCCCGCTCAGCTACATCTTCGGGGATGTGCTTACCGAGGTGTACGGCTACAGCCAGGCCAGGCGCGTTATCTGGCTGGGCTTTTTCTGCAACCTGCTGCTGATCATCTCCATATGGCTGGTGGGCATCCTGCCATCAGCACCCGTATTCGACGCCCAGGCCGCCTACGAGCGTATCCTGGGCAGCACCCCGCGATTTTTAATAGCCTCTTTCGCTGCATACCTGGCCGGAGAGTTTGTCAATTCCTACATTATGGCCCGCATGAAGATACTCACAAAGGGGAAATGGTTATGGACACGCACCATCACATCGACCGTGGCCGGGGAGGCCGTCGATACGGCAATTGTACTCCTCATTGGCTTCTGGGGCGTGCTGCCGCCCGCGGTTATCCTGTCCATGATATTCTGGCACTGGCTGTTTAAAACCTGCTATGAAGTCATGGCGACGCCACTGACCTACATCCTGGTTGGGTATCTGAAGAAGTCTGAGAAACTGGATGCTTACGACTACGGAACTGATTTCAACCCCTTGCGGACGGATTGATAAGGGCTTAATATTTGGGGGGAAAGTGGGACAGCGGTTTATTGTGGACGCCAATGCGGGCAAGCTCGCCAAATGGCTGCGCATGATGGGTTACGATACGCTCTTTTTCAACGGGCCGGACGACGGGAGCATGGTTAAGCTGGCGCTGGCGCAGGGTAGGACCGTTATCACCCGTGACACGGAGTTCATGAAAAGGCGGGCCATCTCCAGTGGCCGTGTCAGGGCTCTGCTGGTATCGGGAGACGACCCTGCCGCACAGATGCAGGCAGCAGTCACGGCGCTGGGCCTCGATAAAGACTACAGGCCCTTTACCCGTTGCCTGGAATGCAACGCCGAGCTTTCCAGCAGGGCTAAGAACGAGGTGACCGGCTCGGTGCCGAAGAGGGTTTACAGGTTGCAGGAACAATATATGCAATGTCCGTCCTGCCAGCGTATCTACTGGCGCGGGACCCACTGGGCCGCCATGAGCAGGAAGCTGACTGAGTTCAGCGCGGCCAGCCAGCGACAGGTGCAAGGAGGAAGCCAATGAAGATTGTAACTTCTGATCAGATGAGGTCCATAGACCGCCGGGCAGCGGAAGCCGGCATCGCTACGGAGTTCCTCATGGAGAACGCGGGACGGGCTGTTGCCGAGGAGACCCGCGGCTTCGTAGATTATATAGCGGGGAGGATCGTCCTCGTGCTGGCCGGGCCCGGCAACAATGGAGGGGACGCCCTGGTGGCAGCAAGGTACCTTCACGAGTGGGGAGCAGACGTCAGCATATATTTGCTGAGCGAAAGGGCGCCCGAAGTTAAAAACCTGGTGCTGGCAAAGCAGCACGGCATACCGCTGGCTTTCCTCCATAAGGACACTAAGTACGCTAAACTGAAAAACATCCTGGCCACAGCAGAGGTGGTGATTGACGGAATCCTCGGCACGGGACGCGCCCGCCCGATCGAGGGCAGGTTCAAGGAAATACTCAACAGGGTCAACCTTGAGAAACAGCGGCGGCCACAGCTTATTACCGTGGCCGTAGATATCCCAACGGGGATGAATGCAGACACGGGCGCTGCCGACCAGAGCTGCCTGAAAGCAGACCTGACAGTCACGCTGGGTCTGCCCAAGCCTGGCCTTTACAGCTTCCCGGGCGCGGGGATGGCCGGAAAGATCGTCGTTGCTGATATCGGCATACCCGAGAGGCTGAGCCGTAACATCAAAACCGAGCTTATAACCGGTAAGTGGGCCCAATCGGCGCTTCCGGCACGCCCGGCCAGCGCTAACAAGGGCACTTTCGGCAGGGTGCTTGCCGTGGTGGGATCGGAAAACTATATAGGGGCAGCATACTTAGCCTGCATGGGCGCCGCCCGGGTTGGGGCGGGCGTAGTCACGCTATCAACCGCCAAAAGCCTGCAGCCTATACTGGCTTCCAAGCTTACCGAAGCCACTTATGCCCCGCTGCCGGAAACTGTAAAAGGAATACTCTCGGAAAAGGCGGCATCGGCCATTCTCAGCATATTGCCGTATTACAGGGTCCTGCTGATGGGCTGCGGGTTGGGGCAACATCCACATACCAGGGATTTCGTTCGCAATGTGTTGTCCGGCCTGCCGGAGAACCCGCCTGTGCTTATACTGGACGCGGACGCGCTAAATATAGTTTCAGGGATAGAGGGATGGTGGAAACTGCTTCCCTCCGGCGCGGTCGTTACCCCTCATGCCGGCGAGATGTCCAGGCTGATGGGCGTATCCATAGAGCGGCTGCAGGGGAACAGGCTGGAGATGTGCCGCAAGGCTGCAGCGCATTGGGGCAAGGTTGTCGTGCTCAAAGGGGCCTTCACCGTTATAGCGCACCCCGCGGGCCGGGTACGCATCAGCAATTATGCCAATGCAGGCCTGGCCTCGGCGGGCACCGGGGACGTCCTGGCCGGCGCAATTGCCGGGCTGGCCGGTCAGGGTGTACCGCCTTTCGATGCTTCTGTCCTGGGAGTTTACCTGCACGCCGCGGCGGGCGAACTGGTGAAAGGTGAATTTGGCGATGCCGGCATGCTTGCCACAGACCTGCTGCCGGCCCTGCCCAGGGTGATCAAGGAGTTGAAGGAAAAGCGTGGATAAGCACTCGCAATGACAGGTGCATCTATGTCATAATGAGTTACCATGCTGTTGGCGATTGATATAGGCAATACCAACGTGACTTTCGGCGTCTTCGACGGGGAGAAGATCAAGACGACCTGGCGAGTCTCAACCGCCATCCACCGAACAGCCGATGAATACGCGCACCTCATGCTGTCCCTGATGGAACGGCAGGGCGTGACAGCATCGCAGCTCAAGGACGTGGTCATCTGCAGCGTGGTCCCTCCCCTGCTGATAACATTCGAGCAAGTATGTAAGAGCTTCCTCAAGAAGGCCCCCCTCATAGTGGAGGCCGGCGTCAAGACCGGTGTGCGCATTGATATGGACAACCCCCGCGAGGTCGGCCCTGACCGCATCGTCAATGCCGTCGCCGCCCACCAGCTCTACGGCGGGCCAGTCATCGTTATCGATATGGGTACGGCCACGACGTTTGACGTCGTCTCCAAAGACGGCCGCTACATAGGCGGCGCTATCGCGCCCGGCATAGCCATCTCCACCGAGGCGCTCTTCACCCGCACGGCTGTCCTGCCCAGGATCGAGCTGGCAATCCCCAAAAAGGCCATCGGCCGCAACACCGTGGCCGCCATGCAGTCGGGCATCGTATTCGGGTATATAGGCCTCATAGAGGGCCTGGTACTGCGCATACAGTCCGAACTGGATGAGAAGGCCCGGGTGGTCGCGACAGGCGGCTTCGCCGACATGGCCCCGCAGGCTACCAGCGTAATAGAGATCGTCAACCCGGATTTGACCCTCATCGGCCTTCGCATGATCTATAACATGAATAGAGATTAAAACGTAGGGGCGTTGCTTTAGCTGCGCCCGTGAAAAGGTAATTATATGGCAGATAAAGCGAAAACCATTGTACTGGGAGTAACCGGCAGCATCGCCGCGTATAAGGCGGCCGAGCTTGCCAGCCGCTTCACCAAGGAAGGCTTCCGCGTTGATGTCATCATGACGGAATCAGCGCAGCAATTTATTGCACCCCTCACATTCCGCAATATCACTGGACGCCCGGTGGTGACCACCATGTGGGACCTTGCCTCCGAGTTCAGCGTCGAACATGTCGCGCTGGCCGAGGCGGCCGATGTCGTCCTGATCGCCCCCGCCACTGCCAACATCATCGCTAAAATTGCCTGCGGGATGGCCGACGACATGCTCTCCTGCACCGTGCTGGCCACAAAGGCGCCGGTCGTGATCGCCCCTGCTATGAACGATAACATGTGGTCCAACCCAGTTACCCGGGAAAACGTGACAAAGCTTACAAAGCGCGGTTTTACCTTTGTCGGTCCGGCACACGGCAGGCTGGCTTCGGGCAAGATTGGGTTGGGGCGGCTCACCGGGCTGGACGAGATATACGGTATTACCCTGCAGGTGCTGGGCAGGAAGGGCGACCTTGCGGGCAAACATATCGTGGTCACTGCGGGGGGAACGCAGGAGCCGGTGGACCCCGTTCGCTGCCTGACCAACCGCTCCTCCGGCAAGATGGGCTACGCCGTCGCTGAAGCGGCACGCAACCGCGGAGCGGAGGTAACCCTCATCAGTGCCCCGACCACCCTGGCCGCGCCACCGGGCATTAAGATCGTCGGTGTCAAGACGGCAGAGGAAATGTTAGAGGCCGTTCAGGAAGCAGTGAAAAAGGCCGATGCGCTCATCATGGCCGCCGCCGTGGCCGACTTCCGCCCTGTCAAGACCGCCGCCAGGAAGATCAAGCGCCAGGATTTAAATGAACTGACTATTGAATTGGAGAAAACCCCCGACATACTGGCACAGGTCAAAGGAAGTTTCATCCGCGTCGGCTTCGCCGCCGAGAGTCACGACGTGGTCGCCAACGCAAAAGAAAAGGTGAAAAGAAAAGGCCTGGATTTCATTGTGGCCAACGATATTACCGAGAAGGACTGCGGCTTCGGCACCGAGACCAACCGCGTGGCCATCATCGACAGCAAAGGCAAGGCCGAGGAACTGCCCCTCCTGCCCAAGGGTGAGGTGGCAGACAAGATACTTGATAAAGTCACTGGCCTGCTCGCAAAGTAACTGCCCAACCCGGCTACAATATTTGATGAAACACGGGGTTAAACATGTCTGACATACCAAAAGCATATGAGCCCAAAGAGGTCGAGCGGAGCCGCTATAAATTCTGGCTGGAAGGCGGGTACTTCAAGCCGAAGATAGACCCCAGAAAAAAGCCATTCACCATCATCATGCCTCCGCCAAACGTCACCGGCGAACTGCACGTGGGCCACGCCCTTACTGCAACGCTGGAGGACATCATGACACGCTGGCACAGGATGCTGGGCGACCCCTCGCTCTGGCTGCCGGGCGTTGACCATGCCGGCATCGCCACGCAGGTGGTAGTCGAGAAGGAACTGGCCAAGGAAGGGTTGGACCGCCACGAGATAGGCCGCGAGAAATTTCTGGAACGCACCTGGGCATGGGCCAACAGGTCGCGCAGCGCCATCACCTACCAGCACGAGCGGTTGGGCGCATCCTGCGACTGGTCGCGGGAAAAGTTTACCCTCGATGACGGGCCTGTCAAAGCGGTCAAGACCGCCTTCGTCCGTCTTTACGACAAGGGGCTGATCTACCGCGGCGAACGCATCATCAACTGGTGCCCGAGGTGCAGGACGGCCCTCTCGGACCTCGAGGTTCAGAGCAAGGACCTCACCAGCAACATGTGGCACATGAAGTATCCCTACGCGGACGGCAGCGGCTATATAACCGTGGCCACCACACGCCCCGAAACCTACCTGGGAGATGCGGCCGTGGCTGTCAACCCTGAAGATGAGCGTTATACCGGCCTGATCGGGAAAAAGGTGACACTTCCCATAATCAACAGGGCTATCCCCATAATAGCTGATGAGGCCATCGACAGGGCGTTCGGCACGGGCATGGTCAAGGTAACGCCGGCCCACGACCCGGTAGACTTCGAGATATCGGAACGCCATGGACTGCCCGTTATCCACATACTCAACCCCGATGCCAGCATGAACGATAACGCCGGGCCCTATGCCGGGCTGGACAGGTTCGAGGCGCGCAAGAAAATAGTGGATGATTTCGAAAAGGCAGGGTTGATGGAGAAGATCGAGCCCTATTCTCACGCCATACCTCACTGCTTCCGCTGCTCCACCATCATCGAACCCCAGGTCAGCAAGCAATGGTTCGTTAAGATCGCGCCCTTGGCCAAACCTGCCATCGAAGCGGTTAAGGACGGCCGTATACGGATCATCCCCGAGCGCTTCACCAAGATCTACCTTAACTGGATGGAGAATATCCGCGACTGGTGCATCAGCCGCCAGCTCTGGTGGGGCCACCGCATACCCGTCTGGTACTGCCAGAAATGCGGAGAGATGACCGTTGCCATAGATACCCCCACTAAATGCGGCAAATGCGGCAGCGGCGACCTGGAACAGGACCCTGATGTGCTGGACACCTGGTTCAGCTCCGGCCTCTGGCCTCACTCCACACTGGGCTGGCCCGACCAGACCGGTGACCTCAAGTATTTTTACCCCACCTCGGTAATGGAGACCGGCTACGATATCCTCTTCTTCTGGGTGGCGCGCATGATCATGATGGGCATTGAGGACGCGGGGGACGTGCCCTTCCGGACGGTTTACCTGCACGGCCTGATACGCGATGAGAAGGGCGAGAAGATGAGCAAGATGAAGGGCAACGTGCTAAACCCCTTGACTGCCATCGACCGGTATGGCTGCGACGCGTTGCGCTTCGCCCTCACCACGGGCACCGCGCCCGGCAACGACCTGAATATGGGGCAGCACCGCCTCGAGGCCGGCCGCAATTTCGCCAACAAGCTCTGGAACGCCGGGCGCTTCGTGCTCAAGGCACTTGAGGCAGAGCCGGTCACTGCGAAGGCCTTTGCTGAGGTCGGTGTTAAAAGTCAGAAAGAGATCGAGGACCGCTGGATAGTCTCAAGGCTCAACCGCCTGGTTGGGGAAGTCGATAGGTTGATGAAGGACTTCCAGTTCGGCGAGGCTGAAAAAGAGATACACGACTTCCTGTGGGGTGAGTTCTGCGACTGGTATATCGAGATATCCAAGCGACGTCTGGGCAAGGCCAATTCCCCCATGGCCGTGCTGGCTTTCGTGCTGGAAACATCCCTGCGCCTGTTGCACCCCTTCATGCCTTTCATCACAGAGGAGCTCTGGCAAAATCTTAAAAATCGCCTGCCGGAGGGAACGCTTAAATCGCCTGCCCTTATCGTTGCTCCTTATCCGGCAGCAAACGTGAATCTCCTTGACGCAGAGTCCGAGCAGGTTATGGAAACGGTCATGGAGGTCGTGCGTACCATCCGCAACGCCCGCGCCGAATACAAAGTGGAGATGGGCAAGTGGGTAGAATCAAGCGTCTATGCCGGCAGCCTGCAAGCTGACCTCAAAGCCAAGGCTGCCGTTATCGAAACCCTGGCCAAAACAAGGCCTCTGAGCATCCTGCCGCGCGAGCAGCGCCCGGCTAACGCCGAAAAGGCCATGGTCTACGTGCTGAAGGATGCCGACGTCGTTATACCGCTGGCAGGCATGGTGGATATTGAAGCAGAGAAGGCGCGCCTAACGAAGGAGATGGAGACATTGGACCGCGAGATAAACCGCCTCAGCGGACGCCTGGCCGACAGCCAGTTCACTACCAAGGCGCCGCCCGCGGTGATAGATAAGGAAAAGGGCAGGCTGCAGGAATACCAGGATAAATTCGCCCGCATGCAGGCCGAGCTTCGTCAGCTCGGTTAAACGCTGCGGCCGGACATCCTGCGGTACATCAGCAGCAGCGCTTTCTTTGTGTCGCTGGCCACCCTGGGTTTCTCGCTGGTCTTGACCCGGTAGCGGAACAGCCAGTAGGTGAACTCTTTCAACTCTGTCAGCGTCAATGATTTACGGTGCGGGTACTTCATCTCTTTTTGAAATGCGTTCAATAGGTCAGGTAGTTCCGCCTGATAAATTCTCCTATATGCCCTCGCTGCCTCTTCTTCCGGGCTCAAGGGCATGATACTGGCCTTTCTCACCTCGTAGATGGTGGCAAGCAGTAAAGCCTGCTCGATCAGCACGCCGTAAAGGTAGTTTAGATAAGCGCGGTACTTGGCCGGACCCAGGGCCAGCTTGAATTCCGGCTCACCAATCTCAATAGGGGGGCGGTCGAAGAAGAGCAGGTTGATCAACTCATCTTCGGGTATAGCCTCATTAATCTCATCGCAAAGCCTCTCGGCCAAGCGCAGCCAGTCAAATGCCTGCCCTCCCACCAGGTAAAGGTAACGCTCCCCGTTATGTTCTTCCTCCGGGCTGCGCCACATATTAATAGTCTCGAGCAGCGCGGTATACCAGTTTTTGCCGGCCTTTACCTCGTCCTTGAGGTGCTTGATGGCGCGCGCATCGCCCGCCAGGGCTGCCGCGCGCTGGCCGCCGTCCTTATCCTGCGGCATTATCTCCCCCAAATTTCTGCAGCAGCGGTTTCACCATGCTGATCTATCTCCTTCGCAGGAAACTGAGCACTTCATTCAACGGCCTCGTGTTCAAAATATTATCCGGACGGCACCATCCCCGCCGAGCTACTCCTACACCGAAGCGCATCAGCCCGAGGTGAGAAACGGCATGTGCATCCGTACCTATGGCAAGCATCACGCCCAACTCCCTGGCACGATATACGTGCAGGTCTTTGAGATCGAGCCGATCGGGCATGGCATTTATCTCCAGCGCCTTGCCATGCCTGGCGGCGGCGACGTAAACGGCCTCCAGGTCGACGTCCACCGGCTCCCGCTCGCCTATCTTGCGGCAGGTGGGATGGGCGATCATATCCACATTTGGATTCTCTATAGCACCTATTATGCGGCGCGTCATCACTTCCCTGCTTTGCATAAAGGACGAATGCACGGAGGCTATTACTATATCCAGCTCCGCCAGCACATCGTCAGGAAGGTCCAGGCTGCCGTCAGCCATTATATCCACTTCCACGCCGTTCAACAGGTATATCCCATTGGAAGAGTTGTTCAGGCGGCTTATCATGGCGGTCTGCTGCTTGATGCGGTCGATCTTCCTTCCGGAGCCGATGTTACGGCCGCTGGAATGGTCCGTGATGGCCAGGTACTCGCAGCGTAGCGCCGCGGCGGCCGCAGCCATATCCTCGATTGTATCTATACCGTCACTGCCTGTGGTATGAGCGTGGAAATCTCCCTTTATATCCCTGACCCCTATAAGGGCAGGCAGGGCATTTTTCTCCGCCAGGGCAATCTCTCCCATGTCTTCACGTAACTCGGGAGGAATATATTGCAGGCCCAGGTAGCGGTAGAAAGACTCTTCGTCGGCAAATTTCTCAGTCCTGCCTGTATTCACGTTGGTGATGCCATACTCGTTCAGGCTCAAGCCCTGTTTCTGCGACCTCGTACGCAGCGCTACGTTATGCTCCTTGCTGCCGGTGAAATGTTGTAAGAGTGAACCGAAATCCTGGTGTTCCACGATGCGCAGGTCGGCCTGCAGGCCCTTAGGCAGTATCACGCTGGCCTTGGTCGGACCCTGCGACAGCACATCTCTCACCTGCGGCAGTGCGACGAACGCCCTGATAACTGCCCCCGGGTCATCGGCAGTGCCCATCAGGTCGATATCGCCAACGGTTTCCTTAAACCTGCGCAGACTGCCGGCAGGTGTCAGGTTGAGTACGCCGGGCAAGGTTCTTAATTCACTTAAAACTTCCTCGACCACCGGCAAAGCTTCGCCCAGCGGGATACGCCTGTCCTTGCGCCTGAAGGCCTCGATTGCGTGTAGTATATTGGCGGCCGTCTTTTCTCCCATGCGTTCGAGCCTGGCCACGCTGCCATCTCTTATGGCCGTCTCAAGCTGGTCAACTGTGCCGACACCCAGTTCGATGGCCAGCCTGTAAGCAGTTTTGGGGCCGATGCCGGGGATATCCATCAGGTTGATGATGCCGTCGGGGAACTGCGCTTTCAGCTCTTCGTAAAACCTGAGACGGCCGGTGGTGATAAGCTCCATCGATTTAGCGGCTATGGCATCGCCGATGCCGGCGACATCTTTAAAATCCTTGCCCTCTTCGTGCATCAACTCCATCTCTTCGGGCAGGTGCCTGATGACCTCGGCGGCACGTGCATAGGCACGTATCTTGAACCTGTTTTCACCTTTGAGTTCAAGCAGGTCGGCGATGTTCTCAAAAACGGTGGCGATGTCCGCGTTCTTCACCGGAGTTATTCTACCATGTGAATCCCAGGTTCGTTCATGGTATAATCAATGCCGAATCCGAGCCTGCAAGGGCAATAATACGACGAGGAGGTAAGCAGTGGCCGTCTATCCCTGGTTAAACAACTACGATAAAGGTGTACCACATACCTTGGAACCATATCCTGACATCACGCTGCTCGACGTTATCAAGGAAAACGCCAGGCAGCGGCCCGATCACATGATGATCTGGTTCAAAGGCAGTACCATATCCTATCAACGGTTTGTAGAATACGTTGATTTGCTGGCCAGGGCATTGGCCGGGTCGGGCGTGAAAAAGGGCGACCGGGTTGCGCTGATGATGCCCAACTGTCCCCAGATAATCATCAGCCAATTTGCCGTGTGGAGGGCAGGTGGAATCGCCGCACAGGTCAATCCGCTGTACTCTGAGGAAGAGCTTATTCATGCACTCAAGGACTGCGGAGCTGAGACCGTAATAGTGCTGACGCCGTTCTACAGCCAGGTTAAAAAGGTACAATCGCAAACGAATGTGAAGACGGTCATAGCCACCTCCATCAAGGAATACCTGAGCCCGGTCATGCGCACCATGTTCACCCTTTTAATGGAAAAAAAACAGGGCCACAGGATCGAGCTGCAGCCGGGTGACCTCTGGCTGCAGGAGATCATGCGGAAATACGCCGGGGCACCGCTCCCCGCCGTTACGGTCGGCCCCCAAGATACCGCCCTCATACTTTTCAGCGGGGGCACAACCGGTACACCCAAGGGGGTGATGCACTCGCATCGCGGGATTGTGATGAACGCCATGCAGATCCGCGCCTGGTGCTCGCCCATATTGAAGGGCTGGGTTGATAAAGCCGTTTTGCTCATGCCCATATTTCACGGCGCGGGCAACTGGATACTCATCTCAACCATTGTGAACCCGCCGGTGCCGATAGTGCTGATTCCTAACCCCCGCGATATCAAGGATCTGCTGGCCACCTTTAAAAAGACCCGGCCGACATTCTTCCCGGGTGTTGCCACCCTTTTCATCGCTCTTATGAACCATCCCGATGTCAAATCCGGCAAGATAGATTTCAGCAATCTCAAAATGTGTATAACAGCCGCTGCGCCCCTGCTGGTGGAGACCAAGAAAAGCTGGGAAGCCCTGACCGGTGGCAGGATCGTGGAAGCCTACGGGCTGACGGAATCCGGCATACTGGTCATGGGTCCAGTCGTGGGTAAGTGGAAGGAGGGATCGGTCGGCATGCCCACGCCCGACGTAGCCATGAAGATCGTGGATATCGACACGGGCACACAGGATCTAAAAACGGGGGAGGACGGCGAAATCATCGTAAAGGCCCCGCACCTCATGCAGGGTTACTGGAACCGGCCCGAAGCCACCGCCGAGATATTCCGCGGCGAGTGGCAGTATACCGGGGATATAGGCCATCTGGACGAGGATGGCTATCTCTTTATCACATCCCGCAAGAAGGAGCTGATCAAACCCAGCGGGCACCAGGTCTATCCCGGCGAGGTAGAAGAGGTAATTACGCAGCATCCGGCAGTATTGGAGGTCAGCGTCGCCGGCGTCAGGGACGATACACAGGGAGAAGCTGTAAAAGCCTGGATCGTTCTGAAGCCCGGACAGGCATGCACGCCGCAGGATATACAGGCCTTCTGTAAAGGACGCCTCACCGCGTATAAAGTACCCAAGCATGTGGAGTTCAGGACCGAATTGCCCAAATCCATGGTCGGCAAGGTGATGCGCCGCATACTGCAAGAAGAGGAGATAAAAAGGCAGAAATAACGGTTTTCTAACCGTGTCATTGCTGGTTGCGGGCGCACCTGAAGGTACGCCCCTACGGGTGGATTAATGTAGGGGCGGGTTTTTAAACCCGCCCGAGGATGGGCGCAATGACATGGTACCAAGCGACAGGGGGCGGCCTATTTCCCGTGGCAGTGCTTATATTTTTTGCCTGAGCCGCAGGGGCAGGGGTTGTTGCGCCCGACCTTCTGGCCGGGTACCGGTGAAGGCCGCCTGGCAGGTACCTCCCTTTTCTCGATGCTTACCTTGTATATAGTGTGGACGATTTCGTGCTGTATGCCGGCCATGAGGCTGTCGAAATAGGCGCCTCCCTCTTTCTTATATACTACCAGCGGGTCTATCTGCCTGACCGACTGAAGACCTACGCTCTGGCGCAGGTGGTCCATGGCGGTCAGGTGCTCCTTCCAGTGGTCGTCGATGACCTTGAGCATGACCAGGCGCTCCAGCAGCCTCATCTGCTCCGGTCCCTGGTCTTTTTCCCTCAGCTCATAAACCTGGTGAACATAGCCGATGAGCCTCTCCGCCAGCTGTTTCCTCCCCAACTTATCCATCTGCATGTCCCTGATGTTTTCGGGCGGCGGCAGTATCTCCACCACTTCCTGTAAAATACCTTCCAGGTCAGGCTCGTCGTAGCCGTGGCAGTGTCCCTGTACTATTTGCTCTATTTGCTTCTCGACTATATCCAGGATATTGGCCTTCAAATCCGCTCCCAACAAAATCTTATCGCGTTCGCCATATATGACTTCCCTGTGCTTGTTGACCACGTTATCGTAATCCACCAAATGCTTGCGGATGTCGAAGTGGAAGGCCTCCACCTTGACCTGCGAGTTCTCGATGGCCTTGCTGATCATGGGATGCTCGATTGACGTGTTCTCATCCATGCCGGCCCACTCCATGACGCCTTTCACGCGGTCGCCCCCGAAGCGCTTAACTATATCGTCCTCGAGCGAGACAAAGAACTGGGAGGTGCCCGGGTCGCCCTGACGTCCGGCGCGTCCGCGCAGCTGGTTGTCAATGCGCCTGGCCTCATGCCTCTCGGTACCGATAACATGCAGCCCGCCAAGCCCTATCACCCTGTCGTGCTCCAGATTCCACTCATTATATTTCTGCTGGTATTCTTTCTCGTCCTCAAATTCCCCTCGCCCGGGCGGCTTGCCGCCCAGGATGATGTCCACGCCGCGTCCTGCCATGTTGGTAGCCACGGTCACGGCGCCAACCCCCCCTGCCTGCTTTATGATCTCGGCCTCCCGCTCGTGGTACTTGGCATTGAGCACCTCGTGCCTTACACCCCTCCGCATCAGCAGGTTATCCAGCAACTCCGATTTTTCGATGGAAACGGTGCCCACCAGCACGGGTTTGCCTTCCCTGTTCAACTTCTCAATCTCGTTGGCGATGGCCTTGAACTTGGAGTCCTCGTCCTTGTAGATAAGGTCCTGGTGGTCGTCCCTTATCATGGGCCTGTTGGTCGGCATAACCACCACATCGAGCTTGTATATCTTGAAAAGCTCCTCGGCCTCGGTGGCGGCGGTGCCCGTCATGCCGGCCAGCTTGCTGTAAAGGCGGAAGTAGTTCTGGAAGGTTATGGTGGCCAGCGTGATGCTCTCCTTCTGTATCTTGACCTTTTCCTTGGCCTCGATGGCCTGGTGCAGTCCTTCGGAATAACGGCGTCCGAACATCAGCCTGCCTGTAAACTCATCGACGATAATGACCTCGCCGTTCTTGAGCATGTAGTCCTTGTCCCGCCGGAAGAGCACCTGCGCCTTGAGCGCATTTTCCATGTACTCAGTCAGGTGTAAATTGATTGGGTCATATAAGTCGGGTGCCTTCAGCAAGCCCTGACGTTTCAGCATTTCCTCCATCCTGGCACTGCCTGAATCGGTCAGGTATACCTGCCTCTCCCTTTCTTCTATCTTATAATCTTCCGGTGTAAGCTTGGATACCAGGTCAGCAAAGGTGTAATACTTCTGCGCAGGATCTTCGCCCTGCCCGCTGATAATAAGTGGCGTGCGCGCCTCATCGATGAGTATATTATCCACCTCGTCCACGATGGCGTAGTGCAGCGGCCTCTGCGCCTTCTGGGACATATCGAGGACCATGTTGTCGCGCAGGTAATCGAAGCCGAACTCATTATTGGTGCCGTAAGTTATATCAGCGGCGTAAGCTTCCTGGCGTGTGACCGGCCGGAAATGCGGCCATCGTTGGTCCTTCTCATTCTGGTAGTTTGGATCATAAATCAGGGCGGGTAACTGCTCGGCAGCACTCTGTACAGGGTAGATGCTGGCTACAGTTACCCCCAGCGCGTTATAGATAGGGCTCATCCAGTAGGCATCGCGGCGGGCCAGGTAATCGTTGACCGTCACCAGGTGACAGCCCTTCTCCTCCAGCGCGTTGAGATACAGCGGCAATGTAGCGACCAGCGTCTTGCCCTCGCCGGTCTTCATCTCGGCGATCTTGCCCTGGTGCAGCACCATGCCGCCCATAAGCTGAACATCGAAGTGCCGCAGGCCGATGGTGCGGCGCGAGGCCTCCCGTACCGCTGCGAAGGCCTCGGGCAGCATGTCATCCAGGGTCTCGCCTCCCGCCAGCCTTTGCTTAAACTGCGCGGTCTTTCCCTTCAGGTCGTCATCGGACAGGCCCTGGAATTGCGTCTCGAGGTCATTGATCTGCTTTACCAGGGGCTTGAGGCGGTTGATTTCTTTTTCGTTGGAATCGAACAGTGTGCCTAACCAGCTCGGCATAATCCTTCCTAATCTTCAAACATGGCGCCGATCGACATACCGGTATGAATGCGGTGTATGGCCTCGCCCAGCAGGGGAGCGATCGGCAGGACGGTGATTTTGCTTATCTTCTTCTTCCCGTTGACGGGAATTGTGTCGGTTACCACGACCTCCTTGACCTTCGAGCCGGAGATTCGTTCAATGGCCGGGCCTGAGAACACAGGGTGCGTGCAGCAGGCGTAAACCTCTTTTGCACCTGCTTCCAGCAGGGTATCCACCACGCTGATCAGCGACCCGGCAGTATCGATCTCGTCGTCGACCGTTATAGCGCGCCTGCCCTCCACCTCGCCTATGATATTAAGTGTCTCAGATGTGTCGTCGTTGCCGATGCGCCTCTTCTCGATGATGGCCAGCGGGGCATTGAGCTTCTCGGCCAGGTCGCGCGCACGCTTACTGATGCCGATATCGGTGGCCACCACCACCACATCCTTGAGTTTCTTGTTCTTCCAGTAATCGCTCACCAGGAAGAGTGCGGTCAGCTCATCCACCGGCACGTTGAAAAAGCCCTGTATCTGTGCGGCGTGCAGGTCCATCGTGAGTATGCGGTTGGCGCCCGCCGTGCACAGCAGGTCCGCCACGAGCCGGGCCGTGATGGGTACACGCGGCTGGTCTTTTTTATCGGTGCGCGAGTAGCCGTAGTAAGGCACGACGGCCGTGATGCGGTCGGCCGAGGCACGTTTGAAGGCATCAAGCATGATCAGCAGCTCCACCAGGTTCTTATTGACCGGTGAGCAGATCGGCTGGATGATGAAAACATCGCGTTCGCGTACGTTCTCCAGGATGCGTACGAAAGTATTCTCGTTGCTGAACTCAAAGACCTCGATCTTTCCCAGAGGTATACCCAGGTAATCGCAGACCGAGTGGGCGAGCGCCGGGTGGGCGTTGCCGCAGAACACCTTGATCTCATCCCGGCCAGCAAATTGCTTCATAATATTACCTCCAAGCTGAATGCCTCATAATTATAGCATCAACCCCGCTAACGCCGATAATAAACGCAGCGCTCTCCGCTGGTGCGGGTAAAGCAGCCTGCAATAGCAGCGGCACTAAATAAGGTATAATTTCAGGACGGAAATTTTCCAGAGGATTTACAGACATGAATTCAGGCGCAGCCGAACTCCTCAGCCGGTATATAAGTCTGGACACATCCAACCCTCCGGGAAACGAGCACCTGGCAGCAAGTTTCTTTGCTGATATTTTTGTCAGCGCGGGCATACCCTACAAGCTCTATGAATCAAGGCCCGGCCGCGTTTCCATACGGGCGGAGCTAAAGGGATCCGGACAGGAGGGTCCGCTCATCCTTTTGCACCATACCGATGTAATCGCAGCCAGCAGGGACGAGTGGAGCTTCGACCCGTTCGGCGGCGAGATTATAGACGGGTACATATGCGGCCGCGGTACCCTCGATACCAAGTCCCTGGGAATCATGCAATTACTGGCATTCCTGGAAGTAAAGCAAAAAGGCCTGCCGCTGAACCGGGACCTGATATTCCTGGCTACAGCCGACGAGGAGTCGGGTGCCGATTGCGGGGTGGAATATTTACTGAGGGAGCACCCGCAAGAATTCCGCGCCAGCCTGGTGCTCAACGAGGGCAGCTACGTGACCGAGGGGATCGTACCGGGGCGCCTGCTGGCCATGATCTCCCCCGGAGAAAAAGGGCCCTGCTGGATGAGACTCAAGAGGAGGGGCCTGGGCGGCCACGGTTCCACACCCCACGGCCTGAACCCCCTGGAGCGGCTGAGCGCGGCGGTCAACAGGCTGCTCGATTATAATAATCCCCCCAGGGTTACCCCCATTGTGGAAGAGTATTTCAAGCGCATGTCGCAGGCCTGGGATTTCCTCAAACCCTATGCCGAGGACGGCAGGGAAGAGACACTTCTAAGGATCGTAGAGGAGAATGGACTGCTGTCCGTGCCGCAGGTCAACGCCATGCTCAGGAACACTGTCAGCCTTAACTCGCTGCATGCCGGCAACAAAGTCAACGTCATTCCCTCGTACGCCGAGGCCGAGGTTGATACCAGGCTGCTGCCAGACCAGGACATGGACGATTGGATGGTCATTGTAAAAAAACAGCTTGCGGACGATGAGATCCAGATTGAATTCATCATGAGGGGCGAGGGCAATGCCTCGACCATGGACACTGAGGCCTACCGAATTATCGAGGCGGCTCTGCTGGACAATTACCCCGGCGCCATCGCCACCCCCTACCTGATGCTGGGCACTACCGACTCCCGCTTCTTCAGGGAAAAGGGAGTGATCTCATACGGTTTCTGCCCGGCCGTCATCCCCACCGACCACCTCAAATCCATCCATGGAACCGACGAGAAGATCGGTCTTCAAAGCATGGAAAAAGGGATGGAGGTCTATAAAGACATAGTCATCAGGTTATGCAGTTAAATGCGCAAACCCGGTATTGATAAGATTTTACAATTGCTCATCTCAGCCTACGGTGACCGCACCCCGGTGCGGCGCCTGGAGCCTGTGGACGAGCTCGTCCTAACCATCCTTTCGCAGAACACCTCGGACATCAATTCCCGGCGAGCCTTCAAGTCGCTGGTCGACGCCTTCGGCGTATGGGACAGGGTTGCGCATGCGCCGGGTGCCGTTGTAACGAAAGCCATCCGCGCCGGGGGTTTAGCGGACGTAAAATCCAGGTATATTCTGGGTGCATTACAGTCCCTGGAAAAGGAGGCCGGAGGTTATGACCTGCGCTTTCTCAAGGGCATGGAACTCGAGGCGGCCCGGGCCTGGCTGATGCGCCTGCCCGGCGTGGGCATGAAGACGGCCAGTTGCGTCCTCCTTTTCTCACTTGATATGCCGGCCTTCCCCGTCGATACCCATGTTCTGCGCGTGGCCAGGAGACTTGGACTGGTGGGGCCTAAAATCCCGGCCGGCTCCGCCCATCACGAGATGGAGCGCCTGGTCCGGCCGGCGGACATCTACCGCTGCCACGTATTGATGATCGAGCACGGGCGAAAAACCTGCAGGGCACGGCGCCCGCTCTGCGGCAGTTGCACCATAGCCCGCGTATGCCCGAGCTATAATAAACTCAAAGCCTGATACCGGGAGGTACACATGCGCAAGGCCACCATGCATTATATACTCGATGCCATCGAGGGGATCATACTGCTCCTGCTGGTGTTATCGGGATTCATACTCTGGTTCGCCCTTCCCGAGGGCAGCGCGGCAGATAAAACCGTCCTCTTCGACCGCCGTACCTGGGTGCAGGCCCACCAGTGGCTGGCCGTCGGGCTGCTGATTTTCTTCAGTACCCATATAATAACCCACTGGACCTGGATCTCCTACATGACCAGGAATTACTTCAAACGCCTGAAGTAAGATTGAAGCCGCAATGTTGACGGCACAAAGCCATAAAATGTAATATATGACATTACTTTATGAAACTTCGTATAAATCCTTACCTTGCCCTTCTGCCGGCTGCAGCTTTGTCCATGCTTATGGC